>Ga0256841_1000562_pt1 | contig 37700 bp, 37 predicted proteins | sample 356308metaG_FD_185971 | JGI IMG/M metagenome (GOLD analysis project Ga0256841, IMG submission 185971) | Hydrothermal vent microbial communities from Mid Atlantic Ridge, Atlantic Ocean - 356-308 | ecosystem: Environmental > Aquatic > Marine > Hydrothermal vents | place: Atlantic Ocean: Mid... | reverse complement strand
TGCTCCGACAGCGAACTTCAACAGCAGATTCTGTCGCCCGCGGGCAAGTGTAACCCCTTTCCGGAATCCGTCACTACCCCCGCGCACCGCCGCCCGGCGAGCAGAAAGCGTGAACCGGTTCAGATTTTCACCCACTGGTACGCAGGTAAAACCCGTAAATCGGCGGATTTCCGCTCTGCGCCCTCAATAAAGCGCGGCGGCTGACGTTATCTCTGAAGGGACAAACTATTGCCAGCTATGGAAATTCGTAAACGCAAGCAAGCCGGAACAACGGCCCGACCGGCACAGCCGATCCACCGCAGTCATGCCGAGAAAGTTCGCCGCCGCGCCGAAGCGCTTACGGAACCCGTTGATGTACGGGATGAAAACAGGGATCACGTACGCGATCGCCAGCGCCAGCAAACCGAACGGCAGATGGCCAAACTGCGCAGTGATGCGGTCCAGGCCCGGCGGCTGGCAGAACACATTGAAAACCTGTCGCAGGGAACCGCGGCATACAAACGCAAGCGGAAACACGCCATGACAGACTCGACCATCGTTGACCCCGGCCACGCACAGCGTCTGCAACGCAGGGCACAGGACAGGTCCGCAAGCGGCGGGAAACAGATGAACTTCAATCCGCTGCATCCCTCCATGGAGCTGCCACCGGAGCAGCTGATCCGTCTGCTGGGCATGGAAAGCAAAAAAATCCGTAAATCCAGGACCAGGAAACCGCGCCCGCCTGCCAGTCTGAAGCAGACCGGGACACCACAAACAGAAGCTGCCGATGAACCGAAAACCCGCTTGCCGGAAACCGAAAAGGCGGCGGAACAGACGCTCAGCCCGGTCAACCGCAGCATCCAGTATGAACGCTGCGAAGCACCACAGGCCTTCGATAACGGGCGTTCCGGCTTACTGGTACCCGCCCTGGTAGCCGGCGCCGTTGCCGGCATGGTTATATCCGGCTACCTGTTCTGGTTGCAGCCTGCTGCTACGGAAGCACAGAAAGCACCCGTATCGGTAAGCACAGACCGGCCGGCGCAGGCGCAAACCGGAAGCAAGCCGGTGACGCATACCACCGCACCAGCCACATCCGCGGCAAAAGAGAAGAAAATGAATGCACAGGAACGTGCCGACTGGCAGGCAGCCATTCAAGCCCGGGAGCAACAGCTGCACAGCGCCGCAAAACAACGCCTGGATGAAGACATCGCGCAACAACAGAAACGACTGCCCGCAGTGCCGAAGCCGGACAGGGTGCCGGTGGCAGAAGCTGTACAGGCACCACCGCTTGTCAGCGCGCCCGGACCGGCAGCGGTCGCGACCCAGGCACACGGAGATGCCCCGGCAGCCGGTCACACGGATGTGGAAGCACCCGCGGTCCCGCAGGTCCGGACCGCCACCCCCGCAGCGAACCCGGCAAACGATCCTGCCGTCACATCGACTCCGGCGGCGGCCGAAATGGACACTGTAACAACTCCTGCAACAACAGTGCCTCTGGAGCTTCCTGAAACAGGTCCTGAATCAACCGTCACCGCGCCCGCTTCACCGGCTGCTACAGCGTTCGAGGCGGTTCAGCCCGAGACGCCTGAGGTGTCTTCCCTGGAACCGGCGGATATCACACCGACACCCGTCCAGGCCATGCCTGCTGAAAGCGGAGAAGAATCTCCGCCCGGCACAGCGGCACTCGCGGTACCCGCGCATGCCGATACCGGACCCGCCATCGAGCCGCTACCGGGAACCGGCAATCCCGCAGCGGAAGGCAACGACGCCACGACGACGGAACCCGCAGTAGCAGAACCGGTCGCCGCAGACGCAGATAATCCCTTATTCTGAGGAATCTTCCGGCCGCGCAACCGGCGTTGAAAGCGCGCCGGTCTGCGCCGGCTCATAGAGAAACAGTTCGGTATGCAGCGGCCAGCCACTCTGGTCATATACCGTCACCGACCACTCACCGGTCTGTTCCGGCTCGATTACATTTTTAGAATACACCCGCCAGCGCGCCCCCTTGACCTCGAACGGCTTCATCGAAACCACCCGTCCACGGTACGACCAGCGGTGTTGTACCTCGCGGCCTTCCAGGTGGCGCAGGTCGGTAAAAAAATAGATTTCGCGGGACGGTGGTGACAGCACGACCACCTTGTCGACCGGTTCGCGATTCCTGATCCCGCTGGTGAACTGCGCACGCGCAACCGCCCAGTCCGGGTCCGGGACCGGCAGCTCTGCAACGGCGGCCTGCACCCACAGCAGGAGAAGTACCGGCCACCCCTGGTGCAATCGCCTGGTCATCGGGCAGGTTCCGGATCAGGGTGATGTGGCTGCGCCAGGTAAGACGTACTGGACATTTCCGTAAGGCGGCTGGCGGTGCGCCGGAACAATGCCTCCAGCTGACCCTGCGGATACAGCTGTTGCGGCACTGCTGCTGCTGTCACGATGAGTTTCACCCCATGATCATACAGCGCATCGACCAGGTGAATAAAGCGCCGCGCCGCTTCGTCCAGGCCATCACGGAATTCCGGCACACCCTCCAGCAACAGGGTGTGATACTCGCAGGCCAGCTGCAGGTAATCCCCTGCCGATCGCGGTTGCACACAGAGTTCGTCAAAATCGAACCATACAAGGTCACCGGCCAGTGCGCGCGCCTGCAATTCCCGGCCCTGCAGCCGTACAGGCTGCCGAGCGAACGAATCCCCGGGCGCCAGCTCATCCAGGTGACGTTGCAGCCAGCTTCGCGCGGTATCGCCGTCCGCCACCAGGTAGCTACCCCCGTGCTGCAACAGTTCGAGACGAAAATCCCTGCAACCCTGTAGCGGCTGTACGCGCGTATACCGTTGCAACAGGTCGATTGCCGGCAGGAACCGTTCCCGCTGCAGGCCGTCCCGGTACAGTTGTTCGGGCGCGCTATTGGAGGTTGCCACCAGGGTGACACGGTGCTCGAACAAACTCTTCAGCAGACCGGCCAGCAACATGGCATCGGCTACGTCTGTGACGTGAAATTCGTCCAGGCACAACACCCGGCTGCGCCCGGCTATCTGCCCGGCAACCAGCTGCAGCGGATCGGCGGTTTGCGGTAGCGCTTCCAGCGCCTGGTGAATCTCCAGCATGAAGCGATGGAAGTGGACGCGCCGTTTGCCGGCCAGCGGCAGACTGTCGTAGAAGCCATCCATCAGACAGGTCTTGCCGCGTCCCGGCCCGCCCCACAGGTACAGTCCCTGCACCGGCGGCGGGCGCCGACCCAGCAAACGTTCGCGGAAAGAAAGCGCCGGCGGCGGTTCGAGCAACGCGTCGAACAGGGCTTGCAGCGCGGCGACGGCCTGCCGCTGTGCCTCATCCGCGTGAAAACCCGCCCGGCCCAGGTCGGCCTGGTAGCGTTGCTGTGGCGTCATTCCCTCACAGTGGCTGTATTTCCAGGCCCAGCTCCCGACATTGCGCTTCGGCGTGTGGATTACTGATTACCACTACACTGGCCTGCCCGGGTTTGAGATAGATTTCACCTACCCGCTGCAGGTCCTGCAGGGTGACTTCCAGCACACGCTGGCGGAAACGCCGTCGCTGTTCCGGCGTACGGCCGTACAGCGCGCTGTAGAACGCATCCCTGGCCTCCCCGGCCGGTGAACCCGGCTTGTCGATACTGCTGATGACACCCAGAATGGCTTCTTCTACGTTACGCCATTCGTGCTTTTCCTCCAGCAGCCAGCGTATAGAGTGGTCAAAATCTTCCAGGGTACCTTCCAGTCGCGGGTCGCGGTAGGAGAAAAATCGAAAACTGGCGTTGTCTGTATCATGCGTGGCGCCGCCACCGTAGGCACCGCCCTGTTCGCGGACCGCACGGTGCAGGTAGCCGTTACGCAGAAATCCCGCCAGTACTGACAGGGGCGCCGAATCGGGGTGTTCGGGCGACACGGTGGGGTAAGCCATGGCACAGAAGTTCACCTGGGTATTGGTCAGCCAGGCTTCCTTTACCTGCCGCTGGACCGGTGGCACAGTGAAAGCGGAGAAACCGTCGGTATCTTCTTCTCCCGCCTGTGACCAGGCCTGCGCCATATCCTGCAGTGTCCGGGCACGGTGTTCGGCTTCGGCGATCAACAGGAATCGGCGCGGCGCCGATTGTATCTGCGTATGCAGGTTCGCGTAACGCTCAGCCAGTTCAGCCAGCCCTTCGCCGGCATTGAAACGATCATCCAGAGCCTTCAGGTAGCGGATACCTGCCAGACCACGCAGTCGGTGCGAGAGCGCGGCGCCGGCACTGTGCCCGGAGGACGCCGCCAGCATGGCCAGACCGTGCCCGTTACCGGTGACACTCTGTTCGCGCTGTGCGCGTTGCTGCGCGATGAGTTCACGGATACGTTCCAGTTCGTCGAAACGCGGCGCCTCGATGGTATCCACCAGCAGGCTGCTCAGGGCGGCGTGGTTACGGGTCAATGCCTTGCCGGACAGCACGAAGAACCCCCGCAACGCCTGTACGTCCTCGATGCCGCCGCGCAGGCTGCTGCTCGCGTGCACGCCGCCCGACACGCTGGTCTGCAATGCCTGGGTGGCCAGGTAGTCACGACCGCCACATCCCAGCTGCGCCAGGGCGTTGCTGTAGTAGGGCAGCGTGTCCAGCAAGGCTTCATCGAGCGCCGGCAGTTCCACGACCAGTTGCTGGTAGACCAGGCCATTCGTGCCCTGGGGATAAAAGCTGACCGTATGTCCGGCCACGCGGTCCTCTTCCCCTGCTGCGATATGCAATTCGGCCGGCACGTCGTCAAGACCGACCTTGGGCAGGACGTCCGGATCGTCTTCCTGCTCCTGGCGTGCCGCCAGTTCCCTGGCCAGCCTGACGATGTCCTGTTGCTCCTGCCCGGACAAACCGGCCCTGATCCTGGCCAGGCGCTGTGCCTCGGCCCGCTCCCGGCGTTCCGACAGGCCGGTGTCCGGCACCATGGTCAGGCGTACCCGGTGCTGGTTTTCCAGCAGCAGATTACGCACCAGTCCCGGAATATAACCGGGGTCCCGGATCAGCGCGCGCAGCTCCTCGAGCACCGGATCGAGGTTCAGCAGTGCCACCGGGTCACCACGGTGAATGGCATTGGACAGACCTTCCAGGATCAATTGCAGCCCGTAGGGGTAACCGTCACCGGATATCTCGCGCTGGCTGAGTTCCAGCTGGTGCAGGGCCGCCTCGACCCGCTCTTCAGGAACCCCTTCGTCGGCCACCTTCTGCAGCACCTCCAGCACCAGCGCCTCCAGCGCATCGGCGTGTTCCGGCCGGCTGCCTTCGAGACCGCAGACAAAGCTCATCTCGCGGTTGGACGCCTCCAGCCCGCACAGGGGCGAGGGCGCGCTACCCAGCTCCGTGGTTTCCAGTGCCTGGCGCAGCGGTGAAGCACTGTCATCCAGCAACACGCCTTCCAGCAACTGTGCTTCCAGCTGTTCCTTCAGGTGGATACTCGGTCCCAGCAACCAGCCCAGCACGATATGGGTCTTCTCGGCCGCCTCATCCGGCTCATCGAAGGCATAATATTCCTGCACACGCACCGGCGCGAGGTAACGTTGCTCGTCCTCGACAGCAATGTGAACGTCCAGCCGGTCAAAACGCGCCAGGGCCCGCTCATGGATGCGCGCCTGGTGCTCGGCAGCCGGAATATCGCCGTAGGTCATGATGATCGCGTTGGAAGGATGGTAGTGAGTCTGGTAAAAATCCCGTAACTGCCGGTAGCTCAGGTCAGGAATCGCTTCGGGATCACCGCCGCTGTTATAATGGTAGGTCGTAGTCGGGAACAGGTATTTGCCCAGCGTATGCCACACGGTGCTTACCGGCGAACTCATGGCGCCTTTCATTTCGTTGAACACCACGCCCTTGTACACCAGCTCTGTCTGCGGATTGTCCGGCTCTGCAAACTCGACGCGGTGGCCTTCCTGGGCAAAGTCCAGTTCGTGCAGGCGCGAAAAGAATACCGCGTCCAGGTACACGTCCAGCAGGTTGTTGAAATCCTTTTTACTCTGGCTCGCGAACGGGTACGCCGTCCAGTCGCTGCTGGTGAACGCGTTCATGAAGGTGTTCAGTGAACGCCGGATCATCATGAAAAAGGGGTCACGCACCGGGTAGTGCTCACTGCCGCACAGCACCGTGTGCTCCAGGATGTGGGCTACACCGCGGGAGTCGGTCGGGACGGTACGCAACCCGACCAGGAACACGTTTTCAGGATTGTCGGCGCGGAGATGGTAGTGCGGCGTGTCGGTAACCCGGTGCCGGTACTCCTCCACAACCAGTTTGAGGGAATCGATGGACTCGCTGCGAACCCACTCAAAGGCTTCGTGGCTTGCTGCGGGCGTCGTGCCCCGCGTGGTATCTCCGGCTACTGCACTGCTCATAATAGGCTGGTTTCCCGTTGCGGAATTTTTCAGGCCCGATTGTAGCGCGCCGTGAACACCTTAGGCTACGATTGCCGGTACACCAGTTAACTCTTACTATGAACCGGAAAACCTTAATGAAAATAGTCTCTTTTAATACCAACGGCATACGCGCCCGGCCACACCAGCTGAAACAGCTGGTGGAGCGGCACCGGCCGGACATCATCGGCATCCAGGAAACCAAGGTGCAGGACATCGATTTTCCCGTGACCATGATCGAGGAACTCGGCTACCAGGCCGTTTACCACGGCCAGAAAGCCCACTACGGGGTAGCACTGCTGTCCAGACAGATGCCACTGGAAGTACAGAAGGGGTTTCCGCACGATGACGCCGATGCCCAGCGACGCCTGATTACGGCGGTGTATCCCTTGTCCGACGGCCGCTCGCTGACTGTCCTGAACGGCTATTTCCCGCAGGGTGAAAGCCGGGACCACCCGTCCAAGTTTCCCGCCAAACTGAAATTCTACCGCGACCTGCGGGAACACCTGCAGCAACACTACGACCCGGCACAGCTGCTGGTGGTCATGGGTGACATGAACGTGGCGCCGCTGGACCTGGATATCGGCATCGGTGCCGACAATGCCAGACGCTGGCTGAAAAACGGCAAGTGCAGCTTTCTGCCGGAAGAGCGCGAGTGGCTGCAGCAGCTGCAGGACTGGGGACTGGTAGACACCTGGCGCGCCTGCCACCCGCATACCGACGATACATTCAGCTGGTTCGACTACCGCAGCCGGGGATTCGAGCGGGATCCCAGGCGAGGCCTGCGTATTGACCTGGTACTGGCCACGCCGCCGCTGGCCGAATTGTGCGTGGATGCCGGAATATCCTATTCCATTCGCAGCATGGAGAAACCGTCCGACCACTGCCCGGTCTGGGCGGAGTTCGATATTTCCTGAGATTTGCCGCCGGCACTTTATTCCTGCCAAGCGCTGACGGTACAATCGCCGCATGATTCGCGCTGTCATCAACCCCCAAAGTACGTGGAAGGCACTGTTGAGCCTGCTGCTGGCCGTCCTGTCCTCGCTTGCACAGGCTACCATGGCATCCGGCAACGAGCCATCGCTGGACGACCCGACCGTATTCGCCGACCCACAGCCACTGGTAATCAAACGGCTCGACGAGCTGGTCAAGCAGCTCGGAGACCAGGCTGAGCAGATTCGCAAGGACCCGGGCATCGCCTACCGGATCAGCGACGAACTGATGGCCCCGCATATCGACTTCCCGCGCATCGCCCGCCTGATCATTGGCAAATACTGGCGTGACGCCAGCGAGTCGCAGCGCAAGCAGCTGATCAAGGAAATCGAAGACCTGCTGACACGTTCTTACGTCACAGCAATGATCACCTACGTGGACCAGATCGTGGCACAGCAGAAAGGCACGAAATATTACCCTTCCCGGTACAGGCCCGGCGACCGCAAAACCTCGGTACGCGCCACGATCCCGCTGGAAGGCGGGCAAACCGCCGATGTCCAGTACCAGCTGTATTACAAGGGCGAGTGGAAGATCTACGATATCCGCATTGAAGGCGTCAGCCTTGCCATGACCTACCGTACCAGCATGGGCGAGAGAATCCGCAAGGTGGGTATAGACGGTCTCATCGCGGAGCTTGCCGAACGCAACCGCAAGGGCGAAGTCGAACTTCCCGAAACCATCGCTCCCGACGAACCGGTCGCGAATACCGATATCAACGTCATTAAACCTGCCGTTGCCAGGTAGTCCACCCCGGCCAGGCCCATTACTGGCCTGATTTATGCATTATTTCTGTCACAAACCCTGCAAAACGGGAAGGACAGGAGATCATGTATATTATCGACCAATGCCGCGGCCCGTACGGGGCGCTGTCGAAAAGCCGCAAAATGCTGCTGGAACAGCTGCTGAGACAACCCGATCAGTGTTTGTGGGAGCGTATGCGCGGTCTGATTATCCGCGATATTCCCATCGTGACGCTGGAAATGGCGGTCAACTCCGTGCGCAGGAATCTTGACGCCGAACGGTTACCGGACCCCTTTACGCTGTATCGCGCCCTGCGTTTTGCCGTTGACTACGCTACCGGCGATACAGATTCAGCACGCGGCGGCATCTGCAGGAAGTAGCCCTTTTCCTCGATCAGCTGCATCACTTCGCGTACATCCGCCTGTGCCAGGGTGCGCTGTTCGTCCAGCTCCAGCTCGATCACTTTTTCGAGCCCGCCGAGTATCTGCTTCAAACCGTCCGGCAGGCGGCTGAAGCCATCCTCCTTTTTCACAAACAGGTAGTAGTCAAACTGCCGCAGGCTCTTGTACACCACGCATTGCATCAGGACACCGGCCGCGCCGTGAATTCGACCACGGTTTCCGGAACATAAGGTTCATCGAACACCAGTTCCAGCGAAAAACCGCCGTCTATCCGTACTGCCTTCACCTGCTGCAGATCCGGCAACCGCGTGGCCAGGTACGCGCAGGACGCCGCCGCCAGCGCATCATTCCCCTGCTGCAGCGCTTCGACCAGCTGAACCGCCACAAACTGTGCGCGCTGCAGGCGATCGGGCTGTTCCAGCCATCGATCACCGGCCTGGATACCGGTATCCATCTGCACATCCATGCGTTCCAGACCGGCAAGCTGGTGGTCAGGCAACCCCTGGCTGCGATCAAACTCCAGCTGCGGCTGCTGGTCGACCAGTATGGTCAGCGCCGGGTAGTCCCGGCTGTCAGATACGTCATTCATGGGCCAATTATCGGCCATATCCCTGTTCGCGGGAAACCCCGCCAGACAACAAACCACCCAGGCAGACAGCCACCTGGTCGATACCGGTAGCCGCAGGCGAACGCACTGTCGCTGCACCCGCCCGGGCAACCAGCGCTGTCAATTCACCGCTTTCCAGCAGCCCTGGCGCCACCTCTATGGCCGCGCCGTGCGCAGCCAGCCAGGTCCGCAGTGACTGTTCCTCGGGCCAGTCCGGGCGCGGGATATACAGCAGCGGGGTGCCATTCAGCACACATTCGGTCACCGTACCGTAACCGCACTTGCCCAGTACCGCATCACAGGAACGCACCAGGTCGGGAAAATCGAAACCGGTCGCTTCGAACGAACTGACGCCAGGATGTCGCACCCGCCAGGAGGCACTGACCAGCCAGTGGACAGCCGGGTCCTGCGGCCACGCTTCCATATCGAAGCGGGTCGCGACACCGCCCGGCGCCACCAGCACCAGCCGGCAATCGGGGGACACGTCCAGCTGCCGGATCAGTTCATCGCGACGTGCGCGCCCCTGCACGGCAATAGGCCCGACCGATACCCGGTTGTCGAGAAACGGCATCGGCATCGACGGCTCCGGGCACAGGAAGGCGCGCGCACTGCGGTACGCCGATTCCATGTCCGCCAGTATCCGCGGCGCTTCCGGACGTTCCCCGAAATAATGGCGATAGATATCCGCCCAGTTGAGAGAACACAGCGCCATGGCCGGAATACCTGCCTTCCCGGCGGCGGCCAGTGTCAGGTAGGGCACGTCGGCCAGCACCAGGTCGGGCGCCAGGTCAGCCAGCCGACCGGCCTCCTCGGCCACCGCTTGCTGCCAGTGCGCATGCAGTTTCGCATACGCGGCGGCGCTGGCCTCCAGGTCGATCGCCAGCGCAGAGTGCATGACCAGTCCGAAATCGGGTGCATGTCCGATCTGCCGGAAATCTGCCTGGATGCGCTCTTTCAGCAACGATGCCGGCAGGTCACTCAGCAGGGTCACGCGTAATGCCGGCAACTGCGCACGCAAGGCATTGAGCACCGGCGCTACCTGCGCGGCATGACCGAACCCGTGCGAGGTAATCGCAACCAGAAGATGCATGTGATCCGGGACCAGTCAGACTTCAGCCCTGGAGCAGACCGGCAGCCTGCTGGTCAGCGTGGTAGGACGAGCGCACCATTGGCCCGCTGGCCACCTGGCTGAAACCCAGTGCCTCACCGATTTCACGCAGGGATTCGAATTCGTCCGGGTGTACAAAGCGGTCCACCGGCAGGTGATGCTTACCGGGCTGCAGGTACTGCCCGAGAGTCAGCATATCCACGTCGTGCGCACGCAAATCCTGCATGACCTGTTCGACCTCCTGCAGGGTTTCACCCAGGCCCAGCATCAGGCCCGACTTGGTCGGCAGTGCCGGGTACAACTGCCCGAACTTCTGCAGCAGATCCAGCGACCACTGGTAGTCCGACCCGGGGCGAACCTTGCGGTACAGGCGGGGTACGGTTTCCAGGTTGTGGTTGAATACATCCGGCGGTGCCCGTTGCAGAAGCTCCAGGGCACGATCCATGCGACCGCGGAAATCCGGCACCAGTATTTCAATCTGCGTGTGCGGATTCAGGTCGCGGACCGCTGCTATGCAGGCGGCAAAATGTCCCGCACCGCCATCGCGCAGGTCATCCCGGTCTACCGAGGTCACCACCACGTAACGCAGGCCCATCGCCTGGATGGTGTGCGCCAGGTTATGCGGCTCGTCATTGTCCAGCGGGTCAGGCCGGCCATGCGCCACATCGCAGAACGGACAGCGCCGCGTGCAGATATCGCCCATGATCATAAAGGTCGCGGTACCGTGCGCGAAACACTCTCCCAGGTTGGGGCAGGATGCTTCCTCACACACCGTATGCAGGCTGTTTTCACGCAACACTTTCTTCAGCCGCTGGATTTCCGGACCGGCCGTGGATCGGGCACGGATCCAGGCCGGCTTGCGCAGCGGTTTGCCGGCAGGCTCGATTTTCACCGGTATACGTGCCGTTTTCGCTGCCCCACGCTGGTATTTTTCGTTGCTCTCGGACATTTCGGTGTACAACCCCTGATTACCCTGATGAACTCCCGGCTCTACTGATTCCTGCCATGTATCCCCCGGCGGTTCCGGCTACGTTCCAGGGGAAAAGCGTTGCTCTGACCGGTACCGGACCAACGGCAAAGAAATCAGGCGGAACGACCAGGCCCTGTAGTGTATCGCAACTGCGCAGCAAGATACGGCAGCCAGCTCTCGCCGACTTCCGCCACCGACAGCGAAATCCCCAGATCAACCAGCCGGGTAACCGGCATATCCTGATAACCGCAGGGGTTTATGCGCGAAAACGGCTCCAGGTCCAGGTCCACGTTCAGGGCCAGGCCGTGATAACTGCAACCACGCCGGACACGCAGCCCCAGGGCCGCAATCTTGGCGCCATCCACGTACACCCCCGGGGCATCGTGCCGCGCCCGTGCGGTGATGCCCTGCGCAGCCAGCCACTCGACCACCGACTGCTCCAGCGCCTCCACCAGCCCACGGATACCGATCCCCAGCCGCGCCAGGTCCAGCAGCGTGTAGGCCAGCAGCTGTCCGGGGCCGTGATAGGTCACCTGCCCACCCCGGTCAACTGCGACCACGGGAATATCCCCCGGCGCCAGCAGGTGCTCCGGCTTGCCGTTCATGCCCTGGGTAAACACCGCCGGGTGCTCCAGCAGCCAGAGTTCGTCCCCGGTATCGCCAGTGCGTTGCCGGGTGAATGCCTGCATCGCTTCCCACACCGGCCGATACTCGGCAATACCAAGACACCGAACCCGCAGCGCACGGGAACGCGGGGTAGTGTTGCCTGCCACCCCGGTCACAACACCATCAGGAATTCTTCACAGGCGGTCAGCGCCCGGTAGACGTCGTCCAGCTGTGCCTGGCTGGTGACGCGCAGGTCAAAGGTGACGGAGATATAGTTGCCTTTGCCGCTGACCGCACTGCGCATGCCGTCCGTATCGAAATCCGGCAGCCTGCTGCGCACAATGGCCAGCGCCTTCGCCTCGAACCCGGAATCGCTGCGCCCCATCACCTTGACGGGAAAATCACAGGGAAACTCCAGCAGCGTGTCACGCTCTTTCATACACCCATAATAGGGTAATTCCTCCCGGATTACCCCTCACGACGGGCCGGGAAATACCGCCGCTCAGGGCAACGGTGTTTCCGCCTGCGGCGCCTGCACCCGGATCGCCGCACTCTGGGTACAGCCGGCCTGGGTCATCACATAGGGCACCGGGTACTCAGACAGGTACTCCTCCGGAAGCGCCATCAGCTGCTCCTTGAATGCATCCGGTGCAAACAGCATGGGAATGATGTTGTTGTAATAGGCCGCCTTGCCGGTCAGGGACAGGGTGTCGCCCTCGCGTTGCAGGTAACCGATTTTCATCAGCGCAGCAATCAGGTCGCCGAATACGTAATCCAGGTCCACACCGTACTTGCGCTGGATGGCGCCGACTTCAACCTGTGTAAAGCGCAGCCTGCTGGCCACTTCCCGGATCAGCTCCAGTTCCGGCGTCAGGATATCGATCGTTGCAATCGGCAACCGGCCGTCATCGAGCAACTGGTAGTAAGGTTTGATCGCACCGACATTCTGGTACGGTGTGGCCGGCGCATACCCCTGGGAGGCCAGGCCCAGTGCGATCAGTGGCAGATTATCCCAGCGCCGCACCTGGTGGCGGTAGGAAGCCTTGCCAGGCTGCACGAACACATTCTGCAACACCGGTTCGTAACCCAGCCCGCCCAGGATATCGGTAGCTTCCGCGAACATGTGGATCTTGTGCTCGTACTGCTCATCGAGCGGCGGGCCAAACAGGGATTTTCCGGAGCGGCTGCGCTGGGAATCGAGCGCGTAGATCGACAGGCTCGGGATCCCCAGGGCGTTGAAGCGCTCCAGGGTACTGCGCAGGGCATCGCCGGGTTCACCCTCGAATCCGTACATGGTATCCACGTTGATGTTGGGTATTTCTTCCAGCGCTCCCTGCAGTTCCTGCTCTGCCTCGGCGACGCTGTAGTGCCGGTTCATGGTCGACAGCAGCGCTTCATCCAGCGTCTGGATGCCGTAACTGAGCCGGTTGACGCCCAGCTGCCGGAGCAGGCGCGCCTTGCTGCGCGGCAGTGTACCGGGCGCCGCTTCCATGCTGATCTCGACGTCTTCGGTACAGTGGAAGTGGCTGCGAATGGCTTCCAGCAGCCGCACCAGCAGCGCATCGTCCAGGTAGGTCGGCGTTCCGCCACCGATATAGACGGATTCACACCACTGCCCCTGCACGACCGGCGCATAGAGCGCCATTTCCCTGACCAGGTAATCGACATAGGTTTCGGACTGCTCGATGCCGCGCCCCGGCAATACCGTGTAGTAACAGAAACTGCACAGGGTCTTGCAGAAAGGGATGTGCAGGTAAAGACTGTACTTTCCGGGCTCTACCGAGGGCCTGGCAAACAGCTCGGCGGCGGTCTCCGGGGGTTCATGCTTGTTGAGCAGGGGGGGCGGGAAAGCCCAGTCGAAGCAGGGAAAGAAGTCGTTCTGGACCTGCAGTACCCTGCCCAGGTGGTCGACCAGCGTATCGGGTTCCAGTGGCTTCAGCTTCCCGGCCGGTGTGCCTGCCAGCCCGGGCACCTGCAGCAAACGGGAGCGTTTGTTAAAACTTCCACTGTATTGTTTCATGGCGTCTCCTTGTAGCGTGTGTTAATGGTACGCATCCTGTACCGACCATCCATCCATGAAACTACTTTTTGCCGGTTATTGTTTTTCTCTTTCTGCAATCCCCCATTACACCGGTAAACCCGGTTATTCAATGTCCGGAAGCTCCGGAAATATTTCCCTTATGCGTCGACGCAAGTCGGGCACCAGTTCCTGTTCGAACCACGGATTGCGTTTCAGCCACAGCTGGTTGCGTGGCGAAGGATGCGGTGTCGGAATGTACGCGGGTGCAAATTCCCGCCACCTTTGAACAGTTCCCGTTACTGACTTCCCTGCCTCCGGAATGTGATACTGCTGGGCATACTGCCCGATAAGCAACGTCAATTCAATACAGGGCAAACAGGCCAGCAGTTGCTCCCGCCACTGCTGCACGCATTCCTGGCGTGGCGGCAAATCCCCGGAACGTCCTTTGCCCGGGTAACAGAAACCCATGGGAATAATCGCAACCCGGCTGTCATCATAAAAAAATTCCCGGCCCACCTGCAGCCAGCTGCGCAAGCGGTCACCGCTGGGATCGTTCCAGGGAATTCCAGTAGCATGAACCCGGGTGCCCGGCGCCTGACCGACGATGAGCAGGCGGGCTGAGGCCTTTGCCTTCAATACCGGTCGGGGCTCGAACGGAAGTTCCGACGCGCAGATCCGGCAGGCACGCACCTCTTTCAGCAGGCGCTCCAGCCGGCGTGCCTGGTCACCTGCTTCTGCCTTCCGCTCAGCCACTGCCCGGGGAACGAGTTACCGGCGCCCGCCGGTTGCTTCCGTCCCGTCCCCTGCACAGTCCTCCAGCCAGGCCAACGCGGCCTGCTCGTCATTGAATATGCGCGTAGGATAGGGGGGCTTGTGAAACTTCATGAACAATTCCGCCATGGCGCGGGTAAAAAAGGATCGTACGATGATCGCCAGGCAAGTGGTCAGTTCGATCGCCTGCTGTGTCGAGGCAAACTGCTGGGCTTCATACTCCGCTGAAGCCACGGACTCGGCATAGACCAGGACCGGCCGCTTTTCCGTCGTCAGCTGGCGATGCTGCCGGTTCACCTCCTGCATCACCTGCAGCGTCAGGTTGAAGTTCTGCGGGTAGCGGATTCGGACGATGCCGTTACCGTCCAGCCAAACCTCCGTTTCAGCATCTGTCATTCAGTATCTCCCCCACCGGATTTTCGCCGAAATCCCGCAGCGGCGCTGTTTTTCACTACACCCCCAATGTATCAGCCCTCCCGCCCCCTTTCCAGTGATTATTCGGATCACCTATACTGTATATTTGTACAGTACAGGTGATCCGAATGCACGCATCCGACCAGGTCGGCTATGCCGAGCTGCACTGCATCAGCAACTTCAGTTTCCTGCGCGGGGCTTCCCACCCGGAAGAACTGGTGACCCGCGCGCATCAACTTGGCTACAGTGCCCTGGCACTCACCGACGAGTGTTCCCTGGCCGGTATCGTGCGCGCCTACACGACCGCCGGAGAGATCGGCCTGCCCCTGATCACGGGCAGTAAATTCCGGCTGGATGACGGGCTTCAGCTGGTGCTGCTGGCAACCAGCCGCAAGGCCTATGGCAACCTGTCCGCGCTGATCAGCCGGGCCCGGCGACGAGCCCCCAAGGGTGCGTACTGCCTGCACCGTCATTCGTTACCGGGACAGGTGGATGGCTGCCTGCTGATCTGGATACACGCAGACCGGCAGCCTGTTGCCATGCGCAGGCGCACTGCGTATTGGCTGCAGTCCTGTTTTCCACAACGCGCCTGGATCGGTTTCACCTGCAGGCTGGACGGCCGGGACCAGCTGCGCCTGCAAACCCTGCAGGCCCTGGAACAACAGTCCGGGCTGCCACTGGTTGCCTGCGGGGCAGTTCACATGCATACACGCGAACGCCGCTCGCTGCACGATACGCTCACGGCCATCCGCCTCGGTGTACCCCTTCAGGATGCCGGCTTTTCCCTGCACGCCAATGGCGAACGCTTTTTGCGTGACCGCAACAGCCTGGGCAGGCTGTATCCCCGTTCCCTGCTCGATACCAGCCTGCATATCGCCGGCCTGTGCCATTTCTCGCTGGACGAACTGCGCTATGAATATCCACAACCGCAGGCGCCGGACCATCTTTCCCCGCGCGACTGGTTACGCCGGCTCACCACTACCGGCATGCAGCGACGCTGGCCACGCGGAGCCCCCGACAGGGTCCGCACCCTGGTGGAACACGAACTGACACTGATTGCCGAACTGCACTATGAACCCTATTTTCTTACGGTCTACGATATTGTCCGTTTCGCCCGTTCGCGCAACATCCTCTGCCAGGGCCGCGGCTCGGCGGCCAATTCCGCCGTTTGCTATTGCCTGGGTATTACGGAAGTAGACCCCGCGCGCATTGAAACCCTGTTTGAACGTTTCATTTCCAGGCAGCGCAGCGAGCCCCCTGATATCGACGTGGACTTCGAACACCAGCGGCGTGAAGAGGTCATCCAGTACATCTACAGCAAATACGGCCGCAAACACGCGGCCCTGGCCGCCACGGTCATCCGCTACCGGCCCAGGAGCGCCCTGCGCGATGTCGGCAAGGCACTGGGATTCAGCCCGGACCAGATCGACCGCCTGGGAGCCGTACTGAAACTGACCGGTTCGGCATCGTTTTTCCGCGGCCCCTCCGAAGAATCGCCGGATGGCCACAGGGGGAAAAACCCGGCGTCACGAGACTCGACTGTTTTATTCAGTCGTTTGCGTGAGGCCGGTTTCGACCCCGACAACCCGGCCCTGCGGCAGTTGCGTCAACTGGCACAGCAACTGACCGGCTTCCCGCGCCACCTGTCACAGCATGTCGGGGGCTTTGTCATTACCCGGGATGTACTCGAACGCATGGTGCCGGTTGAAAATGCCGCCATGCCCGGTCGCACGGTCATTCAATGGAACAAGGACGACCTCGATGCCCTGAGACTGCTGAAAATAGACTGCCTGTCACTGGGCATGCTGAGCGCCATCCACCGCTGCTTCGACCTGGTCAGGCGACACCACGGCATCCGGCTGGACATGGACAGCATACCGGCCGAAGACCCCGCGGTGTACGCGATGATCTCCCGTGCCGATACCATCGGGGTCTTCCAGATCGAATCGCGCGCCCAAATGTCCATGCTGCCGCGCCTGCGGCCAGCCTGTTTCTACGACCTGGTAATCGAGGTCGCTATTGTGCGGCCCGGCCCGATCCAGGGCGATATGGTGCACCCCTACCTGCGCCGGCGGCAGGGCCTGGAAGCCGTGGCGTATCCCTCGCCAGCCGTCCGCGAGGTACTGGAACGCACCCTGGGCATCCCCCTTTTCCAGGAGCAGGTCATCAGGCTGGCCATGGTGGCCGCCGGATTCTCGCCCGGCGAAGCCGATCAACTGCGCCGCTCCATGGCCAGCTGGCGCAAACACGGCCGGATCATGGCTTTCGAACAGCGGCTGATCGACGGTATGCGTGCACGCGGTTACTCGCGGGCCTTTGCGCAGCAGGTCTTTCAACAGGTACTGGGCTTTGGTGAATACGGCTTTCCGGAATCACACGCGGCCAGCTTTGCCCTGCTGGTCTATGTCTCGGCCTGGCTAAAACACCACTACCCGGAAGCTTTCACCTGTGCACTGCTCAACAGTCAGCCCATGGGATTTTACAGCCCGCGCCAGCTGGTCGACGACCTGCGCCGGCATGGCGGCAACGTGCTGGCGATCGATGTGGCCTGCAGCGAGTGGGAGTGCACCCTGGAAAAAAAAGGATTGCGTCTCGGCCTGCAACAGATCAAGGGCCTGTCCCGCGGTGCGGCAAAACGCCTGGTTGAAGCCCGCAAGCAGCGTCCTTTTCGCGACATCCCCGACCTCGCCCGGCGCGCCCGGCCCGATCGTGGCGACCTGGAAGCACTGGCCGCCGCCAATGCCCTGGCCTCACTGGGCGGACACCGCCACCAGACACGCTGGGCCTGCGCCGGCATTGAACCGGCAAGCCCCTTGCTGGAAGGCAACCACCCCGGAGAAGCCATCCCCATGCTCAGGGCGCCCGGCGAAGGCGAGCAACTGCTTGCCGACTACGCCAGCACCGGTCTCAGCCTGGGACGCCATCCACTGACGTTGTTGCGTCACCGGCTGTCACGCCTCGGCCTGCTGCAGGCCTGTCAGCTGCACCTGCGCACGCACGGCAGTCTCGTCCGCACCGGCGGCATCGTCACCGGCCGGCAAAGTCCCGGCAATGCATCCGGCGTGATTTTTGTCACGATCGAGGACGAAACCGGCATCACCCAGATCATTGTCTGGCCGCAACTGGCACAACGCCAACGCCGGCTTTTGTTAAACGCCAGGCTGCTGGTTGTAGAAGGCAGGCTGCAGCGTGAAGGCGAGGTACTGCACCTGATTGCCGGGCGACTGGAGGACCACAGTCATTTACTGGGGCGACTGGTGACGCGATCGCGGGATTTTCACTGAGGACGGGAACCGGGGCAACGTTGAACCACGCACCGTTTACGTTTCCCCCACTCAACTAACCAGCTGGTTCAGGTTAAAGATCGGCAACAGGATCGCCAGCACGATAATCAGTACCACGGCGCCCATCACCAGGATGAGGATCGGTTCGAACAGGCCCATGACCGCGGAAATCAGGGTTTCGATTTCCCGCTCCTGGTTGGTCGCCGCCCGTTCCAGCATTTCTTCCAGCTTGCCACTGGCTTCACCACTGGCAATCAGGTGCACCATCATGGGCGGGAAATATCCGCTCTTCTCCAGCGCCGCATGAATACTCGCGCCTTCGCGCACCTTGCGCGTCGCTTCTTCCACGGACTCCCGCATCGGCAGGTTGGACATGACTTCCGAGGCGATACGCAAACCGTCGAGCACCGGCACACCACTGGCGGTAACGATACTGAAGGTGCGCGCAAAACGCCCCGCGTTGACACCGCGTTCCAGCCGGCCGATCAGGGGCAGGCGCAGCAGGATTTCGTGAAAGCGCCGTTTCGGCCCCTCTTTTTTCAGCACCCAGGCTATTCCGCCACCGGCCAGCACCAGCAACACCAGCATCAGCAGGCCGTAGCTGCGCAGAAAGTCACTCATCGCGATCAGGGTTCGGGTCAGCGCGGGCAGCTCCTGCCCGATATTGTCGAACACCTGGACCACCTGCGGCACCACAAAAGTCATCAGGCCAATGACCACACCCACCGCAACCAGCGTGAGCAAGGCGGGATAAAACAGTGCCAGCTGGATCTTTGACTGCATCTGCTGCCGGTTTTCGGTGTAGTCGGCCAGGCGCTCCAGCACCACTTCGAGGTGGCCGGACTGCTCGCCCGCCGATACAGTAGTGCGGTAGATTTCCGGGAACACGTGCGGGAAATCGCCCAGCCCGGTCGCCAGTGTGTGCCCTTCCATGACGCGCGAACGTACCGCCAGCAACATACTTTGCAGGCGGGCTTTCTCGGTTTGCTGCGCGGCGGCCTGCAGGGTCTCTTCGAGCGGCAGTCCGGCACGCACCAGCGTGGCCAGCTGGCGGGTAATCAGCGCCAGGTCGGTGGCACTGACGCTGCGGCGGATTTTTACTTTTTTCTCACCCGGCTGGCTGGCACGCTCGCGGGACTCACTGACATCCAGCGGCATCCAGCCCTGGTCGCGCAACTGCTGGCGAACCTGGCGTGCGGTGTCACCTTCCAGTACCCCTTTCTTTTCCTTGCCGCTGTCATCCAGCGCGACGTATTCAAAAGCGCCCATGATAACCGGTGCGGTCAGCCTTCCCGGCTGACCCGCAACACTTCTTCGACCGTCGTTTCACCCGCCAGCACACGCCGCCAGCCATCCTGGCGCATACCGGGAGAATGCTGTCGCGCGTAGGCTTCGAGTGCGTGCTCACTGTCGCCGTCGTGTATCCTGGCTCGCATTTCGTCATTCACGACCACCAGCTCATAGATACCGGTTCGCCCCCGGTAACCGAGCTGATTACACTCGGCACAACCGGCTGCGTGATACAGGGTAGGCGGGTTGGATGCGTCAACACCCAGCACTTCACAGTCGGCAGTCGATGCCGTGTAGGGTTTTTTGCAGTTGTCGCACAGCACACGCACCAGGCGCTGCGCCAGCACACCGATCAGGCTGGATGACAGCAGGAAGGGTTCCACACCCATATCCCGCAGGCGCGTGACGGCGCCCACCGCGCTGTTGGTGTGCAGGGTTGAAAACACCAGGTGACCGGTAAGACTGGCCTGCACGGCAATCTCCGCGGTTTCCAGGTCGCGTATCTCACCTACCATGACCACGTCCGGGTCCTGGCGCAGGATTGCACGCAGGCCGCGCGCAAAACTCATCTCCACTTTGGTGTTGACCTGGGTCTGGCCGATACCATCCAGGTAATACTCGATGGGATCTTCCACCGTCATGATGTTGCGGCGCTTGTTGTTGAGGCGTTCCAGCGCCGCGTACAGGGTCGTGGTCTTGCCCGACCCGGTAGGACCGGTGACCAGCACGATACCGTGCGGCTTCTGGATCAGTTCATCGATACGATCGCGGGTCTCGGCCGCCATGCCCAGGTGTTCCAGGTCCAGCCGTCCCGCCTGCTTGTCCAGCAGGCGCAATACCACGCGTTCACCGTGACCGGAAGGCAGGGTCGATACGCGCACATCGACCGCACGCCCGGCCACGCGCAGGGAAATCCGCCCGTCCTGCGGCAGGCGCTTTTCCGCGATATCGAGCTTGGCCATTACCTTGATGCGCGACACCAGTATCGGCGCCAGCACGCGTTGCGGCTGTAACACCTCGCGCAGTACGCCGTCGACGCGAAAACGCACCACCAGCCTGTTTTCAAACGGTTCGATGTGAACATCCGAGGCGTTTTCCTTGACCGCCTCGGTCAGCAGGGCATTGATGAGGCGGATGATGGGAGCGTCGTCTTCACTTTCCAGCAGGTCTTCGGTCTCGGGCAGGGCCTGGGCAATCTGGAACAGGTCCATGTCATCACCGAGACCTTCCATCATCTGCATGGCTTCATTGGAACCCTGCTCATAGGTGGTCGCCAGCAGGGCGTCAAACTCTTCTTCGTCCACCTCGCGCAACCGCAGCGGTCGATCCAGGAAGCGGCGCAACTCGACCAGCGCCTGTGGATCGGCATCGCGGGTCAGCACGACTTCGGCCCGGCCTCCGGCCGATTCCGACACCAGCATGCGGTGCCGCCTGGCAAACATAAACGGTGGACGCCGATCGGCCAGCCCGGCCGGTTCGACTTCGGGCGTCTCGGCAATACTGTCGGTTTCACTATGGCTCATCGGCTTCAGATTCGGCCGCATGCTCTCCCGAGGGCGGCGCGCCAGAAGGTCCGTGGAACGGGGGCGGCAATTCCAGTAAATCGTCCGTGGAATGCATAAGCGGCGCACCCTTGCCGGACATCAGGGGAACCCCCTCATTGTCTTTTTCGAGTTGCATGGCACGAATATAGTTGTACTTGGCACCGGTATACCGGTCGGCCGTTTCATTGTCTCGCAGTATGGTCGGGTGCAGGAAAACCATCAGGTTCACCTTGTCCCGGTTGACGCTCTTGGAACGGAACAGGACGCCCAGGTAGGGAATGTCACCCAGCAGCGGCACTTTCTGTTCACTCTCACGCACCCGGTCCTCGATCAGCCCGCCCAGCACCACGATATGGTTGTCATCCACCAGCACGTTGGTCTTGATGTTGCGCTTGTTGGTAATCAGGTCCACCGCCTGCGCGTCATTGGAAATGGTGGACACCTCCTGGGTAATTTCCATGATGATGGAGTTCCCCTCGTTGATTTGCGGCTTCACCTTGAGCGTAATACCCACGTCTTCACGCTGAACCGTCTGGAACGGGTTGACCGATCCGGCTGCGGCACCGGTGTTGGTAAAGGAGCCGGTAACAAAGGGCACATTCTGGCCGACGATGATCTCGGCCTCTTCGTTATCCAGGGTGACCAGGGACGGCGTGGACAGAATATTCACATCCGAGTCACCCGCCAGCGCATTGACCACCGCGGCAAAGTTCACGCCATTGCCACCGATTTTGCCGACACCGAACGACAGGCCCGGGGTGAGCGCCGGTAGCTGTTTATCGATTACGCCCTGTGCAATCTCGGTAAGCGTGTTACCGGTATTGGTGAAATTGGTTCCACCGATGGGCGCCGTGCTTCCGTTCAGATCGAACACCGCCCATTTAACACCCAGTTCGCGGGCACGGTTTTCACCGATTTCCGCGATGATGGCATCCACCAGCACCTGTGCACGGCGAATATCGAGTTGCCGAATCACCGCTTCCAGCGAGCGCATCAGCGCCGGCGGTGCCGTGATGACCAGGGCATTGGTCGACTCGTCCGCCTGGATATCCAGTTGCTTGTCGATATTCTTGTTGGCAGCCGCTGCTGCGCCTTTTTTGGCCTCCTCACCCTGGGTTTTGCCGACGCCTTTGATCACATCTACCAGATCGGCCGCCTTGGCGTATTTAAGGTAGATCACCTTGGTGTTCCCACCGCGTTCCAGCGGTGTGTCCAGGTGCGAAATAATGGCGCGCAACCGCAACCGGTTGGAGCGGTCCCCGCCGAGCAGCACACTGTTGGTACGCTCATCGGCCACCAGCGCCTGCGACTGGGCAATGCCGCCCTTGGCCTGGGCCGGTTGTGCGCGGCTGATAGCATTCAGGATACGCACCACCTCCGCGGCCGACGCGTACTCCAGACGAATGACCTCGATCTCGCTGTCACTGACCTTGTCGATACGGCGGATAATGCTGACCAGCCGCGAGACATTTTCAGCGCGGTCCGACATGATCAGCACGTTGGTAGCCGGGTAGGCGGCAAGATGACCCTGCTGCGGCACCAGTGGCCGCAGGATCGGCACCAGCTGGGCTGCCGCCACATTGTCGACCTGCACGACGCGCGTCACCATTTCGTCACCGTGCCCCGGGTTTTGATCACTCACACTGGGGATGGAGTCCTGCTTGGCGCTGACATCCGGCAGAATCTTGATCACCGGACCGCTGGGCACCGCGGCAAAACCATGCACTTTCAGGATGGACAGGAATACCTGATACACCTCGTCACTGTCCATGGCGCGCGAGGAAATTACCGTCACCTTGCCCTTGACGCGCGGATCCACGATAAAGTTTTTCCCCGTCACCTCGGCAACGGTACCGATCAGGGCATTGATATCCGCGTCTTTCAGATTCAGGGTGATGGTTTGCGCAAACAGCGGACCTGCCCAGACCAGGCAGAGCACCCAGAGGCCTTGCAGCCAGTGCTTTTGTGTACTACTCCGGGATCCCACTTCAATCTACTCCTGCGCTACCGGCCGGACAACGGTAACGTCAGACTCATTGACGTTTCCCGACCGCCTCTCAACAGTGTGATATCAACGCTGTCGCCCTCACCCAGTGCCTGCATGGCCTTGATACCCTTGGCAGGAGAGTCGATCCGTACGCCGTTGATACTCGTTACTACATCCCCGGATTTCAGTCCGAGTTCCTTCATGGCAGCGGGGTCCTTGCCCGGCTGCAGGCGGAAACCGATAAATTTCCCGCCCTTGCGTTCCGGGGTCGCCCGCACGTAATTCATCATCGAGGCCGGGTTCCGTTTAATCTCGCTTCGATAGCGGCTGAACGCAGCGGCACTACCTGAAGACGTATTGCGTACAGAACCACGGGAAACCGCCCCGCCGGAGCCCAGTTTCATGATTTTCTTGGGCAGGCGCAGTGTCTCAAAACGACCGTTGCGCTCGAGAATTATCCGGTCCGGATAAATCTCTGCAAGCTTCGCACCACCCGGCAGGGGATCCCCCGGCGCATAGCTGTTTTCCTTGCCTCTGGGGTCGCCGATAATCGCCCTGGCGCTGCTCGCGCTGCTGTCCCCGCTTTCTGCAAACACACCCCGCAGCGTCAGTTTCAGACGCGTTTCCGGTGCATTCACCGCCGATGGCTTCACCGGCTTGTCTTTCCCGGCCTCACCGAACAGGTGCCAGCTGGCAATCTGCCGCTCATCGATGCGGGGCGCGCGCTGCACGACCGGCGCCGGAACGGCGGCAACCGGTTGCTGCTGTGCTACGTCACTGTTGTCGCCGGGCAGCAACACCCAGCTCAGCCCCGCCAGCAACCAGGCCAGCCAGACAATCAGGACACCATTGACCACCTGCACCAGCCGGCCTGTCGGTAGCGGGCGAAGCCGGTTCAAAAGCGCAGATTGTGGCAAGGCAAGGCTGACCATGGAATGAAAAATTCGCTATATCGCTGAATAAGTAACCGCGGCCGGCTGGTAAATAACTTAAATGCCTGACACTAATCCGTTATTTTATCAAGTTTTCTTATTGTAGCCCAATTTGACAGCGGTATCCCCCACGGGTTCAGCACTATAAACCCCCGTACACCCGTCCGCAGCACATCAGGTGCCGGATCTCCGCCTCCGGGAACCCTTTCCCGGGGCGCCACCACGCCCCCCGCCGCGTTTCCTGGCCGCGAACTTTCTTTTCGGCCGGGCCACCGGCGGGGCCGGCTTTACCATCAGGTCTTCCTCGATCGGCGCCACCGGGATGGATTCACCAATATATTCCTCGATTTCAGGCAGCGAATACACAAAGCGCTCACAGGCGAAACTGATGGCGTCACCGTCCGAACCCAGCCGCGCCGTGCGGCCGATACGGTGCACATAGTCCTCGGCATCCTGCGGCAGGTCATAGTTGAATACATGACTGACGTCGGGAATGTGCAGGCCGCGTGCGGCGACATCGGTAGCCACCAGGATATCCAGCTCACCCGCCTGGAATTTTGCCAGCAGCGACTGGCGCTTTTTCTGCGGCACATCCCCGGACAGGATGGCGGAGCGGAACCCGTTCCCCTCCAGGTAACTCCATACCTTTTCCCCGTCCCGCTTGGTATTGACGAAAACGATGCTGCGGTGGGCATCCATGCGCCCCATCAGCCCCAGCAACAGGGGAATCTTGTCTTCGTTGGCGGTGTGATACAGCACCTGGCGGACGTGCTGTGCCGTTACCTGTTCCGATTCGACCTCCACCGATTCCGGGTGGTTCATGTGCTCGTAGGCCAGTTCGCTGACCCGGAACGACAGGGTTGCCGAAAACAACAGGCCCAGCCGCTGTTCCGGCGGCGGGCAACGCCGCAGCAGAAAGCGCACATCCTTGATAAAGCCCAGGTCAAACATCCGGTCCGCTTCATCCAGCACCACGACCTGTGCCTTGCGCAGGTCGAATACATGTTGCTTGAAATAATCGATAATGCGCCCGGGTGTACCAATCAGCACATCCACGCCATCACTCAGCCGCTTGCGTTGCAGGTCGTAATCGGTCCCGCCATAGGCCAGTCCCAGGACAAGCCCGGTATGGCGCCCCAGTGTCAGCGCGTCCTTGTGGATCTGAATGGCCAGTTCGCGCGTGGGGGCCAGTATCAGCGCCCTGACCTGGTTCGGTTTACGCGGTTCCTCGACGGGGTTACGCAGCAGGTGATTAAAGGTCGCAATCAGGAATGCGGCGGTTTTACCGGTACCCGTTTGTGCCTGACCGGCGACGTCCTTGCCCGCGAGGGTAAGCGGCAAGGTTTTCTCCTGGATCGGGGTGCAGGCAATAAAGCCTGACTCCTCAATGCCTTGCATCAGACTTTCCGGCAAATCAAAACTGCTGAAGCTGCAATTACTCAAGTGTTCCTGTGTCATGGGTGCGAAGCATAACGAATTTAATCAACATATTCTCCGCTTTAGGCTTGCAATCTTCTGTCATTTGGGCTGAAATTGGCGTCGCTGCATTGCAGGCACGCCGGTTTTGTCAATTTCGACTACAGGTGCGGGCGTACAGGCAGCGCAGTCCGAGAAGGCCCGCGTTTCAATTTCAACACTCCCATTTCGATTCAACACAAATTTACAGTAGATGGCCAGGAGCCCATAGCGTGAGCGATAGTATCGTTTTTCTAACCGACGAATCCTTTCAAAATGAAGTCATCGAATCCGCCGAACCGGTACTGGTGGATTACTGGGCCGAATGGTGCGGCCCGTGCAAAATGATCGCCCCCATCCTGACCGAGATTGCCAGCGAGTACCAGGGCAGGATCAAGGTGGCCAAGCTGAACATCGACGAGAACCCGCAGACGCCGCCGAAGTACGGTATTCGTGGCATTCCCACGCTGATGCTGTTCAAGAACGGCAATGTTGAAGCCACCAAGGTTGGCGCATTATCCAAGTCCCAGCTGACAGCATTTATCGACACCAACCTGTGATTGCCGCCGCCTGCATTACCGGATTCACCTGCAGAGGAACCAGGACGTAAAACCGACATATTGACCAGGTACGCGCTGTTGCAACAGCAGCGCATCCGCAAGCACCACTGCCGACCATTCCAGTGGCAAGCCAATACAACATCAAAGACCAAAAACTACTATGAACCTGACTGAACTGAAACAAAAACCTGCCACCGAACTGATCACCATTGCGCAAGGCATGGGCATCGAAGGCACCCGCGCACGCAAACAGGATGTGATTTTCTCCATCCTCAAATCCCACGCCAAAAGCGGCGAGGATATTTTCGGGGATGGCGTACTGGAAATACTGCAGGATGGTTTCGGCTTCCTGCGCTCCGCTGACAGCTCCTACCTGGCCGGACCCGACGACATCTATGTCTCGCCCAGCCAGATTCGACGCTTCGGCCTGCGCACCGGCGACACGGTATCCGGGAAAATACGGCCGCCCAAGGAGGGCGAGCGCTATTTCGCCCTGCTGAAAGTCAGTGAAATCAATTTCGACAAACCGGAAAACGCCAAGGGCAAGGTGCTGTTTGAAAACCTGACACCGCTGCACCCGGACGAGCGGCTCAAACTGGAACTGGGCAACGGCAGTACCGAAGACATCACCGCACGCGTGATCGATCTGGCCTCCCCCATAGGCAAGGGGCAACGCGGCCTGATCGTGTCACCACCCAAGGCCGGCAAGACCATGCTGCTGCAGAATGTTGCGCAGTCGATCACCGCCAACCACCCGGAATGCTATCTGATCGTCCTGCTCATCGACGAACGTCCTGAAGAAGTGACCGAGATGGCCCGCTCGGTACGGGGCGAAGTAGTCTCCTCGACCTTCGACGAACCCGCCAGCCGCCACGTGCAGGTGGCGGAAATGGTGATCGAAAAAGCCAAACGCCTGGTGGAGCACAAGCACGACGTCGTGATCCTGCTGGATTCCATCACCCGCCTGGCGCGCGCCTACAACACCGTGATACCGTCTTCGGGCAAGGTACTCACCGGTGGTGTCGATGCCAACGCACTGCATCGTCCCAAACGGTTTTTCGGTGCCGCGCGCAATATCGAGGAAGGTGGTTCGCTCACCATCATCGCCACCGCACTGGTGGAAACCGGTTCGCGCATGGATGACGTGATCTACGAAGAATTCAAGGGTACCGGTAACATGGAGATCCACCTGGACCGCAAGGTTGCCGAAAAGCGCGTGTACCCGGCCATCAGCATCAACCGCTCCGGCACACGGCGCGAGGAACTGCTTACCAAGCCGGATGAACTGCAGAAAATCTGGGTGCTGCGCAAGCTGCTGCACCCGATGGAAGACCTGGCGGCGATGGAATTCCTGCTCGACCGACTCAAGGCCGTCAAAACCAACGACGAGTTCTTCGACTCAATGAAGCGCTGACCCCGTCCGCAGGAGCGGTCCCGTGACCGCGAAAACCATCAGCCGGATTGCAGGTGCCGGTTCTTCAGGTTCACATAGTGTTCGGCCGAATAGGCCAGGAACTGCTTTTCTTTCACCGTCAGCTCGCGCACCTGCCTGGCCGGTGACCCAACGTACAGGTACCCGCCTTCCAGGTCCTTGCCAGGCGCTACCAGCGCGCCGGCACCGACAATGGCGCCGCTGTGCACCAGCGCGCCGTCCAGGACGATCGCACCCATGCCAATCAGGCAGGCGTCCTCGATAGTGCAGGCATGCAGCACAGCCCTGTGTCCCACGGTCACTTCACTACCGATACGCAACGGCATGCCACCTTCGGCAAACTCGCTGTCGTGCGTAACGTGCAGCACGCAACCGTCCTGGATATTGGTGCGCGCCCCGATTTCGATATGGTTCACGTCACCACGCACCACGCTCATCGGCCAGACGGAACTGTCCGCACCGATTTTCACGGCACCGGAAACCAGCGCCAGTTCGTCCACGTACGCCGTCGGGTGCAGATCGGGCTGAATACCCTCGAAACTGCGCACCGACATCCGTGCTAGACCAGGGCAGCCGTGCCGGTCATGATGTTCGATGTCAGCCGCATCAGTTTCCGTACCGGCGGCGGCAGGTCGGCGCCACCGGCCAGCCTGGCGGCCGCACCGTGCCGCGCCTCATCCTGCTTCATCTGCTCCAGGATAGCGCGGCTCTTCACGTCTTTTTCCGAAATCTGTTCCAGGTGCTTGTCGAGGTGATCGACCACCTGTTTTTCGGTTTCGACCACAAAACCGAGACTCCACCGGTCACCGACCAGACCGGCACCGGCACCGATGGCAAACGAGCCCAGGTACCAGACCGGGTTGAGCAGGCTGAGGCGTCCGCCGAGTTCCCTGACTCGTTGCTCACACCATTCAAGGTGATCGTTTTCCTCGTCGGCCGCACGTTCCATGCGCTCGCGAACACCGTCCAGCCGCGCCGTCAACGCCTGCCCCTGGTACAGCGCCTGCGCGGCGACCTCGCCACTGTGGTTTACCCGCATCAACCGGACCGACCGGTCTTTTTCGGCCGCGCTGAGATCCGTCTCCTCGACACAGTCGCGGGCCGGGTTGGGGCGTTCGGTCACCAGCGGTTTGCCCACCAGGGTGCGCAGGGCCTGGTCGACATTCATGACCAGGCGGTCCAGTGGACTGTACTGACGTATTTCCATAGGCCGAGTTTCCCCCCAAATCACCGTTTCGGCAAGTTTCGACCGGAAAATATTTCCATGATTTCGTGTTCGACCTGGCGGCTGATTTTCCGCTTTTCGGCATCCTTCAGCGCCTTTTCCCCGCCGCCGAACATGTAGTCGTCCAGTGCCAGGTCCTTGAGCCGCATCTTGGTGTGGAAGATATTCTCCTGGTACACGTTGACGTCCACCATCTGGTAGCGCTCGCGCGTATCGCGCGACAGGAAATTCTGGATGGAATTGATCTTGTGGTCGATAAAATGCTTTCTGCCGCGCACATCGCGTGTAAAGCCCCGCACCCGGTAATCCATGATTACGATATCGGACTCGAAACTGTGGATGAGGTAATTCAGTGCCTTCAGGGGGGATACCCGTCCACAGGTCGACACATCGATATCGGCACGAAAGGTACTGATGCCGTTATCGGGGTGACTCTCGGGATAGGTATGCACCGTCACGTGGCTTTTGTCCAGGTGTCCCACCACGGTTTCCGGCAAGGGGCCGGGACTGGCTGTGTTGGGCATCCCGGACGGACCGACCTCTTCCTCGGCAATCAGCATGGTGACGCTGGCGCCCAGCGGTTCATAGTCCTGGCGGGCGATATTGAGGATGGTGGCATCGATAATGTTGCAGACGTCGGTCAGGATCTGGGTAAGGCGCTCGGCATTGTAGGCTCCGTTGATGTACTCGATGTACTCACGCTTGTGCGCAGGCGTATTGGCGTAACAGATGTCATAGATATTGAAGCTCAGCGTCTTGGTCAGGTTGTTGAACCCTTCCAGGCTGATTTTTTTCATGGCGGAGCTTACCGGCACATCGACCCCCCGCTCTACCGGTCTGCAATCGGAGGATGGTAAATCATCTGCACGGTCACCTGGTCAGGACCGACACAGTAAAAGCTGCGCGCACCATCACGGTGAGCGCGCGGCGCGGACTTCATTTCCACGTCGTTCGCCAGCAGCCAGGCGTGCCAGGCATCCACGTCTTCGGGCGTCTTCAGGATGAAACCGATATGGTCCAGGACCTGGTCGACTCCGAATGACGTATCCGTTGTGTGCAGCGCAAGGTTGTCGTTACCGGACGACAGGTAGAGATTGTCCGGATCCGGTCGCCACTCGACCTGCATGCCCAGCAGGTCCACATAAAAGTGCTCCGCAGCCCGCATATCCCGCACCTGCAAGGCAACGTGCCGCAATCCGGCGGTTGACAACGGACGCTGCATGATTAGGTCCTGATTTCGAAATCGTGCGTGATAGCCGCCGTCTTGCCCAGCATGATGGATGCGGAGCAATACTTCCGCGCCGACAGCTCCACAGCGCGCGCTACCCGCTTTTCGCTCAAGTCCCTGCCGGTAACGATAAAATGCACGTGTATGCGGGTAAATACCTTCGGTTCCTGCTCCGCACGGCCGGCCTCGATCTCGGCCACACAGTCGCTGATATCCTGGCGGGATTTCTTCAGGATGCTGACCACGTCAAACGCCGTACAGCCTCCCATACCCAGCAGCAGCATCTCCATCGGCCGGACGCCAAGATTACGTCCTCCGTGGTCCCGCGGACCGTCCATCACGACTGCGTGACCGCTTCCGGATTCGCCCATAAAGGTGGCGTCCTGGACCCATTTGATTCGCGCTTTCATCCACTTCCCCGCTCAACCGGCAACAATGAGACCCCTGTCACAAATCAGGCTGGCCCATTGCTTGCATAAGCTAATGAATCACGCCAATCAAACGCTATATGTGGGACAAGGGCCCGCGAAGGTACATTCTGATGATGCCAAATACAATACCCGTTACACCACCCCCGGTCGGCGATTCGACCGTTGATGATTTCCTGGAACATTGCCACCGGCGGCGTTACCCGGCCAAGAGCGTCATCATCTACGCCGGCGACCAGTCCGATGTGCTGTATTACATCGTGGAAGGGTCGGTCACGGTATTGATCGAGGACGAGGACGGCCACGAAATCGTGCTGGCCTACCTCAATCCGGGTGACTTCTTTGGTGAAATGGGACTGTTCGGCGAAGACAGCAACCGCAGTGCCTGGATCCGCACCCGCACCCAGTGCGAACTGGCGGAGATCAGCTACAGCCGCTACCGGCAGCTGGCCGAAGAAGACGCCGGCATCCTGTTTGCGCTGGCCGGGCAAATGGCGACCCGCCTGCGCCACACCAGCCGCAAGGTCAGCGACCTGGCCTTCCTCGACGTCACCGGCCGCGTGGCCCGCACCCTGCTGGATCTGTGCAAACAGCCGGATGCCATGACCCACCCGGACGGCATGCAGATCAAGATCACCCGCCAGGAAATCGGGCGTATCGTGGGTTGCTCGCGCGAGATGGTCGGGCGCGTACTGAAGTCGCTCGAAGAGCAGGGCCTGATTACGGCGCGCGGCAAGACCATGGTAGTGTTCGGGGCTCGCTAGAGCCCGCATTTCTCACCGAAGACCGGAGCGCTCCTGCCGCTTCAGTCCCGGAACAGCTCGGCCAGCCTGTCGCCCGGCTGGTCGGCTTTCATAAACGCCTCCCCCACCAGGAAGGCATGCACACCGTTGCGGCGCATCCGTTGCACATCGTCCCGCGTATGAATGCCGCTTTCCGTGACCAGCAGGCGGTCTTCGGGGAAATCCTGCATCAGTTCGAAGGTGGTATCGAGTGCTGTCTCGAAGCTTCTCAGGTCACGGTTGTTGACCCCGACCAGCGGCGCCGGGAGCGCCAGCGCCCGTTCCATTTCACGTGCGTCGTGCACTTCTACCAGCGCATCCATCTGCAGGTGGGTGGCCAGCTGTAACAGCTCCAGCAACAGGGTGTCATCCAGCGCCGCAACGATCAGCAGAATGCAGTCCGCACCCAGTGCGCGTGCCTCGTAGACCTGGTAAGGATCGATCATAAAATCCTTGCGCAGCACCGGCAGGTCGCAAGCGGCGCGTGCCTGCTGCAGGTATGCGTCGGCACCCTGGAAATAGTCCACGTCGGTCAGCACCGACAGGCAGGCAGCACCGCCGCGCTCATAACTCGCAGCGATGGCTGCCGGGTCGAAATCGGCACGGATCACACCCCGGCTCGGCGACGCCTTTTTGATCTCCGCAATGACTGCGGCAGCACCGCTTCCGATTTTCTCCCGTAAGGCATGGATGAAACCACGCACTTCGCCGGCGGCTTCAATACGCTGGTCAAGCTCCTGGCGGGAAACCTTCACGCAACGTTCGGCTACTTCCTCCGCCTTGCGTTGCAGGATCTTTTTCAGGATATCCGGCGTGTCTGACATCTGGGCAACCTCTGATTGATTCGTTTTTGCCTGAAATTACCGTGCCCCGCACACCGTAGCGCAGGAAATACCTGTGCAACACTGCAGGCGGTGGTGGAGTACTCGCAATGCAGTGAATTCCACTTTAGCCAGCGCCACCCCGGAAATCGTTACTGACTTCGATCAGGCGGGAAAATTTTTCCCTGGCGGCGCCCGAAGCGATCGCTTCTCCGGCCAGCCGGATACCGGCCTCCAGGCTGTCTGCCACACCGGACGCGTAGATGGCCGCACCAGCGTTCAGCTGTACGATATCGCGCGCCGCACCGGCTTCATTGTCGAACACCCGGCGAATCATCGCCAGGCTCCCCTGCGCATCATGGACGGCGAGGCTTTCAATGCTGCCCGCTTCCATGCCGAAATCCTGTGGTGCAATGCGGTAGCAGGAAACGTTGCCATCGCAGAGTTCCGCCACCTGCGTCGAGCTGCCGATACTGATTTCATCCAGCCCGTCGTCGGCGTGCACCACCAGCACATGACGGCTGCCCAGCCGGCCCAGCACCTGCGCCAGCGGTTCCAGCCATTCGGCGCTGAATACACCCAGCACCTGGTTAGGTGCGGAGGCGGGATTGGTCAGCGGACCCAGCAGGTTGAACAGGGTGCGCACGCCCATTTCCCGGCGCGGCCCGATGGCGTGTTTCATGGCGCTGTGATGCCTGGGCGCAAACAGGAAACCGACCCCGATCCGCTCCACGCAGGCAGCCACCTGCTCTGCGTCCAGATCCAGGTTGACCCCGGCGGCTTCCAGTACATCGGCGCTGCCACAGCTGGACGAAACCGAGCGATTGCCGTGCTTGGCGACCCGCGCACCGGCGGCTGCACTGACCAGTGCACTGGCCGTGGAGATATTGAAGGTCGAGGCCCCGTCGCCACCCGTGCCGCAGGTATCCACCAGGTGCTCACCGCCCACCGGTACCCTGGTTGCCAGTTCACGCATGACCTGTGCGGCGCCAGCTATTTCATCGACGCTCTCTCCCTTCATGCGCAGGCCAATGAGAAAACCACCGATCTGCGCCGGGGTGGCCTGCCCGGTCATGATCAGCCGCATGACCGCAGCCATGTCTTCGGCGCCCAGGTCCCGGTGCCCGGTCACGCTGCGAATAGCGCCCTGCATATCCATTCAGCCCTGCCCTCCCGCTGTACCGACCGGTGTTTCCAGGAAATTTTTCAGCAGCTCGTGACCCTGCCCGGTAAGTATGGATTCCGGGTGGAACTGCACCCCCTCAACGGGGAGTGTGCGGTGACGCACACCCATGATCTCATCCATCTCTCCGCCTGCAGAGGCCGTCCAGGCCGTGATCTCCAGGCACTCGGGCAGGCTGTCTTTCTCAATGACCAGGGAATGATAACGGGTGGCTTCAAGCGGATTTTCCAGCCCCCTGAATACCCCGCTATCACGGTGATGAATCATCGAGGTCTTGCCGTGCATGATATTTCCCGCGTGGACAATGCGGCCGCCGAATGCCTGGCCGATACTCTGGTGCCCCAGGCAGACACCGAGGATCGGTATCCTGCCTGCGAAAGCCCTGATCGCCTCTACCGAGACACCGGCTTCATTGGGTGTACAGGGTCCCGGCGATACCACGATACGTTCCGGCGCCAGCTTCTCGATATCGGCCACACTGAGCTGGTCATTACGGTACACCTGTACCTCCGCGCCCAGTTCACCCAGGTACTGCACCAGGTTATAGGTGAAGGAATCATAGTTATCGATCATTAATAACATGGCATAGACCCCCTAGCGGTGTTTCCCGTCCAGGCCGGCCTGTGCCAGTGCCACGGCGCGAAAAATGGCCCGCCCCTTGTTCATGGTCTCGGCCCATTCGTTTGCCGGCACGGAGTCGGCCACAATACCGGCACCCGCCTGTATATTCAGCGTCCCGTCCCTGATCACTGCGGTTCGAATCGCAATCGCGGTATCCATATTACCGGACCAGGACAGGTAACCCACGGCACCGGCGTACACACCGCGTTTGACCGGTTCCAGTTCATCGATGATTTCCATGGCCCGGATCTTCGGCGCACCGCTGACAGTCCCGGCGGGAAACGTGGCCCGCAGTACGTCGATGGCCGACAGGCCGTCCCGGATACGCCCCGTGACATTGGACACGATGTGCATGACGTGTGAATAGCGCTCGATAATCATCCGCTCGGTCAGCTCCACGCTGCCGATCCGGCTGACCCGTCCGGCATCGTTACGCCCCAGGTCGATCAGCATCAGGTGTTCGGCCAGTTCCTTCGGATCGGCCAGCAATTCGGCCTCCAGCGCCTGATCCTCGGCCTCGTCCCGGCCGCGCGGCCGTGTGCCGGCGATGGGGCGCACGGTGACCACCCCGTCTTCCAGGCGCACCAGGATTTCCGGCGACGAGCCCACTACGTGAAAATCATCGAGATCCAGGTAGAACATATACGGTGACGGATTCAGCCCGCGCAAGGCGCGATACAGGTCCAGCGGCGGTGCATGAAAGGGTACTGACAGGCGTTGCGACAACACGACCTGCATGGCATCACCCTCGACGATATACTCCTTGATCCGGGCTACCGCGGCCTCAAACCCCTCACGCGTGAAGCCGGACACAAAATCGTCTTCGCTCACCTGGCGTGATTTTTCCAGCGCGCCCGGGATTGTCACCGGCCGGCGCATGGCTTCCATCAGCTGGTCGAGGCGCTCCTGTCCTGCATCCCACGCGTCGGCGCTGTCGAGGTGCACGATCAGCTGCAGCTTGCCGGTAAGGTTGTCGAATACCACTACCTCGTCGGACACCATCAACAGGATATCGGGCGTCTGCAGGGTATCTTCGTTCACCCCGTCCCTGAGCCTGGGTTCGATGTAACGCACGGTGTCGTAGCCGAAATAACCGACCAGCCCACCGGCAAAACGCGGCATCCCGTCAAGCTGTGGCTCCCGGTAGCGCTGCCGGAATTCCTCTATCCACTGCAGCGGGTCGGTGTGCTGCACTTCCTCGACCGGCTCACCATCCGTGAGCACCTGGATTTTCTCACCATACACACGCACCACGGTACGGCACGGCAGCCCGATGATCGAATAGCGGCCCCATTTCTCGCCCCCCTGCACAGACTCGAACAGGTAGGAATACGGACCGTTGGCCAGCTTCAGGTAGGTACTTAAGGGAGTGTCGAGGTCGGCCAGCACTTCGCGGGTTACCGGAATGCGGTTATACCCTTCGCCGACCAGTTTTTTAACGTGTTCAGGAGTCATGGTCTTCACCGTTGAGACATTTACTATGCACGAGCCACACAGACAGACAGCGGATCAGGACCACCATCGTTCCCTGTGTGCGTGTAAATCAGTCTCTGCGGTGAAGTTCATGCAGCCTGTTCCAGTTCGGTTTTCAGGTGAGCGAGGGTTTCTATGATGACATCCGGCTCTGCGACGCGGATGTCCTCGCCATGATTGTAGCCGTAGGGCAGGCAGGCTATCTGGAAACCCGCCGCACGTGCAGCCCTGACGTCACTAATAGAGTCACCCACCATCAGCGACCTGGCAGGCTCAACCTTAAAGAATTCTGCCGCGTGCAGCAATGGCGCGGGGTGCGGTTTTTTGTGTTCCAGCGTATCCCCGCAAATCACGATGCTGAAATAATCGTATATTCCCAGGTCCCTGAGCAGCGGAATCGTGAACCGTTCCGCCTTGTTGGTAACACAGCCAAGCGCATAACCGGCCGACCGAAGGTAATCGAGCCCTTCCGGCACACCCGGGTACAGCAGGGAACGTTTCGACGTGTTCTTGGCATACAGTTCCAGGAAAACCGGGTAGGCCCGCTGGAATTCCGCTTCGTCCGGCTCTCCGTCCAGCTGACCGATCAGCGCACGACGCACCAGCCGCTCGACACCGTTGCCGACCCAGTCGCGCACCCGGCTTTCCCCCCGGGGCGCTCGCCCCAGCCGGCGCATCATCTCGTCCACGCAAAACGCCAGGTCCGGCACGCTGTCGACCAGCGTGCCGTCCACGTCGATGAGAATCATATCCGGTTTGCGGATAGCCAATGGACGGTACCCGGTTTACTCAGCCGGCTTTGGCCAGCTCATCGCGCATCGCCTTGACGACACTGTCATAGGTATTGGCGTCGCTGTCGCTGGCAGCACCGAAAATCGCGGAGCCGGCCACGAACGTATCCGCGCCCGCCTCGGCGATTGCACGGATGTTGTCAACCTTCACGCCACCGTCGATCTCCAGGCGGATATCCCGCCCGGATGCATCGATGATCCTGCGCGCTTCACGCAATTTATCGAGCGTAGCCGGGATAAAACTCTGGCCGCCGAAACCGGGGTTGACCGACATCAGCAATACCATGTCCACCTTGTCGAGCACATAGGTCAGGTAGTCCAGCGGCGTGGCCGGGTTGAATACCAGGCCCGACTTGCACCCCTCGCCCTTTATCAACTGCAGGGTGCGGTCGATGTGCTCGCTGGCTTCCGGGTGAAAGGTAATGTAACTGGCACCCGCTTTGGCGAAATCGGGAATCAGTGCATCCACCGGCTTGATCATCAGGTGTACATCGATCTCGGCGGTCACGCCGTGTTTACGCAGCGCATCACATACCAGCGGGCCGATCGTCAGGTTGGGGACGTAGTGGTTGTCCATGACATCGAAATGCACGATGTCTGCTCCGGATTTGAGCACGTTATCCACTTCTTCGCCCAGGCGGGCAAAGTCCGCGGACAGAATAGACGGGGCAATCTTGTAATCTGGCATAATCCGGGCCTCTTTAAATTGGAAACTGCGGGTAAAATCAAGATCGCGCACTTTACCCGAACAGCGAACGGTTTGCAGCCCGGCGGCGACTACGCCGGGTGGCGCGTCGGGAAAGCACCCGGACCATAGCCGGTGGGGCATTAGTAATTAGTTGTTATGGAAGGCTTTATTAAACCACGCCAATTCCCGGGAGCGCCACATGACCCGTTCCGCTCGCCCTTCGGGCCGCCTGCAGCGTTCAACGTGCAGGCGCTTTCGTCCAGCCTTCACCGTGATGCCGTGTAAGGAATCACCCTGCCCCCTTTGTTTTGCCCACCCGAAACCCGGCAGGGATACGTAGCCGCTGCGGGTGCCACTGGGTACAATGCCGCCCTCACCACGAACCAGAGTAACCCGACATGACCACAGCCAGCCTGGCCATCGTTGTACACATTTTGTCCGCCGTGCTGTGGGTGGGCGGGATGTTCTTTGCCCACCAGGTCCTGCGCCCGGTAGCCGTTCAGCAGTTCGAACCACCGCAGCGCCTGAAACTCTGGACGCAGGTATTCAGGCGTTTCTTCCCCTGGGTATGGGTGTGCATCCTGCTGCTGCCACTGAGCGGCTACTGGATGGTATTCAGCCTGTTTGGCGGCATGGCTAACGTCGGCCTGCACATTCACCTGATGCAGGGGCTCGGGTGGCTGATGATCCTGCTGTTCCTGCACCTCTATTTCGCACCGTTCCGGCGCCTGAAGGAAGCCGTGGTCACCGAACAGTGGCCGGAAGCCGGCAAGCGACTCAACCAGATCCGGCTCATCGTAGGCATCAACCTCAGCCTCGGCCTGCTCGTCATTGCCATTGCCGCAGGCGGGCGCTACCTGTAACGCCGCCGCAGCAGGAAGTCGGTGAGAAATGCGGGCTAGCCCGAATTTCTCACAGCCTTGGCCGCAGCGCGGATTTTAGGTCAAGGTCTGAGGCGGGAGCCTGATCAGAGCCTTGAGCTGGGTGGGCTTGA
>Ga0256841_1000561_pt1 | contig 37702 bp, 29 predicted proteins | sample 356308metaG_FD_185971 | JGI IMG/M metagenome (GOLD analysis project Ga0256841, IMG submission 185971) | Hydrothermal vent microbial communities from Mid Atlantic Ridge, Atlantic Ocean - 356-308 | ecosystem: Environmental > Aquatic > Marine > Hydrothermal vents | place: Atlantic Ocean: Mid... | reverse complement strand
CGTTGTTCGATTTGTTGCAGAGAAGTTCTTTCTTCTTGCAGGATTTGCCCCATTATACGTTCCAACTGATTACTTAAATCGTCGATGTGCAAGGCATACTGACGAACTATATCTTCCGGCCGACGAAATCCATAGCTTCTTTGTACCGCATCAATTTTTTGATAACCCTGGCTGATTTTCTGTTTCATGATCCGCGCAAGACGAGTCATGTAATAAAGCAGGTCCTCGTGAATTTGTATATAGTCCGGCACAGCTAATTCTGCTGCAGCAGAAGGAGTCGGTGCCCGTAAATCTGCCACAAAATCAGCAATAGTAAAATCAATTTCATGTCCGACAGCAGATATAACCGGTAGGTGTGAATCGTAAATAGCTCTTGCCACTCGTTCTTCATTGAAGGGCCACAGGTCTTCCAGAGAACCGCCTCCTCTCCCTACAATCAGAAGGTCCAATGCACCAAAACGATTCAATTCATCAATGGCATTCGAGATGTCTTCTGCTGCGCCGGCTCCCTGCACCAAGGTTGGTCTGAGAACAACCTGAACATGGGGTGCTCTTCTGCGTAAAACGTTCAGGATGTCGCGTAAAGCAGCTCCCGTATCCGAAGTGACAATACCGATTTTTTCCGGAAATTGCGGTAACGGTTTTTTATGGTCTTCTGCGAATAATCCCTCGGCCTGAAGTTTTTGCTTTAATGCTTCAAATTGCTGTTGTAATCTACCCTGCCCGACGGGTTGCATGGCTAAAACATCTAATTGGTACCGCCCGCCTTTTTCATATACCCGGATGTTGCCGTTAACCTGAATCTGCATCCCATCTTCCGGTAGAAAGGTTAGATGATAGGCTCTGGAGCGCCACATAACACAGGATATTTGTGCATTTGAATCTTTGAGTGTAAAATAGAAATGACCGCTGGAATGGGCCTTGTAGTTTGAGACTTCCCCTTCGACCCAAATTGTAGGAATGTTTTCTTCAAGAAGGAGTTTGATGGTCGAAGTAATTTCGCTGACTGAAAATATGTGCGATGCAATCATGGGCACACCCATAAAATAATAAAAAAAGGCTCATTAGAAAATGAACCCTTGAATTTTAACGGTTTTTCTTTTTATGGCGGTTCTTACGTAAACGTTTTTTCCGTTTATGGGTTGCCATTTTTGCCCGTTTCCGTTTTTTACCACTTGGCATAAATACTTCCTCTTCTTTACGACTTATTTATTTTATCTTTAATTTGATTGATAAACTGCTTTGCGGCCTGAGCTTCACGACTTTCAGGACTTTTTTTGATTAACTCTTGCCAGGTTTGAATCGCCTTATCCTTCTGTTTTAAGTTGTAATAAATAATTCCTAAATTATACATTCCCGTAAGATGATTCGGGCTGAACTCTAAAGCTTTTTTTACGAAATAAATAGCCGAATCACCATGCTGCAGATTGAAATAGGATATGCCCAGATCAATGAGGACATCGGGTTGATCACCCTTTAAGGCAATTGCCTTTCTATAATAAAAAACAGCTTGATTGAAGCGATTGATATCGAAATAACTATTTCCCAAATTGACTAAAGTAGATAAATCATGCGGATTTTGTTGATAAGCATCTTTTAAACCCTGGATTTTTTGCATGACTTCCATGGGTGGTTGTTGAGCCGAAGCTTCCATAGATGTTGCACTACGGTTACGCACTTTTTCCAACTTTGCATTTAAGGTTTTACGATTGGAACTCAAAACCAGTAAAATGATTATTAAAGTAAGCACAAACACTCCGCCAAGGATTACATAAGAATCGATCTTAGATGAGGCTTTTGAGGTTTGGGCAGTGGGTGTGCCGGATTTAACGGAAGCCATCGGTGAGCCACAATTTATACAAAATCTGGCATTATCTACGTTTTCAGTCCCGCATTTCGGACAAATCTTCGCGATATTCAACTCCTTCTATGGCTAAATAATAAATTCCATGAGCTTTTGATTTTAATGAATTTGCCCATTCATGTCAATTAATTTTCAGATACTCTTAAACGCTCTCCAGGGCGAATCCGGGCCGATCTTTTTCTGTTCAGCCGTTTAATTTTCCGAATGCTGATACCGTATTTCTTTGCAATATCCCAAAGAGTGTCTCCGATTTGGACAATATAGTATTTACCGGGCTCTTCTCTGTTAACCGTTTTTTTATTTGTCCTGGTTGGAAATTCCAATCCGTCCTTTGGTATCCACAGCACTAAATTTTGTTTGGGTCGAATGTACTGGCCATAGCGCAGCCCGTTCCATAACCGTATTTTATTTGCCCGGGTATGGTATAATTCAGCTATTTCTCCCAGAGTATCCCCCGGCTTCACTTTATAAATAATTTTTTTATGGCCCGGTACATGAGTGATTTTACGATATGAATAATGCCGTCTTCTTCTGCTCGTTACAGGAGCTTCCGCATAATAGGCCCGTTTATTTTGGGGAACGGGAATTAATAAATATTTTCCGGCACGAATTCGATTGCTATGCAGTTTATTTGTGGACCTCAAAACCGACATGGAAGTATGGTATTTTTGAGCAATGGTAGATAGGGTTTCTCCCGAACGAATACGATGTCTTACCCAGGATCGTTTCTTTTCATTCGGAATTTTTTTATAACCGGCTTTGAATTTTTCTTTAGTACCTTGCGGAAGATACAATGTAAAATTTTTCACGCCGGGAGGGGTCACCCACCGCAGAACCGCAGGATTGATTTCCTTAATATATCGATAGGTGGTATCTACCAATTGGGCGATCACGTTCAGGTCGACTGATTCGGATATAAGAACCGTATCTACCTTTAAAGGAGTTAACTTATCCACAAAGAAACCGAATTTTTCCGGAGATTTGCTGATAATCAGGGCTGCAAGATAGGTCGGGATATAGTTTCTGGTCTGTCGCGGCAAGCGCTTTAACTTCCAGAAATCTTTTGTTCGGTAGCGTCTTACATTACGTTCCACTTTACGCGGATTGCAGTTGTAGCCCGCCAGACTCAGATACCAATCTCCAAAACGTTGGTACAGATCACTTAGATGACTGGCTGCCGCCCGGGTGGCTTTAATAACATCGCGTCGTTCATCAAACCACCAATTATGTCGCAAACCGTAATGGCGCCCTGTAGCGGAAATAAATTGCCACATACCCACTGCCCGGGCATAAGACCGGGCACGAGGATTAAATCCGCTCTCAATCATGGCCAAATAAGCAAGATCTTCCGGTAGTCCTTTTTCACGCAAAATTTCTTTGACCAGGGATTCGTAGCGACCGCTTCTTTGCAACCATTTGGTAAAAACATAACGGCCTCTGGTCTCGAAATAATGGATGGCTAAGCGAACTTTCCGGTTAAGCGTCAACGGGAGATCACCGCTGGTATCGACTACGGTGCCGTCACCGAATAAAATGGAATCCGGGAAGGTAGCCTCCTCCAGATCGGTAATATCTTCCAGTACCTCTTCGGCTTCCAGGGGTTCCTGCGTTTCTAAATAAATTTGCTCGTATTTATGATTCATCTCTTTAAAAACGGAATCATAGTCCGCCCAATATTGCAGACTGGAGCGGTCTTCATCGGAGAGATTGGCCAGGACTCCGAAAGCTTCGTCAAAATAGATTTCTGCGCCGATAGTATCACCCTGGGACAGTTTTTTATTGGCCTGATTGTAATACGCCAGGATAGAATCCAGACTGTCCTGGAAGCTCTCCGCAACCCAAATACTATCGGGTAAAGAGGTGGGGAATTCCTGTCCCTCTGTAGATAACTGATTTTTCATAACCACCGGATGGCAGGCAAGAAACAGGAACAGAATTAAAACAGCCGTTATATATTGTTTTAAATAGGACAATATATGTTTCCTCATAGTGAACCCTGTTTTTTGATACGTCCGATGAAGGCTGTGGTAGAATACCCTTTGACATACGGAATAGTGCGTACAAGACCGCCATAGGATTCGACTAAATCCCTTCCTACGATTTCATCAAGGGCGTAATCCCCGCCCTTCACCAATATATCGGGTTTCACTCGTCTGATTAACTCTTCGGGGGTATCTTCGTCGAAAATACAGACTACATCTACCGGTTTTAGTCGTGACAAAAGATAGGCCCGGTCCTCCTGATTAATAAGAGGTCTCCCTTCTCCTTTCAGCCTTTGCACGGAACGGTCGGAATTAATACCCACTAACAACAGAACACCCAATTTTTTTGCGGCCTCCAAATACTGGACATGCCCCCTGTGTAAAACATCGAAACAACCGTTGGTGAAGACGATGGATCCCCCTTCTTTATGGTGCCATTCTTGTGCAAAATGCTCAATATGGGCGAAAGGAATAATTTCGGTCATAGGCGATCTTGTTCCAATAATACCTTTTTTAGTCGTTCAGCCTGAATAGCCACAATACCGACCTCTTCGCAGACGATTCCTGCGGCACTATTGGCCAAAGTTGCGGCCTCCCTGAAATTTGCACCGCCGACCAGAGCCGCAGTCATTGTAGCGATAACCGTATCTCCGGCCCCGGAGACGTCGGCTACTTTGCGGGTCCGGGTGGCTATATGCTGTACTTGCCGATTCTGCTCAAACAATGACATGCCGTCGGCACCCCGGGTCAGTAAAACGGATTGGGCTTTCAGGCGCTCCAGCAGTTCAAATCCGGCCTGCTCAACCTTTGTTTCATCATCGAGTAGTTTACCCAGAGCTTGAGAGGTCTCTCGAATATTCGGTTTGAATACGGTCGGGTTCCGATAAGCCATAAAATTAATAAACTTCGGGTCGACCGTGCTGATCTTTTCCTGAACCTGAGCCAGAGAAAGTGTTTCAGCAATGACCCTCTCCGTCAATACACCCTTGTTGTAATCCTCCAGTATAACCGCCTTCCCCAGAGGAAATAGACTTTTAATGCGTTGCAGCAGTTTCTTTTCCGATTCTTCTCCGGAGTAGACGATACGTTCAATATCTACACGGGCCAGGTGCTGGTTATCCCCGATAATTCGGGTCTTAACAGTAGTCGGCCGGTCCCGGGTAAAAATAATTCCCTCACTGCTCAGATTGTTATCCTTTAATAATTGTTCAAATCTTCGTCCATACTCATCTTCTCCGACCAAACCGATTAAGATGGGATCACATCCCAGTGTCTGCAGATTTAAGGCAACATTAGCGGCTCCACCGAAATGATAGGTCTCACTATCCATCTCAACAACAGGTACGGGAGCTTCCGGGGACAATCTGCTAACTCTTCCCCTAAGATAGCGATCGATCATCAGATCACCGATAACAAATATTTTTTCACCCCGAAAAGAGTCGAAGAGCTGTTCCACGCGCTGTCTGGTAAGTGTAACCATTTTTATAAAAAATCCGTTATATTAAATTATTTAAATTTACAATTTTTAAGGAGTTATTTCAAATTTCTTCAAGCCATTATGTGTTGAGAGGAAATTGAAGAATAAAAGTAGTTCCGGAATCGATTTTGCTTTGTACGTCGATTTTCACACCGTACGGAGTTAACAAATTATAAACCAGAGACAGACCCAAACCCGTACCCAACGGTGCATCCGGGTCATTGGTATCTTCCCGTTCCGTGGGTTTTGTTGTAAAAAAAGGATCAAATATTTTTGGCAAGTCTTCATCCGCTATTCCATGGCCCGTGTCCGCAATACTCAGTTCAATATGTTGGTTCACCCGTCTGGTTGTGATGCGTATGACCCGTGTTTCCCTTTTGTAAACTGCATCGACGGCATTCTGAATAATATTGGTAATGCTTTGTGAAAAATCGCTGTAAATCCCTTTAATCGGTGGTAAATTATCCTCAAGATTTATTTCTTTTTTAACATGATGCTTAAAATAAAGATTGGCATTCAGAAACTCTAATTCCTGCAATAGAAGGTCATTTAAATTAATTTCCATCAGTTGGGTTTCCTGCTCTTTATGGCCCTTATCCAGAATGGTTTGAATCAAAGCGGTCATACGCTCGGTCTGTTTTAATATTCGATCGACTTCCGAGTCCTGGGGATAGTGCAATTTCAATAATTCCGCATTGCCCTGAATGATGGCGATCGGTGTATTCAGATTATGTGAAATACCGGCTGCCAAACGTCCGATGGCCGCCATCTTATGCTCATTGAGTAACTGCATCTGCAACTGTCGTTCACGTTCTTTAAATTTATCCTGTTCGGTAACATCGATCATCACGCCTTCGTAGGCATCTTCTCCCTGATAGGTTATTTTCGTCATCCAGATTTCCAGGATGCGTTCTTCATTATTCAATGTCTTTGCCCGCACCCGCACACTATGCCCCAACTTGCTCCGTTCTTTCATAAACTCAATAAAAGATTCGGCTTTGGTTTTATCTTCATCAAAAACAAAATCGAGCATACATTTATCAGAGAGCAGATTTTCTTTGGGACATTGAAGAATTTCACAGGTCTTTTTATTAACATACTTAAATACATTGTCTTTGGTAATAAATACACCTACCAGAGATTGTTCAACCAAACTGCGATATTTTGATTCCGATTCCTGAAGTTCCTTAACCTTGCGTTGTACCATCTTTTCCAGTTCTTCCTGGTATACACGGCGCTGATTTTCCAGAGCTTCTTTCTCTTCAATGATGTAATTCTTTTGAATGGCATTGTGCAGTATTTGATGTAACTGGCCTTGTTTGAAAGGTTTCACAATATAATCGAATACCCCGACGCGAAGGGCCTGACGGGCGACCTCCAGATCGGAACTACCGGTAATAATCACTATGGGAGTCTGGATATTCATATCCCGGATCGTCTGAATAAAATCCAACCCGTTACGATCGGGAAGAAATATATCCAGAACAATGGCCGAAAAATGGTTGTTTTCTAAAAGGGATTCCGCTTCCGCCGCCGTACCGCAATCGTATATTTGATACTGGTCATCTTCAAGAAATAGTTTTAAGGTATCCCTCAGGTCGGCATCATCATCAATGATGAGTATTTTATGGTTTACGTTATTCTTCATGAATAAAGGAACTCAATAATCGTTTAAAAGGATCACTAATAAATTCAATGACAATAAAAATGAGTAAAATGGCAAAGCCGAAATCGAATAATAGGGTGGTAACCGAATCTAAGGTGGGTGAATTGAATTCGGGCAGAACCAGGATGGCCGCAAAAGCGATGCCTACAATCCAACTCATCGTTCTTAGCATCAGCTTATAAAAGCGTTCAACTCTGGGACTGAATTCTTGCGATTGAGGTTCATTGCCATGGGACTGATGAACACCCTTTGTCTGCTGTTCACGTAATTTTTTTGAAGATTTTCCTGACATGTTTTTCCTTTTTAATATCCGATGGCCCGCCCGTTGCTTCTCGGGTCACTCCATCCGGTAATCGATGAACTACGGTTTTCAATAAGAATACCCTGGACATAGCCCATATATTTGTCGTACAATATAGCATATCCTGCATTTAGCAAATTGTGAATGGTATCACTGTTGAAGCGATTATATTCGAGAACAAGACTATCCGGTTTCCACTGAAAATGAAAGCGGGGCGCTTCAATGGCCTGACGAATATTCATCCGATAATCAATGATATTCGAGATCACCTGGGCAACGGTGGTTATAATTTTTGCTCCTCCCGGAGAACCGAGCACCATGAATAGAGAATCATGGTGCGTAACAACGGCCGGTGTCATCGAACTGAGCATACGCTTCCCGGGCTGAATGGCATTGGCATATCCTCCCAGAAGTCCGTAAGAGTTGGGCTGCCCCGGTTTAATACTAAAATCATCCATTTCATTATTCAGCAAGACTCCTGTTCCGGGAACGACTACCATGGAACCGAAAGAACCGTTTAAAGTAAAGGTATTGGAAACGGCATTACCCCACTGGTCCACAATAGAGAAATGGGTCGTTTGATCCTTCTCCTTAAAATTGGGAAGAGAAGGATGGATGGAATCGGATACACCGGCATTAAAATAATGTAACTTACAACGTAGTTTTCGGCCGTATTCTTTAGAAAGCAGCACATTCAACGGCATTGTAACAAAATCGGCATCGCCCAGCCAGAAGGCGCGATCGGCATAGGCATAGCGCTCCGTTTCCACCCACAACCGTATCATGTTGGAACTGTTATGGCCCAAACGGTGCAAATGGAATCCTTCCAACGTATTCAAAATTTCTGCCAAAACGACCCCGCCGGAGCTGGGAGGAGGCATGGTGTAAATAGCATAGTGCCGATAGTCTATTTGTATCGGTGTACGCCATTTACACCGATAGGATTTCAAATCTTTTAAGGAAATCAATCCGCCATGAGATTGCATATCTTTAGCAATTTTTTCTGCAAGCGGACCGCTGTAGAATCCTTTTACACCCAGCCGGGCTATCCGTTTCAGAGTTCGGGCAAGGTCGGTCTGTTTAAATAGATATCCTTTTGTAAAGGGTCCGTCCGGGTTGACGAATATTTGTGCCGTTGCGGGAAACTGTTGAAATTCTTGTTTAAAGGCGTTAAAAATGCGGGCCTTATACTCGTCCAGCGCAAAGCCGTTGGCAGCTAAACGGATGGCCGGTTTTAAGATTTCCGCCCACTTCAGTGTCCCAAATTTTTTATGCGCTTCCCACATCCCGCACACTGTTCCGGGAACACCGGCCGCTAAATAGCCGCGGATACTGGCATCTTTAATCACCTTTCCCGTTGAATCGAGATACATGTTTTTTGTGGCTTTTGCCGGGGCGGTTTCGCGGTAATCGAGGGCATAGACCCTCTTGGAACTATCCCGTATGATCATAAATCCACCCCCACCGATATTTCCTGCGGTCGGATAGGTTACCGCCAGGGTAAATGCAGTGGCAATTGCAGCGTCGATCGCATTACCGCCCTGCTGCAAAATATTCACACCAACCCGGGAAGCAATCGAGTCGGCGGAGACCACCATTCCCTTCTCGGCCCGGATCGGACGGAACGGACGGGTATGTCCCGGATCAATCCAAAAGAAGTTTAGAAGGATAAGAAATATCAGGAAGTTTTTCATTCAGCTATCTTCACAAGTCCTTTCACAGGCAGGTTAACATCTAAAATGATTATTTGTTCAGAATTGTAAGAATATCCTCTTCCAGGAGAAACGATTGCGGCCTTTCCACAATTCTTCCCAACTCCTTACCATCCCTCAAAAAAATGAAAGTCGCCACCCGTTTGATACCGTATTGTTCCGGAAGATCGTTATCCATTTTTAATTTCCGGTTCAAAGCATACATTTTTATCCCGGCTTTTTTGTTCAAATGGGCTCTGTCGATGATTTTAAGAAAATGAGGGACTTCCCTTTTACTGTCCGGGCACCAGGTTGCCATGAAAATCTCAACTTGAAAAGGCCGATCGATCTTTTTTAATTTTCGGATAATCGATGAATCGGGCTGATAGGCTTCTTTTAATTTTTTCCACTCCGGATAGTCGAAAAATAATTGGCGGATGCTTAGCGGGCCCACCAGCATTTCCCGGCCGTCAATCATTACTTTTTTACTGCTTAACCTGGTTTGACAGGCGAATAATAGCAGAACGGCAATTACAAGGATTACCCTAAAGTTGAAGCGAATCGACTTTGACATGATTCTTCCCTACATCTTTTATTAATTTTTGAATGATCCCCTTTTGATTTACAACAAGTCTGGTAACGACCTGATACGGTTTGCCCAGAATACCTTCATCCCGGTTATTGACGGTTACGCGCACTCCACCGGCATTTCCGAGTATGAAATTAAGCAGAGAATCCCCCTTGATCGTAATCTCATTTCCTTTTTGCAGCAAATATTCCAGGGTATCGGCACGATCGCGAACCACCCGTACCCAGGTTTTATCAAGCGCCTTTAATTCGACTTTAACATCCGAGTTACGGTTTGTCAGGGTAACCGTTTTGCTATTTTCTTTGATCGTATCTGCCGCCAGCGCTCTTAGGGCGCGGTTTTTCTGAATATTTTTTACAATTTCCCGGGGTGTAATAGCGTTTACCGCTACATGATCAACCGGGGTGATGGTGCTGGAATTAATAGCCAGGAGGATGATAATAAGCGCCAAAATGAGAGCGGGAATGGCTATATAAAGAATCTTAATCCAATGCATCCGCCCCGGAGATGTATTGACCGAAGTTAATTTGCCGATGGTCGTGGTATATTGGGGTTGCAGTTCTTTTCTTAACTCGCGGTAAGCTTTAATATATTTTTCTTCATCTTCTATTCCTAAAACACGTAAATAGGTCTGGAAAAAGAGCTTATCATACACATGGGGAATTTTACCCAGGTTTCCTTCTTCCAGAGCCTGAAGAAAATCCAATCTAATATGGGTCCGTTGGGCAATATCCTGAAGAGATAAGCCTTTTTCTTCGCGAGCAGATTTCAGCTCTTCGAAAATGGATGGTTGATTTTCTTTATGTTCTTCCATGGGGATAAACCTCAAAATCTTTTATTTTCATTTGGATGGTCGTCTGACCGTTCCAGGTGTTTTCATCAATGACATAGGCACAATTGATATAACTATGTGGACGATTGAGGACATCCACATATTCACCCAGGTGATAGCCGATGGCATCGAGCACAACGGCTTTTTGTTTAAATTTTACTTTTAGATGATTATTTCCAATTACCATTGCATTTCCGAAGAGTTGTAAGTTCCTGGAAATGAAAACAGGTCTCATGTTACTCGGCCCATAGGGTGCCAACCGTTTCAGTCCGTTAAAAAATTGAGGATTGAACTGATCGAATTCCACTTCGGCATCAATTTGCAATTTAGGTACCATATCCTCCACTTCGAGGAACGCTTCGGATATTTCGTTTATTTCCCGGGCCAAAAGAGGAATATTTTCTTCTTTAATAGTCACTCCGGCTGCAAAACGGTGTCCGCCGAAGGCGATAAATAAATGTTTGAGTTTGCTAAAGGCCCGATAAATATCAAAATTTTGTGTGGATCTGGCAGATCCTTTCCCGATGCCGTCCTGGATAGAAATCAATAGAGTGGGTCGGCTATACTTTTCCATGATTCTCGAGGCTACAATTCCAATAACTCCCGGATGCCAGTCTTTATGGGCAAGAACAATGACCCGGGTCGAATCCAGATCAATTTCCCTATCTATAATATCCTTAACCGATTGAAAGGTTATTTCATCAATATCTTTGCGCTTTTTATTTTCTTTTTCCAGAATCCGGGCAATATTTCGTGCTTGTTGCATACTATCCGTTGTCAGTAGATGAACGGCTTTTTTGGCGTTGGATATTCTGCCGACCGCATTCAAACGGGGTGCAATGACAAATACGATTACACTTACCGTGATTTCCCGGTCAATAAGCCCGCTGCTCTGTGCCAGAGCGTAAACACCGGGACGCTCTTTGGACTGAAGCTTTTCCAGACCGTACTTAACCAAAATGCGGTTCTCATCCGTCAATTGAACAATATCCGCTGCCGTACCCAAGGCAACGAGATCGAGATATTTATAGGCATAGGTTTTTTCCAGACCGATTTTCCGGGTAACTGCCTGTAAGACTTTAAAAGCGACCCCACAGCCGGCCAGTTCTCTAAAGGGATACTCGGACTTCATTAACTTCGGGTTAACAACAGCGACTGCTTTGGGTACTTCTTCTCCGGGTTCATGGTGATCACAAATAATTACATCGATGCCGAATTCCCGGGCATATTCCACTTCCTGAACAGCCGTAATCCCGCAATCCACCGTGATAAGAAGTGAAACATCGCGATTGCGGGCAATTCGTACTCCGGCATTGGACACACCGTATCCCTCTTTAAAACGGCTGGGAATAAAAAAGGAAACCTTGCCTCCCATGCGAAATAAACCATCATACAGGATGGATACGCTGGTAACGCCGTCTACATCATAATCCCCGTAAATAAGAATATTTTCACCGTCGCGAAGTGCTTTGAGGATGCGCTCAACCGCTTTATCCATGTCCGGGATTAAAAAAGGGTCGTACAGATCATCCAGACTGGGATTAAAAAAACGTCTTATTTGATCCGCTTGTTCAATTTGACGTTGGATAAGAATTTGTGCGATAAGAGTATGTAAATTAAACTGATCTTTTAGGTTTCTTACCGCCTCCGGATTGGTTTTTTCCGGGAATACCCACTGAAATTTCATGGCCACCCCATAAATATATCCAGACCCCATCATAAGCCGAATTCTGTTCCCACCGAAGTGGGTGGTAGCCATTTATCTAAATTAACCGTTTCCGGTCAACTTAAGCAATCTACCCCGAAGTGTGTTCCTGGGAACGCGTGCCGGGCAACACGCTTTCGCCGCAGCGAAATCCTTCTATACTTGATTTTGCATCAAACTGGGTTTGTCCTACCTTTGCGTTAATCGTACCTGCCGGTATTCCTGCCGGAACAAAGTGGTGAGCTCTTACCTCGCCGTTTCACCCTTATCCCGCCAAGAGGCGGGACGGTCTTTTCTCTGTGACACTTTCCGTCTGCATGATTATGCAGCTTCTGATCTCTCAGAAAGTTTTGCCCGTGATGTTCGGACTTTCCTCCCCGCCTTTTTTATAAAGCGGAGCGACTACCTGAAGGGGTCTGGATTTATGGTTTATTTGTTTATTTCGAATGAATCTCATCCCAGACCAAGATTCTTCCACAGATCTCGCAGGTATAGATTTTCTCCATCTTTTTTACCTCTACGATTTTCTGTGGCGGGATATAGGAATAACAACCACCGCAAACACCGTTAGTCACAATGGCAACTCCCTGGCCACCGCGCGCTTCACGCACCAGTTCATAGGTTTTAATGAGTTGCGGATCGGCTTTATTAATAATTATTTCCCGCTCCTGCCTGAGCAAATTCTCTTCTTCCGCGGTCGCATTTAAAGTTTGCTCAAGCTCTTCTTTGTTCTCGGATAATTCTTGCTCCAATTTACCTATTTCCGCCTCAATGGAATGGATCGATTCTTCCAAAGCTTCCATGTCTTCATCGATTTCGAGTAGTTCCGTTTCACTTTTGTTTAACTGATCTTTTGCCGAATCGGTCTCGGCCGTGATCGCATCATACTCTTTATTCGTTTTGACCTGGTATAGTTGCTCCTCAAACTTTGAAAGCTTCTCCCGGGAATCTTCTATAATCAGTTCAAGCTCCCGATGACGCAAACGTGCATTCTTTAAAGTTTCCTGATTCTTTTCCATCTCTTGAATTTTACTGTCAAGCTTTTCCTGAAGTTCCTTTACAATGAGTGGTAGATCGCCCCGCTCTTCCCTGAGTTCATCGAGACGATTATCAATCTCCTGTAATTCTAATAAAGAATACAAAGTCTTCTGCACTCCAACAGACCTCCTGTGTTAAAATAAAAAAGTGCACCCATCGAAAGATGAATGCACTTTACTGTATAAAATAAATTTTTAACTGATTTCCCAATGCTATAAAGATGTCTCAATTTACACCTTGTTATTGTAAGAAGTGGGCCCACAGGGACTCGAACCCCGGACCAGCCGATTATGAGTCGGCTGCTCTAACCAACTGAGCTATGGGCCCCAATACGACATATCCCTATCCTCAAATTTGAGCAATGAAATTTATTAAACGACCCTCTTAAAATCAAATTTATTTAGAGGACCATGTAAATCCCCGGGCAAAGAATTCCTCTATATCTTCCCTATCAATAAACAGAGCGGGATGTCCGGTTTGTTCATCAGTTCGGATCAGTTTAAATGCGGGAAATTCGGAGATCACCGTATAGGAAAAATGATCATTTTTAGAATATATGAAGAATGTAAACTCATCCTTCCCAAAATCGTGCATCTCACTTGAAATATCAGGATAGAATCCCCAATATTTAAAGAATTTTTGCCGCAATGAAACCGTATCCTGCACAATCGAGGGGGACAAAAATACTCTAAGACGTCGTACCAATTGTATACCCTCGGTATTTATTAATTTTCTGATAAAAGCAAAATTAGGTTTCATTTCCAATTCTATTGCCGGATAATAACGGGCCTTCAAACGATAGCGTGTATATTCTGTCGGACATTCGATGCGATCATATTCGCCATTAGTATGAATTACCCGATTCCTGGAATATCCCGGAAGCGACAGATTAAACCGGGTCTGAATCAAGCCGTGGACATCAACCGCGTAACCGGCCACAACAAAGGTATCCTTGCTGCCGGAAAACCAGCGCAGGGATCTGCCCGCAGGGGTATATAATTGAAGAGTATGGCTTACTGTTACGTTCCGCACAGGTACATAGTCTTTAAAATAACGGGTCGCATACTTAATTTCCCGGCCATCTATTTTCAGGGCAGGTAAATCTTTGCGCACCCTGAAGCTGAGCTGAAAACGCTTCTTCTTTCGAATAAATTTTATGCGATTTTCATTAAGCACTATATAAAACTGTCCCCAAGCTAAGGGAATGTGTACTGTAAAGCCGTCTATTTCTATCTTTGTCCGGGATAACGCAGGTTTTTTTAATGGAGGACGAAGAAGACGCGGCCGAATGTTTATAACTTTATTCTCAATATCAATGGATAAACGGACATTTTTATCCATGCGGAAAGTGAATCCTTCTTTTCCTTTCACCTCTATAAATTCTTTATCCTGTTTTTTACTGAACTTCACATCCCATCCTAAATCCGGATAAAAAATTTCCTGAATAAAAGAGAGCGTGCCTTCCACAGAAAATGTAAATTCATTGCGGCCCGGATGATAATTAACAACCGACTGAACCGACCAAATGAGTTGAATAATCCGCCTGGTTGATTCAGGTAACAAAGGTACAATGAGCCGGTATGCCTGATCAGCCCACCAGAAATCCTTTTCCCGGGCCAACAGCATAAAAGCGATATACTCTTCCGTATTTTTTTCGATCTCTTTACTGAACCAAAGCGATAAAAAAGGCTGACTGATCCGATCCCAACAGTCTTGCAGCTCATGCAGGGCCTTCCCATTCAACGGATGATTCGAAACTAAATAAGGCATGAATTCGGAAGGGGATATTTTTTTAGCAGAAGCCAAATATGTATTCGGATTATCAAGCGCCTCATATCGCTTTAGGGTCTTTTGTAAAACAGATGCTTGCTCTGAGCTAAGCCGATTCTTTGCTGCTGACCAATAGGTTGCCTTCCATTCGGCACCCCGGCCTAATCGAATATACAATTCCTGAAGCCAGAAAAAATCCATCGGATGTTCTGCAAAAAAGGCTTTATTGCCGGACCGGTCATCCCGGTCGGGCCAGGATATTTGAGCCCACAAATCATCGATGGTTTGAATCGTTTCCTGTTGAGGACAGGTTATATATTGTAACGGATGGTTCCTGTGTTCATTCTCCAACCAAGCTTCCAGATTGGGAAGTAAATTTTCTAAGGAAAGATCGTTGTGCACAGGCTGTATAAGTAGCAAATCCTGGCCGGTTATTTCAATACGAATTGGATGATGTCCGGTATTTACGGGATGGTACAAGCTGCGTATAGCCTGTTCATCGCCAAGCTCTGTTTCAACGGTCAAATGCTTATTTTCAAATACTTCGATTAAAAGTACATGGATATTAAGATATTCCAGCCATTGTACGGTGAAATGAGCTTGTTGGAATAGGGTATGAAAAATGCGTGTTTGTGGAAAATGCAGGCGATACGCATCGCTTTTAACCGAAGTGTCCGTATCTTCTGAAACGGGAACCAATTTTAAGTGATGCTTCCTATCCGTAAGCTCCGTACTTTGGAAATGTTGTACCGAAGGTTGGAACGAAAATTGAGAACTAAGCGGAAAGGAAGCGGCTTTCCGGATAAATTGTTTAAACCCGGTGATTATCTTTTCTTTATTGATCATAGATTTTGGATGCGCACCTATTCTTTAAAATTTTAGAGTTAAATTCTAAAGAAATCGGCGCAAATCAATATAGAAAATAAATATCATTAGTGTAAGCAAGATGGCCATACCTATCTGCTGTATTTTTACACGGACCTGGATCGGAAGCGGTTTACGCATAATCCCTTCCAGTAATATAAAGAATAAATGACCACCATCCAGTCCGGGAATCGGGAAAATATTGAACAGGGCCAGAACAGCACTCAGAGCGGCGATCAGATACAGAAGATAATCCCACCCGGCATGAGCTGCATCACCTGCCATTTTAGCGATCATGATCGGTCCGCCGATAATTTCCGAAGCCGATTTGGTACCGGTTAATACCCACCCCAAGCTCTTCAGATTAAGAGCCATCAGATCGTAGGTTTGATTCACTCCATTCACTAAAGCTCTGGCAACACCGACATCTTTTGATTCATAATAGTAACTAATACCGATTTTACCGACTTCTATTTTTTTACCGTCCTTATCGGTCTCTTCGAATTTTTGGGGGATTATTTTACCGGAAAGAAGTTGGTATCCCCGTTTCCATTGAATTTCAATCTCCTGCCCCGGATGGGAACGGATGGATTCGGTCATTTCCTGCCAATCTTTTACCGGTTTCCCGGCGATAGAAGTGATTAAATCCCCTTTTTTCAGACCCAATTTACCGGCCGGCATGCTATAAGACACATCGCCGACTCTGGCCGAAAAGAGGGGTTGGATATCCAGTACTTCACCCTTCTTTTCTTTGAACCAGGATTTGTGATAGTCGAGATTTATTCTCTGCCCGTTGCGTTCTACCGTAAAAATAATTTCTTTGTTAAGATTATCTACGAAGGCTTGTTGGATTTCATTCCAGTTATGAACCGCCTTTCCGTTGACGGCCAGGATTTTATCATGGATTTTAAAGCCAACTTTTTGGGCAATACCCTGTGCACCGACAAGGCCCACGGTTGTTTCCGGTATGATGCGTTCCCCATTGGAATAGTTCAGAAATCCCAGGACGGCAATAGCCAGAATCAGATTCATAACCACACCGGCTGTAATAATTATAACCTTACGCCAGGTTGATTTTGAATTAAATTCATCTTCCGCACCCGTCTCATTGGCATCGAGGCTCTCATCGATAAAACCCGCCATCTTAACATAACCGCCCAGCGGTATGGCACCGATACTAAATTCGGTTTGTCCATATTTTTTTGAAAAAACGGTTGGTGGAAAGCCAATTGAAAATTTATCGACACGAACACCCATTGCCCGGGCAGCGAGGTAGTGGCCCAATTCGTGAATTAAAACAATCACACTAAAAACAAAAATTACGGCAATTACAGATATCATATGGTATTCTTTCTAAAAAGTTTAGGTTTATTTCTCTTCCTTAACGTAAATATAGCGATAAATGTTTCCTCATGAATATAATGTTAATCTACTACATTTCCCACTAAAAAAAAAGCCCTGTCTCATTAGAACAGGGCTTAAGAGAAAACAGGTTGATTACAGGACGATCATTAAACCGCCCGCTAAAGAAGAATATTTACCAATATTGTAATCTACATGAGCATTAAAGAATAAGAAAGTGAAACTAAGTCCGGCATTAAGATGTAATTTATTTTCACCGTCGATTGTGATTTTTCCTAAAGTAGACGTACTGAGTAACTCGACCGTATTAACCGTTAAGGAAGAATTATCATATCCGAGCCCGGCATAGACATCTACCGGTAAAATGGGAACGGAGGCCGAAGCCTGTACATTCATGGAAAAGGTTCCGGAATCTAAAATATTTCCCAGAGTGAACTTATGATAAGCAGCCTGGATAGCGAAGTCAAGCGGAAACATAGGAATGGGAATCAGGCTACTCAATTCATATTTTAACCCCCCGCCATATAATTTGAGATCGCCTAAATAATCGACTTTAGTAGCAGCGTAGCGAACCGTCGCTTCCAAATTGCCTATTAATCCTATATTGGCCTGCAACATGGGTAATAATAAGGCCTTTTTATCAAAACCCGGAATCGCGCCGGTGATCGACGGATTATCGTTCCCAAAGAGAGTAGGTACCTCACCCTGAAAATTATGGGGACTGACAAAGGACCTGGCCTCATCGGGGATGAAGATATAGACCGCACTGATTCCCGCATCGAAGCGCGGAAAAGTTTTTGAATAACCCCGGTGATAAAGAGCCTGTCCCATTGCACTTCCCAGAGCATTGGAAAAAGGCTGCATATACCCCTTAACGTAGTCACTCCCATAACCCTTGGAGACAATAGAGGTTAAATAATTAACCACTGTCTGGCTTCTGGAGTGCATTGGAATCATCATGAACATGGTAAATACCAGCAAAACAAATAATCGCTTCATAGCAACCTCCTGTCATGGTCAGTCTGAGTTTAATTGTACAGCAAAGTGATTAAGAAATTTTTTTGAATTTGTCAATTCATTTTTGGTCGGATATTGAAAAAACACGGAAATTTTCCACTTCTTCTCCAAAATATCGACTATGGATTCCTGAATTTTCAGTTCGGTAATTCCCGCGGATCGTATATCTTTTAAAGCAATAGCATGATTATGTAACTGAGTCCCCATTTGTTTCAAGTTAGGTTCATTCGCTTTAAAATATTTAACTATTCTATTTTGGGTCGAATCGAGTAATATGGATCCATGCTGCAATACAACATTATGATAGATTCTTTGTGCGCTTCCCACCAGCTTCTTCCCCTTGAACTGAATTTCGAATTGAGCCGAACGGTTAAAACAGGCAAACGATTTTTCGCCCTCTTTCAGATAATTACCTGAGATTGAATCACCTTCCAGGACAACTTCATAATTTAGATTATTTAAAGCATCGGCTAAAATACGATGAAGTAAAGAAAAGATTTGATGATGGTCTATTTTTTTTAAGGGGGCGATAAAACTGTAGGTCAGTTCATGGGCATGTAAGACGGCACTTCCTCCTGTGGGCCTGCGCACCAGTTCATATCCATCCCCTTTTAATGCGTTTCCATTGATCTTGTTTGAATCCTGGTGGCGTCCTAGGGAGAGGCAGAAAGGTTCCCAGCCATAAAAGCGCAGTACGGGTATTCCGTCATTGGGCATGGTAGTAGCCAAAAGATGATCCAAAGCCATGTTCTGAGATCCGCTATATTTGGCAAAGGGAATAATTCTGATCCGTTTAAAAGGAAGGGTTTGTTTTTTAGCGAATGACACCGCGTTCACTACCTTTTAAAAATTCAAGCAGAGTAAGAATTTCCGGCAGGGGTTGAAAGTTTTCTTCTATCTCTGATATGGCTTCTTTAAAAGTTAATTTCTGGCGATAAAGCACATTAAAGGCGCGCTTAATCTCTTTTAAAGCTTCATCCGAGAATCCGCGGCGCTTTAAACCGATTACATTAAGTCCGCCATATTTTAAAGGTTCTCCCATGGCTAAAATAAAGGGAGGTACATCTTTAGACACACGCAATCCCCCTCCGATAAAACTATGCGCGCCGATGTGTACAAATTGATGAATGGCGGTTAGCCCGCCCACACCGACATAATCTCCAATGACTACATGTCCGGCCATATTGACCGAATTGGCGATGACCACATGATCGCCCAGTTTGCAATCATGAGCAACATGGGAATAGGCCATTAATAAGCAATCATTGCCTACCCTGGTATAATAGCTGTAATCCGTAGCTCTGTTAACCGTAGCATATTCGCGAATGGTCGTATTGTCGCCAATCACTACAAAGGTTTCTTCATCATTAAATTTCAGGTCCTGGGGCACGGTTCCCAGGACAGCCCCGGGACTTATTTTACAATTTTTACCGATGGTCGTTCCCTGGGCAAGAACGGCATGGGGTCCGACCGTACTGCCATCTCCGATTTGAACCTTCTTCTCAATAATGGCATAAGGCCCTATTTGCACATCCTGTCCAAGCTGCGCTTCCGCATCGACTAAAGCGGTAGGATGAATTTTTGTCAACGACCGGCTCCTTAATTTTCCCTTACTGCAGCCATCATTTCAGCTTCACAAACCAATTCGCCCTTCACATAGGCCTTCCCTGCCATTTTAAAAGTGGTACGCCTGTTTTTTAACATTTCGAGTTCCATCACCAGTTGGTCTCCCGGTTGAACGATTCTGCGAAAACGTACATTATCGATGGCCATAAAAAAGACAAGTTTATTTTCCACTTCAGCCTGTTCATTCAACAATAAAATACCGCCGACCTGAGCCATGGCTTCCACAATCAAAACCCCCGGCATGACGGGTTTTTGCGGAAAATGGCCCTGAAAAAAGGGCTCATTCATGGTCACGTTTTTTACACCTACCGCACGTTTCTCGGGCTCAAATTCAATAATGGAATCCACCAATAAAAAGGGATAGCGATGGGGTAAAATTTTCTTAATAGCATTGATATCAAAAACAACCCCTTTCCGGCTTATATCCTGAAATTTTCGGGTGAGCGATTGCTTTTTATAATAGTTGCGGATTTGGCGTGCAAATTCGATATTATTTTGATGTCCCGGACGTGCGGCAAGGATTTGCGCTTTTATATTGACTCCGGCCAGAGCCAGATCACCGATTAAATCCAATAGCTTATGACGGCATGGTTCATTTTTAAAACGCAATGTTTTATTATTTAAAATGCCGTTGGTTCCCAATTCGACGGCCTCATCGATATGAAACATTTTTTTCAGGCGATTCAGATCATCTGCGGTTAGCTTGCGATCTACAATAACCACGGCGGAATCCAGATCTCCGCCTTTAATTAATCCCTGTTCGGCCAGCATTTCAACTTCGTGTAAAAAGCAGAAGGTTCTGGCCGGCGCAAATTCAGAAATAAATTCCCGTTCCAGAGAGAACATTCCCGTATGTTGACTTCCTAAAGCCGGATTCTTATAATCTACCATTACGGTAATTCGGTAATCATCTGTGGGCAGAGCGGCATATTCAATTCCCCGTTGCTCGTCGGAATAACTCAACGGTTCATCAATAATCACATACTCTTTCATGGCCTCTTGTTCTTCTATCCCCGCTTCCAGAAGGACATTCACAAAGGGCATAGCGGAACCGTCTCCGATAGGAGGTTCGTTGCCGTTTAATTCGATACGCACGTTATCAATTTCCAAGCCGGCCAGGGCCGCCAAAACATGTTCAACCGTATGTACCACAACTTTATCAACCCTGAGGGTAGTCCCACGTAAACTATCGATTTCCTGGTCCTGAACCACATAGTCAACCAGAGCCGGAATTTCCGGTGAATTAGGGATGTCAATACGCACAAATTTACGCCCGTAATTGACTGGAGCCGGTTTAAAAGTAATGGTCGTCTCATTACCCGTATGCAGCCCTCTCCCGCTCAGAGAAATCGTCTTTTTTATGGTTCTCTGCCTCTTATCCATTGCGACTCCGTTATTTCTTTTTGTCGTTTTTCAAAGTGAATATTTCCGTTTCTAATTGCTGGACGCGTTTCACCAAATCCGGTAGTTTGCGAAGACTTACTTCAATCCGTTTTTGCTCGTTAAGAGGACGGGCCGGAGAACCCCAAAAGACGCCGGGACTTTTATGGCTCTTGGTGACTCCCGCTTGGGCGGCGAAAACGACATCATCACCGATTTGCACATGTCCGGTAATCCCCACCTGGCCTCCTATGGTCACATGATTTCCCACCCGGGTGCTGCCGGCAACACCCGATTGTGAAGCGATAACCGTATGTTGTCCGATGATCACATTATGGGCGACCTGAACCAGATTATCCAGTTTGGTTCCCCGGCCTATAACGCTTGAACCCACGGTTGCCCGGTCAATGGTTGAGTTGGCCCCGATTTCCACATCATCTTCGATAATCACATTACCCATCTGCGGTATTTTGATGTACCGACCTTCCGAGGGTGCAAATCCGAAACCGTCGCTGCCGACCACACAACCATTATGCAGAATAACACGGTCTCCAATCCGGCACTCTTCTCTGATCGTAACGTTGGGGTACAGAACACAATCCCGGCCGATTTGCACTTTCTCGAGGATTACGACTCCCGGATAAATGATCGTATCCGAATCAACCGAAACATTCGGACCGATATAAACCATCGGTGCTATACGAGCGGACGGCGATACGGTGGCCGAGGGATCGATGAAAGCTTTATCGGATATTCCGGATATCCAGACATGTTTCGGAGGTTCAAACAGTTTTAAGGTTAAGACAAAGCCCACATAAGCATCTTTTACAACGATATGCGGCAGAGGAATATTTTCAACTGTTTGATCAACAATGATGGCGCTGGCTTCGGTCTGAGAAAGAAAATGACGATATTTGGGATTAGCCAGAAAGGTGATCTCACCCGGCCCGGCTTCTTCTATTTTAGCCGGGCCTGTAATTTCAATATCTTCCGGGCCAACTACTCGACCATGGATGATTTGAGCAATTTCTTTTAAGGTCATCGGGATTTATTTTTTTGATTTTCCCGATGTGGTCGTACCGGCACCTTTATTCAGTGCTTCAATTACTTTATCGGTTATATCGTATTTCGGCAAAGCATGCACTAATGCACCGGAAGAAGCGTCAAAGATAAAATCATACCCTTCGTCTTCACCGATTTTTGAAATCAATTTGTTGATTTTATCGATAATCGGTTTGGTCAATTCCTGACTTTTTTTGTAGAATTCACCTTCAGGACCCAATTTATCATACTTGAATTTTTCAATAGCCATAGCCTTTTCCTGAGCCTGGCGTGTTTTTTCCTGCTTCTTTTCCGGACTTAACAGAAGACTCTGGGAATCAATTTCCTGTAGCATATCGTTGTATTCCTTGAGCATCTTTTGATATTCGGCATCATATCCGTTACGAATTTTATCCAGTTTATTTTGAGCATCAATAAATTCCTGGTATTCGGACAGAATACGTTGCGATTGAACATAGGCCAACTTTTGAGCAAAGGCCGGGATGGCCAGCATTATGGCCAGTGTAATGACTGCTAAATACTTTTTAAAGTTCACTCTAACCTCCTCTTGGATAATTAATTCAGTTGCTTTTTTTTTCAAACATAGAATATATAAAAAAAACTAAAATCGACCAAATTGAAAATGTACCTTCCATTTTCCGGAACGTTGGCCGAATTCGTTGTAATAATCAAAACCATATCCGAAATCTATCCCGATGATGCCGATCATCGGCATGAATAAGCGCACTCCGACTCCCACGGAGCGGCGCAAGTCGAACGGGTTGGTCTGGCTAACTTCTCTCCAGGCATTACCGGCCTCGGCAAACAATAAACCGAAAATGGTGGGATTGGGTGCGATCGGAAAACGAAGTTCCAGAGTATTCTTAATCATAGATTTACCGCCGATGGGGCTGCCGGAAGAGGTTAAGGGTCCCACCTGCCCGTCATCATATCCACGCAATCCTTCGGAAAACCCTAATCCGCTACCACCGAGATAATAATACTCGCCATATAAAATATTGGTATGATTATTTAAAGGTTCAATAAATCCGGCTTTATTATGGCTGTACAACACCAACCCGTGCGGCATGGGAATAAACCATTCTGCCGAGAAATTTACCTTAAAGAAATCCTGGTCTCCACCCAGAGGGCCGCCGGATAATTGGGTACTGATGGAATGCACGGAACCGCGTGTCGGGAATTCGGGATTATTACGGCTATCTCTGCTTATAATTTGAGTGAGGCTCACCTGTTTCGAAAATCCGCCGGCCCCGTAATATCTTTGATACTGAGCGGCTAACTCGGGATCTCGAATATTAGAAATACGTGATTGAGCCACTCTGATGATCCAGTCGCCACGGAAAAAGTTGTCCGGCCAGAAAAAGCGACGCCCTAAATGGATCGAAGCACCACGGTCATTCTGATCCCAGGGATAGTAACCGCCGCCTCGCCTTGTATCGAAAATGGAAAAGCCTCCCAAAGTCGGTGTATCAAACATCCATGGTTCGGTAAAACTCAGGGAAAGAGAGCGATAGATGGTTCCGAATTGCCAGTCGAACACCAGACGTTGCCCGTCTCCGCCGGAAAAAGGATGGCTTAATGAAAAATTATTGAAGGTCAATCCCAGGCTGCCGATCAGACCGTCCCGCTCGCTGTATCCCGCAGACATATTAGCCATATCGGTAGACTTTTCGGAAACATCAATTAACAGATTGACATCTTTGTCATCATTCGGTAAAAGTTTAACATCCGGTTTAACATTGGAAAAATAATTTAAAATGGTAATATTCCTGATAGAGCGTTCCAGCTTGCTGGAATTAAAAATATCTCCGGGATGAATTTTAAACTCACGCCGAATTACTTTCTCATTGGTCTTGGTATTGCCATGAATGATTATTTCCTTGACCCGAACCACATGGCCTTCGGTAATTTTAAAATCAATATTCAGAGTATCCTGGTGCACCGGCATTTCGATGGGCTGAATATTGGCAAAGAGATAGCCCTGGTCATAATACATTTTTTGTAAGCGGTCCCGTACACCCTCGTCATATTTTTTCTGGTCGTATAGATCCCCCCTGGTGATATCTAAGGCCCGCTTTAATTCTTCCCCGCTAAAGACGGTATTCCCTTCGAAAGTTATATCGCCAAAATAGTAAACATGCCCTTCATTAACCCAAATATCGATATACAGATCGGTTTTATCTTTGTTATAGGACAAAGAATCGCGTACAATTTCCGCATCCCTATATCCGTGCTCTTTATAGAATTCAACGACATTGGCCTTGTCTTTTTCATATTTTTTAGGATCAAAATCAGCACTTCTCCACCATCTGTCCTCCTTGATGTCCTTCATCGCCCCTTTGAGATCTCCGTCGTCAAAGTGTTTATTACCATGGAAACGTATTTTTTCAACTTGTACTTCTTTACCTTCTTTAATATTTACCAGCAAATTAACATAATTCTTACCGGCGTGAACCGTATCAATATGTACCGCAGCAAGCAAATAACCCTCATCGTGATATTTTTTGAGTAAGTTGTTTTTCATTTTTGAGATTCTGTACGGGCTGATCACCATACCGCGGTATGTATTGATCTCCTTATCCACATCTTTTTTAGAAAGAGCATCGTAACCGGTAATTTTCACCTCTCTTAAACGGGGATATTCCTTTACTTTAATCAGAAGGTCTAAACCGTTCGCAGTTTGATTCATCACATAGACCTGAATATCCGAAAACAAATTCAATGACCATAAATTCTTTATAGCCTGCTGAATATCATCTCCTGAGATTTCATCACCGGCGCTTAGTCCGGAATTGAAACGAATGGTACTGGCATCGGCAACTTCATTTCCTTCTATAGTAATCGAATTAATTCGCACTTTCTGTGTTTGTCCGTAACTTAACCCGAACAGGATAAGAACAATGATAACAGAGATTAGCTTTCGCAATTCTTCCTCCAACTTAAAATGTAAATGAATGACGCAATCGTATTTTGATATCATTTAGATATTGCTGACTGGTGGATAATGGATAATAGCCCATCAGCTCCCGATCATACTCAATTTCCAATAAAACGTTCCTGAAAAAGCGATATTCCAAGCCCAGAGAATGATTGAAATTCAACTTGGACTGATTCTTGTCGTACACGGATACCAATTGTCCCGTATAAGTTAAGAATAAATTCGGAGATAAATATTTACCTATGGTCAACTCGGAACTCTGCATGAGAAACATATAAAAATTACTGGTGTTGAACGGATTGTACAATGGTGAGGATCGATCGGCAAATCCGAGGGTTCCGTAGAATAAATTTCTGGCAATGTTGGAATTAATCCTAACCATATCAAGGCCGAGGCTTCTTTCCAGAACCCGTTCGATGGGCCGTAACAAAGGCCTGATGAGATACTTTTCCGTAATGGCCCCTCCCACGCTGGTTGCCTTATCTTTTATATTTTTCACGGAGAAACCCATATAGGCCAAAACTTGTTCCTGGGTCTCCCCAATCTGGGGATCAGCCGATTCCAGCTTAAATCTAAAATCTTCCCACCGACCCTGGGCCTGCACCGATCCGGTCTCTTTATTGACTCCATATAATTTAAGATAAATAGTCTTAGGAATCCCCCCCAGACTGTCACGGATGGTTGTCCAGGCCCGACCGCCGATCTCAGGATAATCATCCCATTTATTAAATTCAATCCAAAAATGATCCACCTTAAAAGACTGATCCAGATATTCCAGACGTCCCCGGCTTGAAGAGATCCGACCCAGGACTTTTAGAGTACGATTGTTATAAACTCCATTGAAGGCTAATCCCCGGCTGGCTTCATCGAGGAATAACTCGGTGTGCACATTATCGATATAAGCCGGAATATCCCGGTTATAAACCACGTCTTCACCCGGTTTAAGTAATACGTCCCAGTCAATATTCTCAAGAAATTCCACGGCAACCGATTTTTTTGCGCCGGGTTTCCCGCTGGAAATAAAGGGATAGGTTACCCGGCTATCGTAAAGAGTAACGGTTCCATAAACAACGGGATGTTTTACAGGTCCTGCGAAATAAAAAGAGGAACTTCCCTCCCGCCCGGATAGGGCCAAATTGCCAAAATCTTCCGGTTCCATTATTCCCGGAAGATTAATATTCACACCCCGACCGGAAGTTGTCATTTTTAATATGCCAAAATCCAGATCCAGGTCTCTGAAATACCATGGTTTTAATTTACCTCTGCTTTTGGTAACCACACCTCTTACCGTATTGATCGTTAAAAGTTGACCGTCCACTTCGCCCTTAATATTAATCATATCCACCTGATTGGTGCCATCTTCCAGTTTTATGGTACCGCTGATGTTTTTAACATGAGGCGCAACCGCCCGCATCCACAGCTCGCCCCGATCGATTTGAGCTATGCCATGAAGAATGCGCCATTTTCGGGCTGTCCTTGCTAAGGACATCTCAATTAAAGAGTTCGATGTGGCTTTAGGAAAGAACGGTACCCACCCGGGAAGCAAACTGAGAAAATCTCCCCGGAATACCAGATTCACACCCAGGGAATCATTGGCATCGACCGGAACTAAACCGTCTGCCGTAAAATTAATCTGTCCGTCACGAACAAAATTAAATGTATTAACCGCTAATGTATGATCCTGAAGATGTATAAAATTACCACCGGGTTTAACAACATCTTTAGCCTGCAAATGGATTTGATCAAAGGGAATTTTATACAAGGTTCCATTCGTAACCCGGGAATCCAGATACATATTCGGTTGATGGATCGTTCCGCTAATATCGATCGTATATTCAAGTGTACCGTCCAACCAGGGATTCGCAGGATAAAAGGTATGAATCAGAGGTTGTAATTCGCAACTCGAAGCAGAAAAATGTCCGCGGAGCGATTCGGCTGCAAGATCGCCTGCCATGGTTCCGGCCAGGATGGGCACGTTATTCAGACTGAGGGAGAGTGAATCGAGGCCAAATGTCTTTTTATCTGCTTCGGCTATAAGGGACCCCTGATAATAACCGATATTGTTTAGAATGAAGCGATCACCACTGAGACGGGCGGACAGATGCGGGTCTTTAAAAGAGCCGGATAAACTCAGTGTGCCGTTAACTTGCCCTTCATAGTTTGCGTTACGAATAAAGGTGGAATCGCTAAAAATTTGAAATGGATTAAAATCGTGTACATTCAACCGGCCTGATACGGCCCCGTTTTTAGTAAGGTCCAGCAGGACAGATCCGTTGATTCCCGATGGGAAATTAAGTCTGCTCACTATATTCTGATCATTAATGTCCATGGAATAATAACCGAATAAATTTTTAAATTCGATACTGCCCCACATCTTTTTATTTGCGGTAAATAGCCCATGGACGAATGAATGTAATTTGAGGCTGAGATTTTTATTCTTGCGATTAGAGACCGCAAACAAGCCTTTAAAATTATCCAGTGTTCCGGAAACGGAAGCATCGGCAGTATATTTTGTAAAGAAATCGGTTAACGAAGGTTCTGTGGTCAATACCTGCCAGGGAATATGATTGAAATAAGATTTTTGCAAAAGCGGTTTACGAAACGGTTGGGCAATATTGATTTGCGCCTCAAAATCAGGGACATTGGTTTTAAGCAGTCCAATCGAAAGTTTTTGTTCGGATCCCCTGAAATTGCCGGATAGAGCCAGTACCGAATCCGCCTTCTCGGTAAGATCATAACTCCAGTCACCCACTAAATTTTTAGTGGTGAATTGATAGTATCCTCTTAGATGTATATCCTGTCTGGCATCGGATAAACGGTTTAGAATAAGATGGATTGTATTGGTTCGCCGACCTCTCAGTGAAAATGAAATGAGCTTTGCATCCTTTTTGTATGCACCGCTGGCCAGGACATCAAAACCATAACTACGCATCTTTAAATTGGAAATGAAGGTATTTTGAGGATTCCAGTTTATATGTGTCGATATTTGTCTTGCAAAGGGCTGTTCATCAGAGACGCAACGTTCTGCAGAAATTTGGGCCTCTATATTCGGTCGTTTCCAATTTATGCCGATATCTGCATTAAAATTCGCAAAAGTAAGTTTGGGCAGAGAGAAGTTAAAACCATCGTTCAGGGGAGTGATATCCAATTTTGCGAAGGTGATATGAGTCCTTAACTCCGGCTTATAAATATTTGCTATACTGAGAGAGTATTCAAAAGGTTGATCAAAATAATGCCCTTTTCCATCCTGAAGCAGTACCCGGTTCGAATCTATTTGTATCGTTGCCGAAAGATCGGATAAAATTTGATCTTTACTGTCCAAAGTGAGTTTGGATAAACGAAGCTTCCCTTCCAAATCCGAGTGTAAAAGGTCTAATGGATTACCATGAATACTTAACAGTCCGTCTATTTCACCGTCACGCACATGAATTTGCGGAAACAAATCCGCGGGCAGTACCGATGAATTCAATGTAAATTTATGCAAGGAGAGCTGGCTGTTAAAGAAACCTTCACGGTAATTTATCTGAGCGTCCAGTGTAAAATTGGGCTCTGTAGACGAAAACATATCACCTTCCGCATTGAGGATAAGCAGGGAATCTCCTTCCGACCGAATATCCCCGTTTAAATTTTGAGCAATTACATAAAACAGATTTTTTGGGTCTTTCCAGATAATTCGACCCTCCTGGATGGATATTGATCGAATCACACTGAGGGCCCGGATTTTTTTTAAGATGGCATCTGAGGTATTGTCAGCCTGAATGGTAGCAGACCTCTTTGCAGGATCCGTGTCTTTTTTTGATAAAATCAAACGGGGTTCGCGCAAAATAATTCGTTTTAATGCTTTTTTAACTTTTGTTCCCGAAAAAAGCAGCTCATGTAAATAAAAATGTAGTTCAATTTTTTTAATCAGTAGCCTATAAGAATTATTGGCTCCGGTTATACTCACATCATTAATATTCAAAGTCCCCAATCCAAGGGAGAAACGATCCATATCGATTTGCGAACCGGATCCATTGAATAATTTGGGAATAATCCATTTCTTAAACGGTTTATCCAGACCGGTCAGATTCAGAATATACGGAGAAGCGGTAATCAGCAGGCCGATAATCGTAATGAAAATAGACAAAGATATAAAGAATCGTTTCATTTAAATATTTTTCGAACTTTTAACCATTTAAAGAAAAATCAAAATTCGGCTTCATAATATTTTTAATTATCAGATAGATATGCAACTTTGCCGTCTTTTATTTATTAAATTTTATGTATTCTTCAAATAATGAATCTAATACGATTACCGACCACATAAAGTTCCTTTTACAGCAGCCGGAAAACCGTTTGGGATTTATTCTCACAAAACCTTTAAAGTTAGGTAAAATAAGGAATAATGTCAAAATTAACCGTAACTACTGAAGAAAGATCCGGACGGAGAAGGTCCTATATAGAGAAGACTTTTTCAGGCACCGAAAAAAGGAATTTGTAATTGATCATAAATGAAGATGCAGAAAATAAATCCCGTGCCATTAATAGAAATTTCCGGTTTAAACCGCTACGCACAGCGATTAGATCAAAATCGCTGCAAATCTTTCTGAATAACTTAGTTCACCAGACATGGCCCGAAGGGCAAGCATTACTTGTGTTATTGCAACTGTTCGGCAACTAATTCGGCCACATCTCTCACCCGGATATCCGATTCCAGCTCATTGGAAGCGTCATGTAGCATGGTTAAACAGAAGGGGCAGGCGGTTCCTAAAATGTCCGCCCCGCTTTCCTGAACCTCTTTAAACCGGTGTTGCCTGACCGGTTCCTGGCCGGGTTCCTCCTCTTTCCACATCTGAGCACCACCGGCACCGCAGCAGAAGCTGTTTTCACGATGATCTTTCAATTCCACAAGGTCAAATCCCAATTGGCGAACATCTTCTCTCGGCGCATCAAACACCCTGTTATGTCTGCCCAAATAACAGGGATCATGAAAAGCCACCTTGCGCTGTTGTTCATCGCGGGATAGTTTTACTCTGCCACTATGAATCAGTTCTTCGATATATTGTGTATGATGAATCACTTCATACTGACCGCCGAATTGAGGATATTCATTCTTTAAGGTGTGCAGGCAGTGGGGGCAGGTAGTCACAATTTTTTTCACTTTGGCCTGATTCAATGTTTGCACATTTGCTTCGGCCATCATCGAAAACAGATACTCATTACCGGATCGGCGGGCGCTGTCTCCGGTACAGCTCTCTTTATTTCCGAGTACGGCAAAATTTACTTGGGCATGATTCAGAATTTTGGTAAAGGCACGAGCGATATTTTGTCCTTTCTGATCAAACGCCCCGGCACATCCCACCCAGTAGAGAATCTCAAAATCCGGGTTTTCGTCAACGGTCTTTACTTCCAGAGAGGGGTCTTCTTTGACCCAGGCCAGACGATCTTCATTCATATTCCAGGGATTGCCGTTACGCTCCATGCCGTTAAAAGCCGATTGTAATTCCCTGGGAAATCGGCTCTCTTCCAACACCAAATGTCTGCGCATTTCCACGATACGATCAATAAATTCGATGGTGAGCGGACAGGCGTTTTCACACGCTCTACAAGTGGTACAGGCCCATAAAACTTCTTCCGAGATAACGTTGCCTACCAGCGGATCGTGTGTCGCTTGTAACTCATCCAATTCTTTAGCCGAATGAGCGACCAGGAGACTCATGTTTTCGTTGATATAATGACGCATATCCTCATTGATCTTTTTGGGAGAAAGCAATTTCCCGGTATTAAATGCCGGACACACGGATTGACAACGGCCGCATTCGGTACAGGTAAAAACATCCAAGATATCTTTCCATGCAAAGTGATGAATTTTTGAAGCACCGTAATGCTCGGCATTTTCGATATCAATGGCAGGTATCGGCTCGGGGTCTAATCTTCTGAAAAACACATTGAAAGGCGCTGTAATTACATGGAAATGTTTGGAAAGCGGCAAGAAATTCAGAAATAATAGCAATACACCGGCATGGGTCCACCAGCCCATATCCAGTAAAATTTGTGCCGTTCTTACGGATATATGCCAGGATTGAAAGAGGCTGCCCATCCAATAGTTCATGAGAGACGCATTATTTAGATGAGAGGGATGCAAAATTTTTTCGGCACCGTTCATGACAAAATCAGACAGCATGATTAGAAAAATAAAGAGCAGAATTAAATAGCCTTCCCAATTGATGGTCAGCCGTTTCGGTTTGAGTACCGATCTGCGAAATACGGCGATGAGAACCATTACGGCAACTATGATTTCAAAAATATCGCGCATATAATAATAAACGGTCAGGGCGGTGCTGCCATTATTCAGAAAGGGAAAGTGAAACTCATGAAAAAAGCCCCCGATAAGCACATTGGTGGAATTGATTAGCAGCACAACGAATCCCCAAAAAATAAAGGCATGTAAAAACCCGGCCCCTAAAAAATTACGATTCAGAATACGGGTTTGTCCGAGCACCACTTTGATCAGAAGAACAATGCGTTTACCTATCTGGTCGAAGCGATTTTTAGGTTGGCCTTTGAGGACTATCGCTATGCGCCGGTACATGAGGTAGATGAACAGCACCATCATTACAACAAAAAAAACGATATAGATTACATAGGCGACCGTACCGTTAGTGGGATGCATTGTGCCCCTCTCCTTTCCTTTTAATAGCAGAAAATAATGTCACTCGTGGAATCGTCACATATTCTTTTCGATTTTATTTAGTGAAGAACCGATTAATCTGGGGCCGAAACCCGTAGCGCCTTTTCCCAGATATTCTTTATGTTTTACATGATTTGCCGTTCCGGCCATATCAATATGGGCCCAGCGTACCTTCCCTACAAAGTGTTCCAGGAATTTTGCAGCCGTGATGGCACCGGCCCAACGACTACCGATATTTTTAATATCCGCTACATCACTTTCCAAATCTTTATTATAGATATCATCCATAGGCATGGGCCAAAGAAGGTCTCCGGCAGTTTCGGAGTATTGAGTTAAAATATTTTTCAGTTTTTCGTCTTTGGTGAATAAGCCGGCACGTTTATCTCCCAACGCAACGACACAAGCTCCGGTTAGTGTAGCGAAATCAATAATAATATTCGGCTTAATCCTGTCGACCGTATAGGCCAATGCATCGGCTAATATCAGTCTGCCTTCCGCATCGGTATTAAGAATTTCAATCGTTTTGCCATTATAGGCTTTGATGATATCACCCGGCCTGGTTGCATTACCTCCGGGCATATTCTCAACAGCCGGGATAATTCCATATACATTCATGGCAGGTTGTTGCAGGTTCACAACATGCATGGATCCGATCACTGCAGCCGCACCGGACATATCATATTTCATTTCGTCCATATTCGCAGCCGGTTTAATGCTGATGCCGCCCGAATCGAAGGTAACTCCTTTACCAACCAGGGCCAGTGATTTTGTAGATTTTTTAGAAGGAGTATATTTAATAAGGATCAAATAGGGAGGCTGAGCACTGCCCCGGGCCACGGCCAGGATCGCATTAAGCCCCTTTTTTTCCAGAGACTTACGATCGAGAATTTCCAGGGTAATATGAGGTGTATCTTTGAAATGCATTCTAACGAATTCGACCAATTTTTCCGGGTTGAGATAGTTTGCCGGTTGATTGGCCAGATCCTTGGTGATGGTAACACCGGCCATAAAATTTTGCACTTCCACTACGGTCTGTCTGAAACGAGGTGTATACTCCTTTTTATGACACACATATATAAACTTTGTTTTGATCTCTCTTTTCGAAGGTTCCGTTTTATATTCCAGGAACCGGTATCTCTGGAAATAAATGCCTTCCGTAATATAACGGATAAAGTCGATATGACAGACTTTCAGATTCCCTAAATATAGATGAACACGGCGCGCTCTGATTTTTTCCTGCATTTCGGCTATGTTAAAACCGATCAACCGGGCCTCATCCGCATTCGGTTCTTCGCCGTCACCGAGTCCTATCATGAAAATTCTTTCCACCTTTTTCGACTTATTTGTATAGATTAGAGCCGTTTCGTTAAGTTCCCCTTTAAAATCCTTGTATTCGAGGAATTTTTGAATATCCTGGTGTATATCTTTAGGAAAGCCCGAAAAAGATTTTTGACGTAATTTTACAAATTTTTTAGAGAGGAAAATAACTAATAGGTTGGTATTCAGGCCTAAGCGTGGGACTGTGGCAATTTGAAACATAGAACTCCTTGCGTTTAGTATATTTCGGGAATCGCTCCTTGATTAATCAGTAAATTTCTTTTTAAGGGACTGATGTGGTCTACGAATAAAATACCGTTCAGATGGTCAATCTCATGTTGAAGAACCCGGGCCATCCATCCCGTATAAGTTTTGGTAAATTCTTCGCCGTTCTCATTCTGGTAGGTCATTTTAATCGTATCCGGCCGGGTTACCTCTTCATTTACACCGGGGATGGAGAGACAACCCTCTTCCACAACGGATTGCCCGGAAGATTCTATTATTTGGGGATTGATAAAAACCTGGGCACCGGAAGGGATGGTATCGTCCAGTTCGGAAACATCTACAATGGTCAAACTCTTCGAAAATCCGATTTGCGGTGCGGCCAACCCGATGCCATCCTCGGTATACATGATTTCCGTCATCTCTTTTATAAAAGATCGTAATTTTTCATCAAACAGGGTGATAGGCTGAGCCGGTTTGCGTAATACGGGATCACCTATATATCGTATCTTGTACATATTTAAACTTTTTCTTTTACTCCTTTTAATCTTCCAAACTAAGGCTTTCCGCGGCTTCGTCCGTAAATTTGGAAGCAATGGTATGCCGAATGACACAGACTTTAATCTGGCCAGGAAATTCCATAGACTCCCTGATCTTGGCTGCAATATCCGAAGAAAGAACGGCTGCCTGTTCGTCTTTGATCCGATCCGGCTCCACAATAACGCGAATCTCTCTTCCCGCAGAAATAGCATATGTCTTCGAAACCCCTTCGAACGAATTGGCAATCTCTTCCAATTTGGTGATACGCTTTGTATAGGCTTCCAACGTATCCCGCCGGGCACCGGGACGGCTGCCGCTGATGCGATCTGCGGCCGTAACTAAAACGGATATGGGAGAAATCGGCTCCGCTTCTTCATGATGAGCCAAAATGGCATTGATCACAATTTCATGTTCCTTGCATTTTTGGGCAAGTTCTACTCCAAGGGTCACATGACTGCCTTCGGAATTATTACTGATTGCTTTACCGATATCATGAAACAACCCGGCCCGTCGCGCTAATTTTACATTAAAGCCCAATTCGGCAGCCATCGAACCGGAGAGATATGCAACTTCCTTGGAATGCTGCAGCATGTTCTGTCCATAACTATAACGATACTTCAGTCGTCCCAGATTTTCACGCATAATGGGATGGACATTCTTTATCTGCAATTCGCGTAAGGTCTCGTCGGCCGCTTTTAAAATGGAACGCTGTACTTCATTTTTAGCTCTTTGCACCATTTGACGGATGACATTAACATTAACCGATTTATTCTTAATTAAATATTGCATGGCAACCCGGGCTATCTCCCGGGCTACCGGATCATAACCGGATAAAACGACTAATTCCGGTGTATCGTCTACAATTACTTTTACTCCGGTGGCCTCCTCGAAAGCTCGTATATTTCGTCCTTCACGACCAATGATCATTCCCTTAAAACGTTCATTCGGCAACTCCACGGTGGATAAAGTGGATTCCATGGTAAATTCATAAGCGAGATTCTCTATGGCGGTGGCAATGATTTCCTTGGCCTCGATCTGAGCTCTCTCTTTGGCGATCTGTTTGATCTCATTAGCCATCTGAACGGATTCCAGTTTAACCTGGCTCTCAAGGTTCTTCAGCAAAACCTTTTTTGCGTCTTCGATGGAATAATTTGCTATCTGCTCCAATTTCCGGTTCTGAACTTCCAGAATATCATCTACTTTTTTATGCTTTTCATAAAGCAATTCTTCGAGTTCATTAATCTTCTTCTCTTTGACCTCTAACCTGTTTTCACGAATTTTAAGCTGGTTCTCTTCTCTGCGCAGGTCTTTTTCTTTATTGAGAATCTGAGCCTCGAGTTTTGCCGATTTTTCTTCCTGCCGTCTGATTTCGATCTGAGCTTTGGAACGCATCTTCTGCATTTCTACTTTAAACTCATATAATTTGTCTTTTTTTATCTTGTCGGCATCTCTTTTAGCCTGTTCGATAATCTCTCGGGCTTCCTGCTTTTTGGCTCGCAAAATAAAAAGATGCATGACGTAGCCGATGATTCCGCCCACAATAAAAATCGCAGCCAGAACACCTATTTGTAAACTATTAAAAGTTGGCATTAGTATACTCCGCTTCCTTGATTATATCTTTAAAAGAGTTCCATAACAGATAAATTTTATTCCTATTATAACATAAATTTATTTTTATAAAGTTAACGGTTTTAAAATTAGTTTGCAAACAAAGCTTACTGGATGATTGTGAAGAGGGTCAGGATGGGAATGAAATAAAAAAGGCAGCCCAGTCTGAAAGCGGCTGCCTTTCAATCTATGATACCGACCTATTATTCGCCATGAATACGTTTTTTCTTTTCCATTAATTCTTCAGGCGTTTCCACATGATTAGGATCCGGTACACAGGCATCGGTAGGACACACTGCTGCACACTGCGGTTCATCGAAGAATCCCACGCATTCCGTACACAGGTCGGGATTGATCACATATATAGGATCACCCTCGGTAATAGCTTCATTCGGGCATTCGGGTAAACATGCGTCACAAGCGATACAGTCTTCGTTAATTAGTAAAGCCATTTGTAGTCCCCTTTTTACTTAGGTTGAACGAATAATATAATTATATTACTACTTTTTCTTAATAAAACTCATTGACAGCAAATATAAAAAAGGATTCCATTAAAACAAAGTCAAAATTGCAGTTTAAGGAAAAAAATGAAGCCTTTTTTAAACCGCGTTTCATCTATAAAAGGCCGTTGAAATCTGGCGGCCCGAATTATAGATGTTTTTTCTTAAGATGCGAACGATGTCGTTTTTCACTGGGACTCATATAATGTGCTTTCCGATTTATGGTATCGATAATACGTTCCCGCCGAACCTTGGAAATAAACGCTTTTAAGGCTGCGTCAAAGTTACTGTAATTACTGACATTGACTCCGATCATTTCTACCCCCTGATTTATATAATTACTTGTGAAACGATCGTTAAAATAAAAAGGTTTCCTTTTTTTAATTCAATACTTCCCCAACCGATAATGGATAGCCGTTAAAAAATGAGTGAACCGCCATCCGTTTTTTCCCTTCCAACTGGACCTCAAATACCTCAATAGATCCCGGATTACAGGCAACGGTGAATGATTTCTTCCCTTTTGCAATGATGGTCCCCGCCTTGATATTTCCCATGGGAAGCAACGAATAAGATGATTTGAATATTTTGAGTAAGCGGCCCCTGTGCAATGTAAAAGCTGCAGGATAAGGGTCTAAACCTCGAATCAGATTATATACATGCACGGCCGGCTTATTAAAATCGATATGGCATAATTCCTTTGTAATCTTAGGTGCCTTGCTCGCCAGACGATTATCCTGCTTCTGAGGTTGGATAAGGCCTTCTTCCAATAAATCGAGGGTTTTGATCAAGAGCCGGCTTCCCTTTGCTGCCAAAAGATCATGCAATTCTCCGGCCGTCATATCCGAAGAGATGGATTGTCTGTCCCGGAGAAGAATACCACCCGTATCGATCTGTTCATCGATCAACATAGTGGTTACCCCGGTCTCTTTTTCACCATTAATAATCGCCCAGTTAATGGGTGCCGCCCCTCTATACCTCGGTAATAAGGAAGCATGAACATTCAATGTGCCTTTAGCCGGAATCGTGAACACTTCTCTCGGTAAGATTTTAAAAGCAACCACTACAAAAAGATCTGCATTGAGATTTTGTAATTTTTTAATAAAAACAGGTTCTTTCAGGCTTTCCGGCTGAAATATTTTAATCCTGTTTTCCTCGGCTACTTTTTTAACGGCCGACGGCTTAATCTTCCGTCCCCTTCCCTGCGGTTTATCCGGAATAGTAACCACGGCCAGCACGGAATGCTCAGAGGCCAGAATACCTTTCAAGCAGACGGCCGCAAAAGACGGGGTTCCCATAAAAACGATTTTCATTATGATTTGGGGCTACCCACAGGAATGACTAACGTTATAGCCGTTTTGTCCACTTTGATCTTAACATTGTCATCAATCTTAAGGATGACCGTCTTATTATCATCGGCAAAACCGGCCACTTTGCCATGAATGCCCCCCATAGTAATTACATTGTCACCTTTTTTTAAAGCTTCCAGCATCAATTTTTTTTCTTTCTGCTTTTTGCTTTGGGGGCGAATCATCAGATAATACATGATCACAATGATCAGCAGAAAGGGTAAAAAAGAAACTAAAGGATTTGCCCCTCCGCCACCTTGTTGTTGGCCCGCAGGAGCCATTAATAAAATAAATTCCATCATTTGCGTTCTCCTTCTGAGAGTTGTTTAATGAAT
>Ga0256841_1000560_pt1 | contig 37730 bp, 41 predicted proteins | sample 356308metaG_FD_185971 | JGI IMG/M metagenome (GOLD analysis project Ga0256841, IMG submission 185971) | Hydrothermal vent microbial communities from Mid Atlantic Ridge, Atlantic Ocean - 356-308 | ecosystem: Environmental > Aquatic > Marine > Hydrothermal vents | place: Atlantic Ocean: Mid... | reverse complement strand
CCAGAGATAACAAAAGAGGTTAAAATGATGATGGACCCCAATGCCGCCTTTGAAGAGCCTGCCGAAGATGAAGAGGAGGTTGGAAGATTCGGGGTTAAGGATGTGGAAGATATTACGTGGAAAAACTATTTGGACTCCCTGACCTGTACCGAATGCGGAAGATGTACTTCGGTATGCCCTGCAAACATTACCGGTAAGTTATTGTCGCCAAGGAAAATAATTATGAATGTGAGAGCAAGAATGAAAGAAAAGGGACCAGGATTGGTGAAAGACAAGAATTTTGAAGACGGCAAAGCATTGCTATCGGACTATATAACCCCAGAAGAGTTGTGGGCTTGCACGACCTGCAACGCCTGTGCACAGGAGTGTCCGGTCAATATAAACCATCCTTCAATAATTGTTGACTTAAGGCGATACCTTGTGATGGAAGAGTCGGCGGCACCAGGTGAACTGAATGCAATGTTCACAAATATTGAAAATAACGGTGCACCCTGGCAATTCTCGCCCGAAGACAGAATGCTTTGGGCCGAAGGATTGGAAATGAATAACGAATCTAAATTATTATAGAAATGATAAAATCTATAAAGCTTACAAATTTTTACAGTTTTAAAGATACAACTATTAAGATTAACCATAATCTGAATATATTGGTTGGGATTAACGGCTCGGGTAAATCCAATTTCTTTAAGGCAATACAACTTTTAAAAGAAGGGGTTGCCGGTAGAGGTTTGCAGGAACTTATACTTGAAGAATGGGGCGGAATAGACGAAATATTTTTTAAAGGAAATAAAGGTGAGAAGTTAAGTAATTCCATTGGATTGGAAATAGTGTTCGACCATACCGTTATTAAAAAATATGGTTTCGATTTTCGTCAGGATATTGAATATAAGATTGAAATTATAAAATCTCCGGGATTAAATAATTATTTTATAAGTGACAGAGTTAAAACTATTACGGGGTTTAAATATTTGGATATTTACAACGGAAGTGGTGTACTTGCTGAGAAAATTACTTCCGACAGACCGGACACAACATTTATCAAATATAATGATTTTGAACCCAAAGAGTTATCACTGTCCAGAATATACGATTCGGAAAGATATGCCGCACTTAACGCAATACGTTTAGCAATCAATGATATTGCCGTTTATAACTATTTTGATACGACACCGAGCAGTCCGCTACGGAAAGCAATGAAAGCTACCGGAGGTAAGCGGTTGTCTGCAAACGGAAGTAATCTACCTCAAATATTAAATACAATTAAAATAGGTCATAAAAAGGAATACGGGAAAGTCATCGAACTTTTGCAAGATGTTAACGATAATTTCCGGGGCTTTGACTTCCATTTTCTCGGATCCGGCAATTTCGAGCTGATGTTGGATGAAAGCAATCTTGACAGTTCAATTCATGTAACTCATATTTCGGACGGAACATTAAGATATCTATGTCTTTTGGCTATACTTTATAATCCCGACAGGGGAAGTTTTATATGTATTGATGAACCTGAAATCGGGCTTCATCCCGATATGTTGCAAAACATTACAAAATCAATAAAAAAAGCTTCGGAAAAATCAACTTTGCTAATTGCTACACATTCGGAGAATATTCTTAATGCTTTTGAACCGGAAGATGTTAGAGTTTTTGAAAAAGACAACGAAAATTCTACAATCGTTAATTCATTTACAAAAAAAGATTTTGAGAATTGGTATGATGAATATAACCTCGGTAATATGTGGAGAAACGGTGATATCGGAGGAAACAGATGGTAATGAAAAGAATTTTGATCATAGAAGGCTCAAAGAATAAAAGCAATGGAATCCTGCGGCAAGGATTCAATAAATTGCTTTCTCAGAAACTTAAAGGAGAAATGCCGAAAATTATTATGGGGGAAGGTAAGTCACAAGCCATTAAGAAATTTATCAGTTTGAAAAAATACTATTCTTACTTACTTGTTGACCTTGATAATAATAAATCGGAAAGGGAAAATGATATCAATAATAATAATCTAACCGAAAAAAAAGAATTTGTTTTTTATATGATACAAGAGATGGAAGCTTGGTTTCTTTCGCAACCTCAAATACTTGATTATTATTACGGTAATAAAATATCGGAGCATATTCCGAAAAGACCGGTACAAGATATTGCAAACCCTTCGGAATTATTATATCGAATTACAAAATCTACTGCAAAGGGAAAATACCATAAGGTAGCTCATGCAGTTGATTTACTTCAAATGCTTGATGCACAAAAACTTATTAACGAATTTGCTGATTTCAAAAATTTGATTAAAACCTTAAAAAAATAAATATGTCAGAAAACAAATTAAAAATCACCGTTCCTGTTATGGCAGACGAGTTTGCCAAAGGCCATAAACCCGAATATCTTTTCTGGGTCGGGTCGGCAGGTGCCTTCGACGACAGATACAAAAAGGTGACACGCGAGTTTGTCAAGATATTGACCTATTTGAAGATTGATTATGCCGTTCTCGGTACGGAGGAAACCGACAGCGGTGATGTGGCTCGACGTGCAGGTAACGAAATGCTCTTTCAGATGCAGGCAATGATGAATATCGAAGTGATGAACGGTTATGAGGTTAAGAAGATAGTCACTTGCGACCCCCATGACTTCAACACCCTGAAAAACGAATATCCCGACTTCGGAGGTAATTATGAAGTGATTCATCACACGCAATTTCTGCAAAAAATGATTGCTGAGGGCAAACTGACTATCAAGTCCGATATTTTCAAGGACAAAAAAATAACCTTTCACGATCCTTGCTATCTCGGACGCGGAAACGGAGAGTATGAAGCCCCGCGAGCCGTGCTCAAAGCCATACCGTCGCTAAAAGTTGAGATGGAACGTCACAAAAGCCGTGCATTATGCTGCGGTGCCGGAGGCGGACAGATGTTCAAAGAGGCCGAAAAGGGTGATAAGGAAATCTTCATTGAACGAACGGAAGAGGCAATAGCCACCGGTGCCGACATCATTTGTACCGCCTGTCCCTTCTGTATGACGATGATGACCGACGGCATAAAATACAAGAATCAGGAAGAGAGGATGAAAAATTACGATATTGCCGAGCTTGTCAGTATGAGTTTGGGGCTGTAAAAACCACAAATGAAAAAATTTATTCCGTCACTCATTAACCTCAAGCTTAAAGCCCGTACCATGAATATTTATAATTGAAATGTCGGGGTCTGCTTTTAGATATTTACGTAGTTTGGCAATGAAAACATCCATACTTCTACCCACAAAATAATCGTTTTCACCCCAAAGCGATTTGGTTGCCTTTTCGCGGGTAAGGATTTTATTTTTATTAATACAAAGAAGTTTCAGCAAACCCGACTCTTTTCTTGTGAGTGGCTGTTTCTCCGCTCCATAGCTTAGTACCATATTTTCCGAATCAAAAGTGAACTTGCCTATTTGAAAAACGGGACCCGTGGGTGTTTCCGTTTGCATAACCTGCATATTGCATCGTTTCAAAATGGCTTTGATACGCAGGCTAAGCTCTTCGGTATTAAACGGTTTTGAAATATAATCGTCACAACCTAATTTAAATCCTTTAACACGGTCTTCTTTTAGAGATTTTGCCGTTAAAAAGATGATGGGAGTATATTCATCGGTTTTCCTAATCTCTTCGGCAACAGTAAATCCGTCCATCTTCGGCATCATCACATCAAGAATAATAAGATTGAATCCGCCTTTATTATATTCGTTGAGTCCTTCTTCACCGTTTGTACATAAAACAGTATCATAACCAAGCATCTCCAGATAGTCCTGAATAACAACGCTAAGGTTCGGATCATCCTCAACAAGTAAGATTCTGTTAGTTTGCTCCATTTTCTTAGGGATTTCATCTATTCTATACAAAAGCAATGCAAAAATGTTTAATTCCTATACGGGAAATATTATTTTAAACTCACTGCCTTTATTGATTTCACTCTTTGCAGTAACTCTGCCTCCCATTGCACCAACAACGGTACTGACATAATAAAGCCCAAGTCCGAATCCTTTAATATCGTGAATATCACCTGTTTGTACTCTGTGAAACTTTTTAAAAATATGCTTTAAACTCTCCTTTGCCATACCCATACCGTTATCTTTAACAGCTATTTCTATTTTACCTTCAATATTTCCGGTATAAACCAAAATTTCAGGATTTTTACCCGAATATTTCAGGGCATTGTCAAGAAAATTGTTAATGACATTGGTCAAATGATCTTTATCACCCGTTATAGTATGAATTCCGGCTTTTAAATACGAATGTATAACTCCGTTTTTTTCAGCAACAACCACCTCAAAATTACTTACACATTTGCGTATTACCTCATGTACGTCAACAACATCCATTTTCAGATTATACTCACCTTTGTCAATTGCAGCTATTTGTAAAACCCTCTCCACCTGATTTTTTAACCGTACATTTTCATCAAAAATAATTTTGGCATATTTCCCAACCTTTTCAGGTGTATTACTGACAGTGTCTTTCATCAACATTTCACTTGAAACCGATATGGTGGAAATGGGAGTTTTAAATTCGTGGGTCATATTGTTCACAAAATCGGTTTTCATTTCCGAAAACTTTTTCTGTTTCACAATGAAATAAATAGTATAAAAAAAGCTGACGATCAAAACCATCAAAAACAATCCCGACATAACTGGAAGAATGATCATCTTGCTTAATATCAGGCTTTTCTGGTGCGGATAAAATACCGAAAGCAAATATCCATGAGATTTACAAATACAGGTTAGAGAAATTTGATGGGGAGAATTAGTAAGCTCTTTTTCATATCCTTTGTAATCTCCAATTACAAAAGTGCTGTCGGTCTGAAGATAAACACCATATACAAAATCATTTTTCGTCCAAATAGAACTGAATTCAACGGAGATAAGCGAATCCAGAATATCAGGCTGCACAACTTCAAACAAATCCCTGTGATTGTTGATGAACATAAAATCTGGAGACAGGGAGTCTATTACAAAAGGATGATCTGCCGTCATAAGTTGATTGACAACCGATTTTAGTGTAACTTCAACCCTTTTGTTGAACTGATCCTCCTCGTGTTCCCAGGTAACTTTTACCCACAAAAGCTGTGTGACCAAAGCGGCAACCAAAGAAATGGTTGTCAGGATAAATATTAATCGCAGAACCCTTTTGTTCATATTTCAAAATTACATCAATTAAGCCTTAAAACCGGAATTTAACAGTTTTTTAACAGTAATTAACAAGCCGTTAACAGTGTCCGGGTCAAAAAGAGTATAAGTTTGCCGCTGTAAAATTAAACGGATAATCTTTAATTTAAAAATTTAAAATATGAAAAAATTTATTTATGCCTTCGGAATAGTTGCATTTTTAACACTTGGATCGTATGCCGTTGACTCGGTGGTTACAACATCTTCAAGTACGAATTCAAGTGTTGTTGACGATCCGCCGACAAAAAAATCAGGCAAAAAACACAGTTGCTGCTCAGAGTACGGTAAAAAAGACGACTGCTCGTCCAATTGCTCACACTCAAAATCAAGTTGTGATACTAAAAGCAAGGACTCTAAAAAAGCTACAACTACTACAAAGACTGAAAAATCTACTCCTGACAAAAAGTAATATTGATAACCTCTTGTTTTTGATCCCGATTATTGCGTAAAGCAATAACCGGGGTTTTTTTATTCTTTGTTTTTTGTATCAATGAGAATTGTCACGGGCCCGTTGTTCACAAGTTCCACATCCATCATTGCACCGAATTCCCCGGTCTGAACGGTCTTCCCTGTTTCCCGCTCAAGTTTTGAAACAAACTTTTCATACAGCGGAATAGCATATTCGGGACGAGCTGCCTTTATGTAAGAGGGTCTGTTGCCTTTTCTTACGTTTGCATGAAGTGTAAATTGACTGACAACGATTATCTCACCGTTAATATCCTTAACCGAAAGATTCATAACTCCATCATCATCATTAAAAATCCTCAATCTCGATATTTTGCCGGTCAGCCAGTCAATATCCTCCTGTGTATCATCATTTTCAATTCCCAAAAGGATTAACAGTCCGGTTCCTATTCCGCTTTTTATTTTCCCGTTAATGGTAACGGAGGCCTTTGAAACTCTTTGAATTACAACTCTCATGATCTTATTCCAAATATTTAACCGGCAAAAATATTAATTATATTGCGAAAGTAAAGTCAACCAAATTTTAATTTAGTGTATTTTTGTCACCCCTTAATAAAAATATGGAAAACAATATCAGAATAAAGAACAGAAAAGCTTTTCACGAATTTTTCATACTTGAAAAGTTCGTTGCGGGGATTCAACTGACCGGCACCGAAATAAAATCAATACGTACCGGAAAAGTCAGTCTTGCAGAAGGATATTGCGCTTTCAAAGGAAAAGAATTGTTTGTTGTTAATATGCATATTGCAGAATATAAATTCGGAACACACTACAACCATGAACCTAAACGCGACCGGAAATTACTTCTTACAAAACGGGAATTGAAAAAACTTGCCAACAAAACCCGTGAAAAAGGTTTGACCATTGTCCCGATTGTTCTCTTTATTAATGAAAAGGGCTTGGCAAAACTGGAAATAGCACTTGCCAAAGGGAAAAAACTTTACGACAAAAGGGAATCCCTGAAAACCAAAGATTCAAAAAGAGACCTGGACAGGAAAAATTATTCGTAGATTATCTCTTTTCTTTTTCGTCCGTGCATTGGCATTAAACTCAGAACAACCGACCCCATGGGAAATGTGATGAACCCGTTTTGTGAATTTTTCTTTGAGCCTCGTGTCTTTGCGGCTAATTTTCCGCTGTTTTGCCACTAAGGGTCAGTTGATCTGAGACTCGTTTTTATATCGTTTCTAAGCCCGGTTTTGTCATTTGTTCGTATACTTTTTGTTATAAAAATTGTCTTTCCCCAATTTAACGGGTTGTTGAATATGGATTGTGAAATTCTGTTTTCCGGACTTTTCTCTTCTGTTAAATTTTGTTAAATGTAACCCTGTTATATTGATATTGTTACGATTGATTATTTCTTTTGCAAACCGAAAAAACATAAAAACTGTAATTATGGATATTGTTGTTGAAAATCTGACAAAAAAATACGGAGCTCAAAAAGCCGTTGACAACATTTCATTCAAGGTCAAAACCGGAGAGATACTTGGGTTTCTGGGACCCAACGGTGCCGGCAAGACAACCACGATGAAGATCATCACTACCTATCTTACGCCCAACGAAGGAAACGCTCTTGTGGGAAGTTTTTCAATTAAGGATGATCCGGAATCAATAAGGAAAAATATCGGGTATCTCCCCGAAAACAATCCTTTGTACGAAGATATGCCGGTTATTGATTATCTCAGGTTTGTTGCCGAGCTTCAGCAAATAGAGAAGTCAAGGATAAACGACCGGATTTTGGAAATGGTCAACCTGTGCGGCCTTGAAGGTGAAAAACACAAGAAAATAAGCGAGTTATCCAAAGGATACAAGCAACGTGTGGGGCTGGCACAGGCACTCATACACAATCCGGAAGTTTTGATTCTGGATGAGCCCACATCGGGTCTTGACCCTAACCAAATCGTTGAGATACGCGAGCTTATCAAAAAGATAGGTCGTGAAAAAACGGTTATCCTCAGCTCACACATCCTTGCCGAGGTGGAAGCCACCTGCGACAGGATACTCATCATCAACAAAGGAAAAATAGTTGCCGACGGCACCGCCAAAGAGTTGCGCAAGCAATCGGAAGGTAAAGAGATATTGAAAGTACGTATTGAAGACGGCGACAAAAACGAAATCTTCAGTGCCCTGCAAGAGGTTGCAACCGTCGGCACGGTTGATTTTATCGCGGGCGAAGATAACGCCTTCGAGATACAAAGCAAACCGGAATTGTCGTCGCGCAGGGAGATTTTCAAACTTTGTGTTGATAAAAAATGGACATTGACCGAAATGAGTTTCGTTGAGACAAAACTTGAGGATGTCTTCAGAAACCTCACAATGAACTAACTCTTTCGAATAACGGGAATGAAATAAAGTATTAATAAAAAAATATCGCTATAATGAAACAGATATGGATAATAGCAATGCGGGAATTGAAAACCTTTTTCGATTCGCTCATAGCATATATTATGTTAATCGCTTTTCTCGGATTCAGCGGCTTTTTTACGTGGCTCTACGGTTCCGACATCTTTTATGTTAAGCAAGCAAGTTTGCAATCGTTTTTTAGTATTGCCTACTGGACGCTTTTCTTTTTTATTCCGGCATTGACAATGAAATTGTTTGCAGAGGAAAACAGGTCGGGAACCATTGAATTGCTGTTGACAAAACCGGTTACGGACTGGCAGGTGGTGGTGGGAAAATTCCTTTCCACACTGATACTCATATTTATTGCACTTCTGCTGACACTTCCGTACTACATAACTGTTGCCAGCCTCGGTAACATTGATAACGGAGCTGTCTGGAGCGGTTATCTCGGGCTGATTTTGATGAGTGCCGTTTACATTGCCATCGGCATTTATACGAGCAGCGTTTCCAACAATCAGATTGTCAGCTATTTACTTGCTCTTTTTATCGGGATATTCTTTCAGATAATCTTTTCGATGCTCGCAAGTAACTTTAGCGGTGTGATTGGTGAAACGTTAAGCTATCTCAGCATTTCAACTCACTACGACTCGATGGCAAGGGGTGTGATTGACTCCAAAGACCTTGTCTATTTCCTGTCGTTAATATTTATGGGTTTAATTATGACCGAGGCTAATCTCGAAAAGAAAAGATTGTAATCTGTTTAACCTTTTAATCATACGGAAATGAAAAATAGAAAAACAATAAATACACAGGTACTGCTGGTCTTTGTTATCCTGGCTGTTGTAAATATCTTGTCGTTAAGATTCTTTTTCAGGCTTGATTTTACTTCGGATAGCCGTTATACCTTGAGTCAGGCAACGAAAAACATCCTTAAATCCCTTGACGAACCGGTTACGGTTACGGCATATTTTACCGAAGACCTGCCGCCGGACATTGCCATAGCAAAAAGAGATTTTAAAGACCTGCTCATCGAATATGCAAATATCTCAAGGGGTAAGGTGGTTTATGAATTTGTTGACCCCAACAAAGATACGAAAATAGAGCAAAAAGCTTTTCAATCGGGAGTTAGACCTGTTATGATAAATATGAGAGAAAAGGATGAGGCGACACAAAAAAAGGTCTTTCTCGGGGCAGTCATTCAGAAGGGTGACGAAAGCGAAGTTATACCGTTCATACAACCGGGTTCGGCAATGGAATACGACCTGTCGTCAAGCATTAAAAAACTGACTGCAAAAAACAAACCGGTAATAGGAGTGATGCAGGGTTTCGGATCTCCTTCGACGGGTGCTATGCCGCAGGCTTTAAAGCTTCTTGAAGTATTGTATGATGTTGAACCTGTGCGCATTGAAGATTCGACGGCTAATTTGCAAAAATATAAAACAATAGCGATTATAGCCCCTAAAGACACCATCCCCGATATTGTTTTTTCAAAGCTTGACAATTACCTTGCAGGAGGAGGAAACCTTTACATTGCATTGGACAGAGTGGATGCGGATTTGCAAACCGCAAGAGCCACGGTAATAAATACAGGGCTTGAAAAGTGGCTTGCAGGTAAAGGACTTACCGTTGAGCCCGACCTGGTTGTTGATGCCAATTGCGGAAGTGTGGGTGTACAGCAAAGAACAGGTATGTTCAATTTCACTACCAATGTAAAATTCCCATATCTGCCTATTATAGTCACTTTTGCCGACCATCCCATAACCACAGGGCTGGAACAGGTTATTATGCCTTTTGCAAGTTCGATTAAATATACCGGTGACACGGCAAACGTGTTTACTCCCATTGCAATGACATCGGAAAAATCGGGAACACAATCCGTTCCACTTTATTTCGACATTAATAAAAAATGGACGGATACGGACTTCCCGATGTCGAAAATTCCCGTTGGAGCAACTTTGCAAGGAAAAATTGCAGGAGGTGCCAATGCCTCTATAGTTCTGTTCAGCGACGGTGAGTTTGCCATAAACGGCGAAGGACAAAACCAAAAGAAGGTGTCGGACGATAATGTGAACCTGATGGTTAACTCCATTGACTGGCTGTCGGACGACACAGGCCTGATTGAATTAAGGACAAAAGGCGTTACTTCTCGTCCGCTTGACCAGATAGAAGAGGGTAAAAAAGCCTTCCTCAAATGGCTTAACTTCCTGTTGCCCATTTTCTTAATCCTTATTTACGGAATTATCAGAATGCAACGCAAAAGAAGTATCAGGGTCAAAAGAATGGAACCGGGTAATCTCGGATAGTATTTGATATTAATTTTAAAATGATAGAGTTATGATGTCGAAATTAATGAATACGAAAACACTGCTGATATTATTGGTGGTTTTGGTGGTAATCTATTTCCTTTCCACCCTCGGCGGCGATAAAGAGAGAACGTTCAAAAGTGAGATAGTAACTTTTGATACTGCAAATGTTACTAAAATAGTTATCACACCCAAAGCAGGTACGGGTGAAGATGTGATATTTACGAAAACCGGAAAAGAGTGGAAACTCGAATCGGGTGGAAAGAGTTATCAACCCGACAAAAATTCCACTCAACGTATTTTTAACGAATTGTTGAAAATGAGAGCGGAAAGGGTTGCAGCAACCGACGACTCGAAATGGAAAGAGCTTGAGGTTACCGATTCTACGGGGACAAGGATCAAAGTTTATGACGGCAATGATGCTGTTGCGGACCTCTATATCGGTAAATTTTCATATACGCAGCCCAAGGGTCAACCGTCACGTCGAAATCAGGGTAAAATGTCAACCTGCGTGAGACCCGCCGACGAAAATAATGTTTACGTTGTTGACGGTTTCATAAAAATGAACATCCCCGCAAAGGTTGAGAGTTACAGAGATAAGAATATTTGCAGGGTGAATAAAGATGATATCACGAAAGTTACGCTCAATTATCCCGAGGGAAGTTACACACTTCAAAAAGAGGGTACCAAGTGGCAACTTAACGGTCAAGCTACGGACTCGACAAAAACCGCAGCATATATCTCAAAGATAAGCCGTGTTACTGGCTCGAAGTTCATTGATGATGTAGAACCGAAAAGTTCAACACCGCAATATTCGGTTAAAATAGAGGGAAACAATATTATACCGGTTGAGATAAAAGCTTTTGCCGCCGATTCGGTAAATCAATATGTGATTGTCTCGTCAAATATACCCGATAGTAAATTCAGCGGAAGCAAAGGAAAACTGTTTGAGCGTATATTCCCCGAAATACCCGATTTGCTCGGCATTCCAAAAGAGGAAAAAGGAAAGAAATAAAAAATAAAAGGACTGAAAAATTTCAGTCCTTTTTTAGTTATAGAAAAAAATTACTTCCCTTTTTGTTCAATTCCCACATAGTACATGTCAAAACCTCCGTACCCGCCGGGAGGATTTGAATAAAAATGAAACAGATAATAATTTATGATTATCGGCAATACCGAATTATATAATATTAACTATTTTTGCTTCATATAATTTTCATAATGACAATAAAAAAGTATTCCGTATTTATTTTGCTTGCCGTTTATGCTGTTGTTGCAACAATTGTGATATTTGTTTTTAATGGTACGGGAGGAGAGGGCGACAGTATCACCCATTTTTTGTTCGCAAGATATGCTCCCGTACATCCCGAATTGTTTTTCGACCACTGGGCAAAACCTGTTTTCGTGTTATTATCCTCTCCGTTTGCACAATTCGGTTTTAACGGGATAAAAGTCTTTAATGTACTTGTGTCAATGCTTACAATATATTTTACCTACCGCATTGCTTGCAAACTAAATCTGAAAAATGAAATATTAAGTGCGATCTTTCTCATATTTTCCCCTTTATATTTCATATTAACATTTTCGGGATTGACAGAGCCTCTTTTTGCCCTGTTTGTAGCTTTGGGAATATATTTTGCTCTTAAAGAGAAATATCTTGCAGCGGCAATTATCATCTCCTTCCTGCCTTTCATCCGTTCGGAGGGATTGATAATAATAGGTATTTTCGGATTCTATTTTTTACTTAAAAACAACCGGAAATCAATTCTTTTGCTTCTTACGGGTCATATTGTTTACTCCCTTGCCGGTTATTTTATTTATCACGATATTCTTTGGGTTTTCACAAAAATCCCTTATAACAATTTGGGTAGTCCGTACGGCCACGGCGACCTTTTCCATTTTTTCAACGAATTGATATATGTTACCGGTGTCCCGGGTTACGTTTTGTTTTGGACGGGATACCTTTTTATCATTTTTAAAATTTTCAAAAGGTCTGTTTCCCTTGAGCTTGTAATATTGATTTTTCTCGGTTTCAGTGCCTATTTTACGGCACATACCCTTTTCTGGTATTTGGGAATTTTCAATTCAATGGGATTGAAAAGAGTTTTGATCGGTGTTATGCCGTTGATAGCAATAATTTCACTTACCGGATTTGATTTTATTACGGGAATATTGATTAAAAATCTTCTTCTTAAAAGAGTTATCGGCGTATTGATAATTATCTATGTTATGATATTTCCGTTCCTGCATAATCCTGCTTCCGTAAACTGGAAAAAAGATATGATGCTAACTGAGAAACAAAAGATAGCAAAAAATATTTCCGGTAAATTGGCGGATAAAAAGGCTGCCGGACACCGTTTTGTTTTCTCCGACCCCTATCTAAGCCTCGCCCTGAACATTGATTATTTTGATACGGAAAAAAGAATAGAGTTGACAAATGATTATCTTAAACATGTTAAATCGGGCGATATTATCATTTGGGATAACTGGTTTTCAAAAACACAACTGAACATCAGCCGGAAGGAAATTTCACAAAACAGTAAATTGCAAAATATCCTTTCAGCTGAATCTGCTGATAATAAAGAAATTATGTTTTTAGTCTATCAGGCAAAGTAAATATTTTGGTTACCGGAATACATCAAACCGACAATCCTTTCAATGTCGTGGTGCGATAATTTGAAATGAGCACCGTCAACCTTGTTTTTCTTCATCATATCAATGATTTCGTCTTTTTTATCTTCATCAATGCCAAGGTCTTTCATTTTCAGAGGACAAGATAGTTTTCGAAACAGATTTTCAAATGCCGATATTGTGTCATCCGGCGAAGTTGTCCCAAAAAGATTTTTACCCAATTCCGAAATTCTTCCCGGGTCTTTCTCTTTGACCACTTTCATCCAGGCGGGATAGGCAACGGAGAGAGTAGCGCCATGCGGAGAATCGTAAAGTAACGACAAAACATGTCCGATGGAATGCACACCCCAGTCACCGACAACCCTGCCGTAACCTGTAAGTCCGTTTAAGGCATTAGTTGCCGCATACATTATCTTTGCCCGCAGGTCGTAGCTGTGCAAATCATCCAGCAAGGCAGGACCGAACTCCATCGCCTCCCTGATAATGGAATAGACGAATTTATCGGACAAGCTTGCATCACCTGCCCCGAAATAGTTTTCAAGAGCATGTGCTATCAAATCGGCAATACCATAAGCGGTATATTCGCGCGAAACCGAAAAAGTAAACGCGGGATCAAGGAATGAGTGTTTGGGATATATCAAAGGATTTCCATATCCGATTTTTTTGTGGGTTTGCACATTTTGCAACACCGCAAAGGGATTCATCTCCGTACCCGTTGCTGCAAGCGTAAGAACGGCAATAACGGGAACTGCGGTTTGCGGCTTTGCCATCTTTATCATAATCCTCCAGGCCGAATCATCGCAAGGAATTGTCAGTGCCGTTATTTTTGCGGAGTCAATCACACTTCCTCCCCCGACGGCAAGAATAACATCCACATTGTGTTTTTTGCCCAACGCAGCAGCTTCATTTACATCTTCGAAAACAGGATTCGGCTTTATGCCGCCATACTCAATAATTTCAGCACCGGCAAGCTTTAACTGCTCCGTCACCTTGTCGTAAATACCGTTTCTTTTTATCGAACCCTTTCCGTACATCAAAAGAACTTTCTTCCCGTATTTTTCTATCGTCTTTCCCAGAGTATCCGTAACTCCTCTTCCGAAGTGGAGTTGTGTGGGATTGTATATTGTGAAATTTTCCATATCTAATTGTTTAAAACATTATTTTTTATCCATAATTCAAACAAAGGATCGGACATATAATAATACTTATTTCTGTTGAAAACTATTCCCGTCCCAATCAATTTTTTTAACGCCCTGCCTAAATTTATCTTTTTCGTATCAATATGCGAATAAAGTGATTTTCCGTGTTTTACAACTGCTATCAAGGTTTGAACATTTTCACGACTTTGATTGATATCTTCCCATTGCTTTTCAAGATAATTGTTTTCAAGCAGTAACACTTGCTCAATTATTGTCTTTAATTTGAATTTGTCATTAAGCATTCCGGCAGATTTATTCAGAATAATCTGCTGAACAATAAGTTGTGTATAATATGGATGTCCTTTTGTAAAATCCAATATTCCGTCAACTATATCTTCCTTGACGGTAACATTATTTGTTTTAAATGTTTTTAAAATATATCTCTTGAAACTATCCCTTTCAATATACCCAAGATTTATGATTCTTGCAAAACGGAAAAACGGGGAGTCGGGTTTTACAAAAAGTGTTTCCATAACAGATTCGTAACTACCTGAAAAGATATAAGTTGCATTTTCCTGCATCTGTATTTTCGACCTTACCATTTTAACAATTTTATCACCGTCAAACTTACTTATATCTCCAAACTCATCAAAAGCACAAACTATCTTTTTACCGTACTTCTCAGGATATTTGTCAATAAAATCAATACTATCCGACAACAATTCCCATTCGTCGGATTGCGATGTCCCGTATTTTAAAATAAACTCGAAACTTTCAATAGTTTGCTTTAGTTCGATATTTCTGAATACTTCCGTTATATTACCGGAAATTTTTCTGAATACTTTACCAAGTTTACGATTGTTGAGTACCTCTTCGGTTATTTTATGCGAAAGAGATTCCAAATTGGGTGTAGTGAAAAAATCAATATATGCAGTATAAAAGTTATTTGTCTTTAATCTGTCCAGTATTTCCAGAATCAACGAAGTCTTTCCAAATCTGCGTGGAGCAATAATAACTATACTTTGACCTATTGACAACAGTTCACTTATTAGGGCCATCTCTTTTTCCCGACCAATAAGTTGACTGCCTTTTACCGGTTTTCCAACCTGAATATTCGCCATACCTCAATTTTTTTTTGCAAATATAATACATAATATGTACCATACAACAAAAGTATTAAAAAAATAATACATAATCTGTATCATACACTATCTGTCTTATTTAGTATTCATTGCCATATCCTTGGCATACAAGTCGGCCATTGTATTTTCAAAATGCCCGGAATGAGATTTAACATACTGAAATTCAACATATTTCCCGTCGGTGATTTTGTCGAAAATCTTCCAGTATTCAATATTCTTCACTTTCTCGCCGTTGGCTGTTTTCCAATCGTTCATCTTCCAGTTAATTATCCACTCTGCCAATCCTTTTCTTACATATTGACTGTCGGTAACTATTCTTACCTCCTTTCTATCATTCACCAGTTCAAGACCTTTTATGGCTGCAAGCAATTCAAGGAGACTGCTTTTTTTAACGCCTGATTTGAAAGATTTAAGATCATATTTACCTTCGGGCGATTTAATGATAACGGCAAAACCGCCTTTACCCGTTTTAGACGAATAACTGCCGTCAATATACAATTCCGTAAGATTTTCCTTTCCCGAATCAATTACATAACTTTCGTTTTTACCATCTCTTTTATCCACTACTATTATTTGGGACATATCATTAAAAGCCGCCACATCTTTACGGTCTCGCAACACAAACTTCAGTCTGAACCCTTTATAATATGTTTCGGGGCGCTTTATATGTAACATTTTACGAAGTTGATACTCGTTACTTTTAAGCATCCCGGAAATGCCGTCTTCGTTTAAAAAATGCAATGCTCTTGATATGGGGTTGAATTTTATCAAAGTTGAATCATCCTTTGAAGAAATCTTTATCGTGAAAGTGTTGTTACTTTCATCAACTATTTCCATTTCAAAAACAACTATTTCCATTTCATTCTCATTTTCCACAAAGATATGGAATTTATTTACTTTTGTAAAAACAATTGAAAAATGATAAATACTGAAATATCACTTGAAAAGCTTAATGCAACAAGCAAAGATACGATGATCGAACATCTCGGTATTGAATATCTTGAGATGAAGGAGGGCTATGTTAAGGCCAGGATGCCTGTTGACAAACGAACCCGGCAACCCTATAAAATTCTTCACGGCGGCGCAACGATTGCACTTGCCGAAACTATTGCCAGCGTTGGTTCGGCTGCCATTGTGGATTTGGATAAATTTGACGTGAGGGGTGCCTCGGTTTCTGCAAATCATCTCGGGGCGGTATCTTCGGGATGGGTTACAGGTGTTGCCGAACTTATTCATAAAGGTAAAGCCACACATGTTTGGGATGTGAAAATCACAGATGAGAAAAACAGAAATATTTCCGTTGTCAGGATGACCATTATGATTATTGATAAAAAAAATATTAATTTTGTAAAAAAAGAAAAATTATGAGTGAAAACAAAACTATAATTGATTATTTATCTTTGAACAAAGATAGATTTCAGAAAGAATATCATATTACAAAACTGGGAATATTCGGATCAATTGCTCGAAATGATTTCTCCAAAGAAAGTGATATTGATATAATTATCGAATTTGAAGACAACACTCCCGAATTATATTCCATTAAAGAAAAACTACGGCAAGAAATTAGCTTAGAATTTAACCGTCAAGTTGATATTTGTAGAGAGAAATATATAAAACCGATATTTAAAAATCAAATTATTTCTGAAGCAATATATGTATAGTGCATCTCATAAAGATTATAGCTGTTTGCTAAACATACTTGATTCTATTGAAAAAATCATTTCTTACACTTCAGGTTTTAGAAATGCCGATGATTTCTTTAATGATACAAAATCATTTGATGCGACAATGATGAATTTTGTGGTGATTGGTGAAATGGCAGAAAAACTATCCGATAAATTAATTTCCGAAACCCAATTAAATATTGATTGGTTTAAAATAAGAGGATTTAGAAATATTATCGCACATAATTATTTTGGTATTGATGCTGAAGAAGTTTGGCAAATAATAAATTCAAAATTAGAAAGTCTTAAAAATGAAATTCAAAAGATTATTGAATAAAAAACTCATAATTTAAAAAGAACTAAGTGCAAAACAGATTGGTCAAACAGTTAAATCTTTGTGTCGGCAAGAATATTCCTTTCGTCAGTTACAGACTTCCTCATGAAACATCCATTCATACCCGGCTGCAACTTTCAGGTAAAATTAACTATGTGGAATATCCGAATGAAGTTTTTGATAAAGAAGGATTTATCTATGCTCCTTTTCATCGCAGGACGGATTTTCCGGTTATCTTTTTCGAACCGGAGACTATTATTGAAAATGATAAATTCGACAACATTTTATTGGAAAAGATAAAATCCCTTCCACCTCTGTATCCCGATTATGAAATTAAACCGCCGGAACAGGTCACAAAAGAAGAATATTTTAAAATGGCTGAAAAATTTGTTGACAGGTTCAATGATGATTTCAAAAAAGCGGTTCTTTCAAGGGTAAAAATAGTATCCAAACCTAAAGATTTCGATCCGGCCGGATACTTTCTGCAGCTAACAAAAAATTATCCCAATGCATTTTGTCATCTTATCCATATACCCGGTGCCGGAACCTGGACAGGTGCAACACCCGAAACATTATTACGTTCCGATATTCAAACCACAAAGACCGTCGCACTTGCAGGCACCTTATCCTCAAAAGGAAAGAAAACCTGGAAAGAAAAAGAGACAAACGAACAACAAATAGTTACCGATTACATTGAGAAACTGTTGATAGAGTTCGGTATAAAAAATTATAAAAAAGAAAAAACAACGACCGTACGTGCCGGCAATGCCCTGCATTTATCAACCGGTTTTACTTTTGCCACCAAGGAAATAAAAGACAGATTGCCGGATTTTATAGAAAAACTCCACCCGACACCTGCCGTTTGCGGACTACCGAAAGAAAAGGCACTCGACCTGATACTCGACACCGAAAAACACAACAGGGAATACTATTCGGGATTTCTCGGAACGGTAAATGTGAACGGTAAAACAGACCTTTTCGTTAATCTGCGCTGTATGAAAATATTGAAAAAAGAACTGGCTTTGTTTGCAGGCGGCGGATTGACAAAACAGTCCCAACCGGAAAAAGAGTGGGAGGAGACGGAACTGAAAGCAAAAACTTTGTTGTCCTGTTTATAAATTTCCCGACCTTTGCAGTCAGATATTATAAAGAATGACATCTGACAAAAAAAACATAGCGTTACTCACCGATATCTTTGTTAAAAAGGGATTGAAACAAATTGTCATTTCTCCCGGCTCGCGAAACGCACCGGTTATTATTTCATTTGCCAATCATCCCGATGTTGAAGCTTTGAGTATTGTTGACGAACGCAGTGCCGCATTTTTTGCTCTCGGTATGGCACGGAAAACAGGTAAAACGGTTGCTATTGCCTGCACCTCGGGGACAGCAGTGCTTAATTACGCTCCTGCCATTGCCGAAGCATATTACCAAAAGATACCTTTGCTTGTCCTGACTGCCGACAGACCGTCAAAAATGATTGATATCGGCGACGGACAGACAATCAGGCAAAGCAACGTATTTTCCAACTACATCAAAGAAAGTTTTGAGATTCCCGACACCATTGAAACAAACGGGGAAATCACCAAAACTGCAATGAAGATTAATGAAGCTATTGATATGACTATGTTTCCCGTACCGGGTCCCATTCATATCAACCTGCCGTTTGCAGAGCCTATTTACGGCCAAACCGTAAGGAAAAATTTTGATGTTGAAGTGAATGATATTCCGGTCTGGAATGGTGATTTGAGTGATACGGAGATTGAAAATTTTTCAAATATTTGGAACAACAGCCCTAAGAAACTAATGATAGCCGGTTTGATGAGCTACAACAGCCGGCTATCGGCATTGCTGAAAAAACTTACCGGTGATGATTCCGTTTTTCTTTTATCGGAAACCACTTCCAATATTCCGGACAATGTTTCCTGTTCCTGTATTGATACTATTGTGTCAACTATAGGGGAAGATGAGGCTGAAGATTTCCGACCCGACCTGCTTGTTACTTTCGGGGGACACATTATTTCCAAAATGATAAAAAGGTTTCTTCGCACCCATAAACCCCGTTATCACTGGCATATTGATCCCGTTGACATCAATATGGACACTTACGAAAGTCTTACATCCGAAATAGTTTCCTTCCCCGGATACTTTTTCGACAAACTTTTGCCATTCATAAAACCGGTAGAAAGTAACTATCGTGAAATATGGCAACGAAGAAGCGCAAGGTCTGAAAAACGACATTTTGAATTTTTGTCGAATGCACCCTATTCCGACCTCAAAGTTTTTGAAAAGCTTCTCAAGACCATTCCGGCGGAAAGCGACCTTCATCTCGGCAACAGTACACCTGTGCGCTATGTACAACTGTTCAAACCTTTCAGGAAATTCACATACTTTTCCAACAGGGGCGTCAGTGGAATTGACGGAACCGTTTCTACGGCTGCCGGTGCGGCTTACGCCTCCGAAGCTCCGACAACTCTGATTACCGGTGATCTGGCATTTTTTTACGACTCCAATGCCCTTATGAACAACTATCTGCATCCGCAATTAAGAATAATAATTATCAACAACTCCGGCGGCGGCATATTCAGATTCATCCCGGGGCCAGATGAAACGGGGCAATTGGAAAAATTTTTTGAAGCAAAACATAATTGGAATGCAGAATATATTGCAAAGGCTTTCGATATTCCCTATTTCAGTGCCGGAAACCTCAAGGAATTAAATAATGTTCTGAACGATTTCTACAAACCGCAAAACGGCAGACCTGCAATCCTGGAAATCTTTACTCCAAACAAGGAAAATGCTAAGGTTTTAAGAAATTATTTCAGGTTTTTAGCGACATAAATCTTTCCGGTTTTCCGAAATACAATGGTGTTTTGGATAAAAAGTGACTAAAATCCAATAGTGTTTTGGACTAAAAGTATCTAAAATCCAATGGTGTTTTAAAACATCTGAACTACTTTACGGAACAAAATCTTCGCTAAAAAAATTTTACTAATTTTGAACCGAAATAAAAAATTTTAAAAAATGGAAGCATCCGGAAAACTGACGAATTTACAATTGGAATTGCTAAAGGTTTTTAGTGTAAAGTTAAATGATGAGCAATTAAAAGAAATAAAAAGTATTCTTTCAAATTACTTTGCAGAAAAAGCATCGGATGAAATGGACGGATTATGGGAAAAAAATAATTGAAAGAAAGGCTAATTTTATTGTGGCATCAAACATCATTGAACTATTTTTAACATTAGAAAATATAGAAAAAAAAGAGGTTTTCTTTAAATGGGATTTAATAAAATCAGATAGAGATGATAACAAATTTGTTGACTGCGCTATCGCAGGAAATGTTGATTTTATCGTTTCAAATGATAGACATTTTAGTATTCTGAAAAAGACTACTTTCCCATTAATTAATGTTATTACCATAAACGAATTTATTAATATTCTTAAAAATGAACAATAATAAACGAAATTGGCAACCACTTAAAAAGTACAGTGATATCCTTTTTGAATTTTGGGAAGGAATTGCAAAGATAACTATCAACAGACCGGAAGTTTTAAATGCATTTCGTCCGACAACGGTTTCGGAGATGAGCGATGCACTAAAAATTTGTCGTGAAAATACCGATATTTATGTGGTGATATTAACAGGTGCCGGCGACAGAGCTTTTTGCAGCGGTGGTGACCAAAACTATAAAAGCAAAGGCGGATATCTTGATAAAGACGGTGTGCCAAGACTAAATGTACTTGATGTTCAAAAACAGATACGCTCCTTACCCAAGCCGGTTATAGCTATGGTAAACGGCTATGCAATCGGTGGAGGACACGTGTTGCACGTTATGTGCGATCTTACCGTTGCTTCGGAAAATGCTAAGTTCGGTCAAACAGGACCTAAGGTGGGTAGTTTTGATGCCGGTTTCGGCTCCTCTTATCTGGCTCGTCACGTGGGACAGAAAAAAGCAAGGGAGATTTGGTTTCTTAATCTGCAATATAGTGCCGAAGAAGCCGAACGTATGGGAATGGTCAATAAAGTGGTGCCGCAAGATGAACTTGAAGATGCTACTGTTGAGTGGGCACAAATAATGATGAGACGCAGCCCGATGGCACTGCGAATGATTAAAATGGGACTGAATGCCGAACTTGACGGACAGACCGGCATACAGGAACTGGCCGGAAACGCCACCTTAATGTTTTATATGATGGACGAAGCCCAGGAGGGTAAAAATGCTTTCCTTGAAAAACGTGACCCCGATTTTAAAAAATTTCCGAAATTTCCGTAAATTTGTAGTTTGTAAGAGCAACGATTTCATTATGAAAAAGCAACAAGTTTTGAAAATAGTTAAAAATGCCGTTCTAAAAGTGGATAGCAAAGCGGAAATTATTCTTTTCGGTTCACGTGCAAGAGGAGATTATAATGATGATTCCGACTGGGACTTACTAATTTTGCTTGATAAAAAAGAAAATGAAGAGATAAAAGATAAAATCCGCAAAAACCTTTTTTATTCGGAACTGGAAACGGATGAAATATTCGGCACCGTTATCCACAATAAAAGTGATTGGGAAAAATTTGAAGTTACACCTTTTTATCAATTTATTAAAAAGGAAGGTATTAAGATATGAAGTTCTCCAAACAAGATCTTATAAAATATAGGCTTGACAGAGCCTTTGAAGCTTTCGAGGAAGCTAAGATACTGGCAGATAACAATCATTGGAACATTGTGGCAAACAGGTTGTATTATGCATGTTATTATTCTATTAATTCTTTATTAATTAAGAACGATATTTTTACTAAAACTCATAAAGGTACTAAAAGCCAATTTCATCTTAATTTTATAAAAAATTCCAGAATTGAAAAAGAATTGGGTATTCTTTATTCAAAACTTTTTAACCTAAGACAATCAGCTGATTATGAAGATTTTATATTTTACACAAAGGAGACAATAAAACCCTTACTTCCAAAAGTTGAAAATTTTATTATTACTATCAGAAAATTTATAGAAACCGATGAATCTTAAACCCTGGATACAAGCTTTTCGCCTCAGAACACTGCCCTTGACTCTTTCAAGCATTGTACTGGGATGTTTCCTTGCCCGTTTCGACGGTGCATACAGCAGTAAAATTTGTATCCTTGCCATTCTCACAACCCTTTTCCTGCAAATACTTTCCAACCTTGCAAACGATTACGGTGACTCAAAACACGGTGTTGACAATTCAAACAGGAAAGGGCCCGAAAGAGCTGTTCAAAGCGGTATAATTACACCGAAAAAAATGAAAAGGGTTGTTATCCTGTTTATGATTCTCTCTTTTGTTAGCGGTGTATGGTTAATATACGAAGGAACCAAAGGATTACCCGTGATAAACCTTTTTGTCTTTCTCGTAATCGGTCTTGGAGCTATTGCCGCCGCCGTAAAATATACTATCGGCGAGCATCCTTACGGTTATGCCGGTTTCGGTGACCTTTTCGTGTTTCTGTTTTTCGGAATAACGGGAGTTGTGGGTACATATTATCTGAATACCCACTCTTTCAACCCTGAAATACTTTTACCTGCTTCTGCAGCGGGATTTTTAAGCACAGCCGTCCTAAATCTCAATAATATGCGCGACAGGGAAAATGACAAAAATTCGGGTAAGCGGACACTGGTGGTTAAAATAGGTATTGAAAAGGCAAAATGGTATCACTTTTTTTTGCTGTCCGGTTCGGTCATAACAGGTCTTGCATATATGATCCTGAATTATCATTCACCGTTTCAGATGCTGTTTTTACTGACTATTCCCATGCTTTGGATTAATGCTGCCGTGGTTTTTAAAAATACCATTCCCGAAGAATTAGACCCGTACCTGAAAAAACTTGCATTAACAAGTCTGCTTTTTTCCCTTGCATTCGGGATTGGTTTGCTATTTTAACTTATTAATTAACTGCTATGACCAACAACGATATAATCCGCCGCATACGCTATACATTTGACTATAGCGATTCAAAAATGATGGAAATTTTTGGCAATGCCGGGTTTCAGGTTACAAGAGCCGAGCTAAGTGATTGGTTAAAAAAAGATGATGACCCTGATCATAAAACTCTTTATGATAACCAGCTTGCCGTTTTCCTCAACGGATTGATCAACTATAAACGCGGTAAAAAGGATGGAGCGGAACATAAACCTGAAAAGAAATTAAATAATAACATCATTTTCAGAAAATTAAAAATTGCGTTAAACCTAAGAGATGATGAGATCCTTGAAATTCTTAAACTTGCAGGCAAACAAATCAGCAAACACGAACTAAGCGCTTTTTTTCGTAAACCCGGACAAAGCCAATACCGCCCTTGTAAAGACCAAATACTGCGTAATTTTTTACAGGGTATGCAGCTAAAATACCGCGATAACAAGAACCAGACTACCAATGAATCCGGAAATTAAAGCATATAGTAAAAAATATACCTTGAAATTCAAACGTCCGGCGGGCACCTCCAGGGGTATTCTTACTTCAAAAGACGTATGGATTATTACTGTTTACAATAACTCCACAGGTCAAAAGGGTATCGGCGAATGTTCACCACTTTGGGGATTGAGTATTGACCGGCGGGACAGCTATGAACAAAAACTCGCGGAAGTTTGTGAAAACACCGGTGATTATGATTTTTATCTTGAAAAAGGGTTGAAAGATTATCCTTCAATACGTTTCGGACTGGAAATGGCGTTAAAAAATCTAACTGCTGGAACCGAACATCTCTATTTTCCTTCAAAATTCACACTTGGCCAAGATTACATTGAAATAAACGGACTGGTTTGGATGGGTGAGTTTGAATTTATGCGAAAGCAGATTGTCGAAAAAATCGAATCGGGCTTTTCCTGTATTAAACTGAAAATAGGTGCCATTGATTTCCAAAAGGAGATTGAGTTGATAAAAACCATACGAAGAGAATTTACTGCCGAAGATATTGAAATAAGAGTTGATGCCAACGGTGCTTTTACGGCTGAAAAGGCTTTGGAAAAACTAAAAATTCTTTCTGACTATAACCTCCATTCCATCGAACAACCTATCAGACAGGGACAATGGACGGAGATGGCAAAATTATGCGAAACCTCTCCTCTGGCCATAGCCCTTGACGAAGAACTTATAGGTATTACGGATACAAAACGGAAAGTCAAAATGATTAAAACGATCAAGCCGCAATATATCATTCTTAAACCAAGTCTTCTCGGTGGCTTTAAAGCATCGGAGGAGTGGATTGAAATTGCGGGAAACAACGGAACGAAATGGTGGATTACTTCCGCTTTGGAATCAAACACCGGACTTAATGCAATTGCACAATGGACTTATACTCTTGGAAACAAAATGCCCCAGGGACTTGGTACCGGACAACTATTCTCAAACAATTTCTATTCTCCCCTTTATATTGAAGAAGGTAAACTGAGGTTTAAACCGGAATACACCACCGTAAATAAATAGCCTGTTCTCCTGCCTGTTTTGCAAGAAAAGGGTTACAATATATTGATTTTACATATTATTGGGTATCAGTTGATTGCATTTATACCTGATGCCTTTGCGGTTCTTAGTGCCTTACTGGCAAAATAGCAGAAAAGTAGCCGCAAAGACACAAAAGCTCAAAAAAAACACAAAGAAAAACTCACAAAAACGGGCTCATCACATTTCCCAACGGGTCAGTTGTTCTGAATATAAAATCCCGCCCTTTGTGGTCAAATGTTTCACTCAAAATCAAAAGAATTTTGAAAAACAGCTGTTTCCAATAATATGTATCTTTGCAATTTAAGTATCAAAGATACTATTTCTCAAATGAAAAAAGCGGTCAGTAAATTCATCATCCATTGGCATTCCAAAGAGCCTGATATTCTCGTAAGAACATCAGGTTCAACAGGTAAGCCTAAAACTATGAGGTTGTCGAAAAAATCAATGAAGGAAAGTGCAAGGTTAACGGGTGAGTTCCTGAACCTTAAAAAAGGCGACCGCGCTTTGCTTTGTCTCCCCATTGATTTTATTGCCGGTAAAATGATGGCCGTTCGTGCGGATGTTATAGGAATGAAATTGATTGCTGTAAAACCTTCTTCCAACCCTTTGAAAACCATTGATGCAGAGTTTGACTTTGCCGCAATGACACCAATGCAGGTTTACAATATTCTGAACACCGGAAACGGATATGAAAAACTCAATAGGATTAAAAATCTTATAATAGGTGGCGGTGATATAGGGCACAACCTTTTGCAACGAATACGCAAACTTAATAACAAAACCTACCACACCTACGGAATGACCGAAACAATTACTCACGTTGCAATGAAAAAACTTACCGGACCTGTCCCCGATAAACATTTCAAAGCACTAAAAAACATAACTTTTGAAAAAGACGGCAGGGATTGCCTTGTGATAAATGCTCCTCATATATCAAAAGATAAAATTATTACGAACGACATCGTCGAATTGTTCGACAACACCGGTTTCGACTTTAAAGGAAGATTCGACAATATGATAAACACAGGCGGTATAAAGGTTTTTCCCGAAACCGTTGAAAAAAAATTAAGCAAATATATACGTGGCAGATTTATTATTGCCGGTCTGCCGGATGAAAAACTGGGTGAAAAAGTGGTTTTGATTGCCGGACAATCCAATACGGACATTTCAACTGACATATTCAGCCGTGCAGGTTTGACAAAGTACGAAACTCCCAAAGAAATACACTATATCAAGCTATTCCGGGAAACGGAAACCGGAAAAATCGACAGAATTGAAACAAAGAAATATTTTATTGATCATAATAAAATGAAATAATAAAAGGCGGAAAAATGATTATAGAAATGAAAAAGAACTCCGATTAATTTCGGAATATTATTTCTTATTCATCCGTTTTACAAAGTTCAACCGTCGGTTGTTGAGGCATTTCGTCGGCAAGCAGCCAACGGAAAAACATAATTGCCTCCTTATATCCCGCAGTACTAACCCAATTCTCATTATCCATCGGACGATGGCTCAGATAAAGCGTATAACTACCGTCATCATTGGGTTTTGCCTCTCCTTTATTGATACAAACCTTATGATTTTTATAATCCATTGATTGCATAAGAAAATTCCAGGTCTGCATTCCCCAGTAAACACATTCCGGTGAGGTGAATGTAATTTTAAGGTACTCGTTTTCTTCAAGTTTGAAACGTCCGAAGCAGTAAATATTATCAACCGTACCCCAGCCGCCCTGATCGGCTTCAAAAGGAAAAGGAGGCAGAAAATCGTTAAGCGGAAACTCCACGGGTAAAGGTGCTATCCAGGTTGATTGTTCAAAGAAATTTCGCATCATACGAATTCGACGTGCAAGCTCTTCGTCACTCATTGGTCCGGGTTTATCAACAGGTTTCAGATTTTCAATATGAAGATCGCTTTCACGACTGTTGAAACGGTCGAAGAAATACTCGCGCGTTAGCATATTTACTGCATCCGTATCAAGCTTGAATTCGTTTTTCCCTTTCGGTTCGGGAGTTAGTTTTATCTCAAAACCGCCGTCGTCGTCAAAATCAATATCTCTGTGATTGATACTCAAACATACGCGTTCCGTCATTTCACCGTTAGGTTGTCCGCCGTAAACCGTAAAAGAGAGATAGCAACTGTCGTAACGTCTTCCTTTTATAAGATATTCCTGATCACCGCGCAATTGTGTGAAATAGTACACCGAATCCACATTGTCGCCGAGAAGTTTGTGGTCTTCGTCGGCAAGCAACATAAAACGCGGTCGCAGCGGGTCGTTGAAAAGATAAAATTCAATACTTGATTTCAACAAATGGAAAATATGACTGTATCCGTCAATATGTCCTTGTTTATCAATTACTTTATCAGGATCAAGAAAAGTCTTGTCCGTATTTTTTATTATTTCGAGAAACTCGTTCAGTGCCTTTTTGCTTTCGTATATCATTGTTATTAATGTTTATAATTCGGATAAAAAATCAATATATGTTGTAAACTTTTCGTTAATAAAATCTTCCGTCAAATCAAAATCCGCAAGACTGTAAACATGAACCCCTTTCTTATCTTTGGGATTCAATTCGATGAAACGTTTGAATTTATTTACCGTTTCCTCAGGCAAATCCCAGTTGAAATGTTCATAAATTCTTTTTACCGTTCCGATTTGGTCACCGGCAAAATCATCAAATTTTATATCAAGTATTTGGTCTTCTTTCCCGAGTTTTTTTCTACTCTCCATAAAACGTTCAAAAAACAAGCTCCATATATTTGCCTGTTCCAGACCTGTTTTTGCAGGGTCTTCGTGATCGCTGTAAAGCGAACGTACCGATGAAATAAGACTGGCGGTGGATGCCACTATTTTGGCAGGATGTCTGTGGGTTACAATGATACGTGCATCGGGATAAACCTCAAAAAGTTCGGGCAACCTCATCAGGTGTACAGGCGTTTTCAAAAGCCATCTTTCGGCTTTCACGCCACCCGATTGCAGATATTGAAGAAAACGTTTGTGAAAACGCAAGGTACTTAACTGGTCAGACCCGTTAATAAACCAATCCATATATGAAGGAACGTGAAATATTGTTGCAGGCTGAAAAGAGTTAAAATCAAATGCGGTAATACCAAGACACTCCTGCGGTTCGGTAGCTTCCATATAATGTTTCAATTGAAAGTCGGGCACCAGTTTGAACAACTGTTCAAAATCTTTTCTGACCCTTCTAATCTGCGGATTATCACTAAAAGTATCAGGTGTGGGAGGAGGATAAGGCAACAGACATTCCCAGGCAAGAGGTGATCTGTGTGCAGGATCTTTATGCATCATAGCATGCAGGATGGTAGTACCGGTACGCGGCATTCCAATAATGAAAACCGGATCTTTGATCTCCGCCTGTTCTATTTGCGGATTTGCCGCCAACAACTCTTCCACCTTAAAACGGCCGTACAAAGTACGCTCAAAGAGAGCTCTGACAGCCATAGCACCAAAGGGATTAGGCCTTCCTTCGCTTTTAATGGATTCAATAAGTCTTTTCAAGCCTTCTTCGGTAAGTCCCGGCAACGGACCGTCGTAAGTAGCTCTTTTTTTAGCTTTGGAAATAATTGAATCCGCATCAAGCCTGAAAGGGTCAAGACCCATCTTTTTCAATACATTACCAAAACCGTTAATACCTTTTAGTACGGAACTTCGCTTTATATGAAGTCCCGGTTGTGTAATTATCGCCATACTATGTTAACTGTTTGAGTTTTCTTGCCAGATTAAGGTCACCTTTAACTTTTATTTTTCCGGTAAGAGTTGCCATCATCGGTTTAATCTCATTTTTTTGAAGTTTAACATATGTTTCTTTACTCATTATTATAGTGCAGTCAGCCTCTTCATCAATTGCATTTATCAGGTTTTTACCTGAAGTTCCGTCAATGAGGATAATATCTTCATCAAGCTTGAATTTTAGTTTTTTTCCAAGCGGTTCTATAGATTTTATCTTTTCCGCAAGTTCGTTTCGTATATCTTCTATTTTCATCGTATTAAAATTTTTCATTAAGATCCCATTTAAAGATTAATGCTAAACAGAAATTCAAACTGTTCAGCACCGAGCCGCATTGTCTGCCACGGCAAAGCGGCGGAAAAGCCACTTCTTTTTGGAAGGCAGTCTTAATAACTACTATTCATCAGGCAATTCACCTTCATCTTCATCATAAATTCTAACCCTCACTCCGTCGTACCGTTTTTCAACACCGTTTTTATAAAAAATTGAAATAAAAGGTGTTCCGTCATAATTATATTTTATCCACTCACCGTCTTTCAGACCCATAGAGTAGTTTCCTTCCTTCTTTTTATTTCCGTTGGGCCAGTACCAAACGTGATGACCGTTGGGATTATCTTCGATAAATTCACCTTCAAAACTCAACTGCCCGTCAGGATAATAACTTTTCCACATACCGTGACGCATTCCATCAAGATATTCACCTTCTTCGCGGTGATCGCCATAATCAAAAATCCATTTACCATCCCTGTAATCCTCAATATAATCGCCTTCGGCAATTACATTTCCATATTCATCATATTCAATGCTATGACCATCGAGCATTCCATTGAAGTAACTCTCCTCACGTTCCGGCTGACCGTCTGGGTAATACCACGTCCATATTCCGTCCAATTTACCATCTTTGTTGTAAGAACCAATTTGTTCCAACTGACCGTTTTTAAAATAAAACTTCCATTCTCCAATCCTCTTACCTTTGTCATAAGTACCCACAGCCTTTATTGCACCGTTGGGATAATATTCTTTCCAGGGTCCGTCGCGTAAACCCTCTTCATTGGTAATACCTTCAGCGACCACTTTTCCGTCGTGAAAAAGATATCCCTTCACAATATTTCCTTGTTCGTCATATTCCCTTCTCACACCTTCGGGAACATCATTTTTATAGCTTGCCATCACTTTTATCTTACCGTTAGGGTAATATTCGGTTTTAATATCCAGTTTGGCAAGTTCCGCCACATTTTCCTGCAGCACTCCGTCAACATATTTTGAAGTGGATATAAGATTTCCTTCCTCATCATAATCCTTAAAATATCCGTTTTCAAGGTCGTTTTTATATTCACCTTCTTTGCGTATTTTTCCGTCAGGATAAAACCATACCCATTTACCTTGTTTAAGTCCCTTACCATCAATACGGTTTATATTTTCAACTTCTTCAATATATCCTTTTCTGTAATGAATAAGTTCAATAACCCTTCCGTCGCTTTTAGCAAACTTTTTACCAAGACCTTCTTCCAAGCCGTCAACAAAAGGAACCTCCTTTTTCAGTTTTCCACCGGGATAATAATAAAAAGTATAGCCTTGTTTAACATCGTCAACAAAATTTTCCTCCATCATCTCATCTTCCTGATAAGTACGTCTGATTCCATTCTTTTTACCTTTTTGATAGGTAATTTGCAAGACAACTTTTCCGGTATCGTTATAAAAGGTCCAGATACTGTCAAGTTCAAAATTCACTCTTTTACCCTCGGATTTTACGGTACCGTCCTCATAAAAAGTTTTCCAGTAACCGTCAGGCTTACCGTCGCGCATTGTTCCGATACTTGAAATTTGTCCGTTTTCGTAATGAAATACATTTACACCGTCCGGATTTATCGTGTCCGTCTTATTCTGAGCATAAATAGATATTATTGAAAAAAATAATATTATTATCAAACCTATTTTCATCTGTTTATAATTTTGTATTTCATTGATATTTAGCCTGTTTTGTCATAATTTTTATAACAAATTCATTTTCCTCGAAATATCCAACATTCTTTTTATGGGTATTTCCGCTTTTTTAATAACATCTTCGGATAATATTATTTCAGGGGTTTCATTTTTCAAACTCAAATAAATTTTTCCGAGTGTTATCTTTTTCATATAAGGACAATCGTTGCAGGAACAGGTTTCGTCGGTTGCCACAATTAAAAATTCCTTATCCGGCGAATTTTTTTGCATTTCGTGCAATATTCCCGTTTCCGTGGCAACAATATATTTTTTCGACGGGTCTTTCATAGTAAATTTCAACATTGCAGTTGTGGAGCCCACAAAGTCGGCAAGCTCCAAAACCTGTGCCTTGCATTCCGGGTGAGCAATAACCTTTGCATCGGGATTTTCCATTTTCAGGTTTATAACAGCCTCGGTAGAAAGAATATCGTGAACCTCACATGTACCGTCCCACAGCACCATATTTCTGCCGGTAATGTTATTTATATATCCTCCGAGATTTTTATCAGGAGCAAAAATTATCTTTTCCTCTTCGGAGAAAGATTCCACAATTTCTTTTGCATTACCCGAAGTACAAATAACATCCGACATGGTTTTTATATCCGCAGTACAATTTATGTAGGAAATAACTTTATGATCGGGATACTTTGCCTTAAATTCCGCAAAATCGTCCTTTGGACAGGAATCGGCCAGCGAACAACCGGCTTCGAGATCGGGAAGCAGTACTTTTGTACCGGGATTGAGTATCTTTGCAGTTTCGGCCATAAAATGAACGCCGGCAAAAACAATAATATCGGCCTTGCTCTTAGAGGCATTTTGTGAGAGACCCAGGCTGTCGCCAACATAATCGGCGATATCCTGTATTTCGGGTATTTGGTAATAATGTGCAAGCAAAACCGCATTTTTTTGTTTTTTAAGTTCAAAAATCCTTTCAATCAACTCTTCGTTTGTAAAAGTAACCGGTTTTGAATTATCGCTTTTTGAAATCATTTTTTAAAAGATATTATTATTATATTTTTATTTAAAAATTTAATGTTATTATCATGTTCCTGTTAATTGTGTGAATAAAAATACCGTCGTTCACTTGACTTTTTCATCTATGAAATATTATTAACACAAATTCAACATAATTTAGTATTATAAATTAACCGTTTATATAGATTTTAACATTATGTTAACAACGTTTTTAATGATAAAATTTTGCTTATTTTCATACTTTTTTTTGTTGATATACACCTTAAAAATTGTTAAAAATAAGCGTTAACTTTTGCAAAAACTAATTTTATCGTGCCATTGTTAATATCTCAAATGCTTTTTAAAAATTAGTAACAAAGGTAAACAGATATTAACATATATGATGTTAAAAACTATTATTTTTTTGATTTAAAGCATTATAACTGAAAAAATATAAATACTTTTTTTAAATAATTCATTAATTTATAGATATATATAATTTATAACTATTTTTGTTTCCTGTTAAAGTTGTTAACATGAGCGAAAAAAGTAATATTATTCCCATTGGTTCGGACCATGCGGGTTATAAATTGAAACAATATCTAATTGAAACTCTTTCTGTTGAAGGATTTGAATTTAAAGATTACGGAACATATTCCGAGGATAGTGTTGACTATCCGGATTTTATTCATCCTGTTGCAAGCTCAGTCAATAATGGTGAATTTGAACGCGGAATAGTTATTTGCGGTAGCGGACAGGGAGCAAATATGACCGCCAACAAGCATCCCGAAATAAGATCTGCTTTATGCTGGGATTTGGAGCAGGCAAAACTGTCGAGACAACATAACGACGCAAATATTATTGCTTTGCCCGGTAGATTTATTAATTTTGACACCGCCGTAGAGATGGTTAAGATTTTTTTTAATACAAAGTTTGAAGGAGGACGACATAAAAGGAGAATTGATAAAATTCCTATTTCGGATCTTTCATTTGAAGATGTAAATAGTGATATTTCAAATCTTTTATAAAATGAAAAAATAATAAAGTAACAATGCAGCACACATACCAAAAATTCATAAAGGACTCTGAGAAAAAGGCTTTCGATCTTGAGCATCGGAGCAAGATCAGGTTCAATATGTCGAAATATTATGCTGCAGTTGAAAAAGGTAAAAAACAGTACGATAATCTGGAGCTTGCACGTGAGCGTGCTGCAGCAATTAAACATAAGGTTGTAAATGAACTGGATAAGTATCTTATTGAATTTGCTGCCAACTTTGAGAATAACGGTGGAAAGATAATTTGGGCTACCGATGGTGACGAGGCTGTGAAAGAGATACTTTCCGTTATAAAAAAATATGATGGAAAGCATGTGGTCAAGTCCAAGTCAATGACAACCGAGGAGATAGAAATAAACGATGCTCTGGAAAAAGAGAAAATAGAAGTTGTAGAGACCGACCTGGGAGAATATATTGTTCAGGTGGCCGGCGAGAAGCCTTATCACATTGTGACACCTGCAATGCACAAATCGAAAGAGGATATTGCGGAGCTCTTTCACGAAAAATTCAACACTCCGGAAAAGAGTACTCCGGAAGAACTGACAGGTTTCGTTAGAGAAAAATTGAGAGATAAGTTTATTAATGCCGATATAGGAATAACAGGCGGTAACTTTTTGATTGCCGATACGGGTTCCGTATGTATTACGGAAAATGAAGGAAACGGGCTGATGTCAATGTCATTTCCCAGGGTACATATTGCCATCGTTGGAATTGAAAAATTAATTCCTTCAATAACCGATCTTGATTTATTCTGGCCTTTACTGGCAACACACGGCACGGGACAAAATATGACGGTGTACAATTCAATAATTTCAGGTCCTAAAAAAGAAGGAGAGAGTGACGGACCGGAAGAAATGTATCTTGTACTTCTTGAAAATAACAGGTCGGAATTATTGAAAAAAGATATTCAAAGGGTAGCTCTTTCCTGTATCAGATGCGGTGCCTGCTTGAATGCGTGTCCCGTTTATAAAAATATTGGAGGACATACTTACGGAACAACATACAGCGGACCTATCGGCTCTGTAATAACACCTTTTCTTAAGGGAATGGACGAATATAAACATCTCTGTTTTGCATCATCGCTTTGCGGTGCATGTACGGAAGTGTGTCCGGTGAAAATACCCATTCATGAACTTTTGCTTTATAACCGAAGTGATATTGTAAAAGAGGGATATATGGGTAAGATGGATAAATTAATGGTCGGTGCCTGGACAAAGACAATGATGAAAAGGAAAAGAATGGATTTCTTCAAAGCAAGTTATAAAAACTTTGTACTTAGAACTTTTTTCAAAAAGGTATGGGGTCCGCGACGTGAAGTACCCAAGGTAGCTCCAAAATCATTCCGTGAGATGTGGATTGAGAATAATCCGTTGTAATAATTTCAAATACATTTGAAAAAACTGTAATAATTAAGATATATTAAATTATATTTGAATTTTTTTATATCTTTGCAGAAGTATAAGATATACCTGAAATAAAATGCAGCAAATTTTTGATAATTTAAGAAGATATAATTGTTGGGATGGAAATCTGTTTCCCATTGGTTTTCAACGAAATGAATATCTGAATAATATTGTTAATTATCTTGATAACAGGTTAATTAAGGTTCTTGTCGGTCAACGTCGTACGGGAAAAAGTTATCTTTTGCGGCAGATTATAAAATTGCTCATAGAAGAAAAAAGAGTTAATCCTAAAAATGTTTTCTATTTTAATAATGAGTTTATAGGTTTTGACAAAATAAGGAGTGCCACGGACCTTGATACCTTGTTTATGTTTTATAAATCGGAAATAAAACCTGAAGGAAAAATATATATTTTTTTGGATGAGATACAGAATGTTGAATCGTGGGAAAAATTTGTAAATTCTTATTCTCAGGATTTTACAAATGATTATGAGCTTTTTATTACGGGTTCAAATTCAAAACTACTTTCAGGTGAGTTGGCAACTCAATTATCAGGCAGATTTGTTGAGTTCCATGTTTTTCCTTTTAGTTTTCATGAATATTGCAACTACAAAAAATCGGATATAAACAGAGATAATTTTATTAAGTATTTGAAAACGGGAGGATTGCCGGAAATGCTTCATTTGGAAGGTGAAGAAATAAAACGGCACTATGTTGAAAGTTTGAAAAATACTATTATTTTACGTGATATAGTTGAGAGATATAAAATTAAGGATGTACAATTACTTGAAGATATTTTCGGATTTTTGATAGCTAATGCAGGTAATCTTACTTCACTTACAAGTTTGGTAAAATATTTCAAAAGCAAGTTGCGGAAGACAAATTATGAAACATTATCAACCTATGTTTCATATTTGAAAGATACTTTTTTGATTCACGAAGCATCCCGATATCAATTAAGGGGAAAGGAAAAATTGTCGGGTCAACGGAAATATTATCTTAATGATTTGGCATTTAAAAATTATCTATCCGGTTATTATCCTTTTGACATTGGATATAATCTTGAAAATTTTATATATTTACAACTTAGGATTTCAGGTTATAAAGTTTCAGTCGGAATAATTAATGGAAAAGAAATAGATTTCGTAGCTGAGAAGGGAGAAGAAACAAAATATTTTCAAGTTTCTTATGTAATGAATGATAAATCCACAATTGACAGAGAATATTCAAATTTATTACTTGTAAAAGATAATTTTAGAAAGTATGTGGTTTCCCTTGATGAAATAAAATTTTCAGGCTATAAGGGTATAGAACACTTATGGCCCTGGGAAGTTAAATAGTTTTACTCTCCGAAAATCTCTTTCAGCTTATTGTTCAGGTCGTCACCGCGAAGCCCTTTGGCAATAATGGTACCGTCGGGGTCGAGGAGGACGTTTGACGGGATGGCGCTTACGCCGTACAGTTTGCCGGCTGCATTACCCCAGCCTTTCAGGTCGGAAACATGTTTCCAGGTCAAATGGTCGTCATTAACCGCTTTCAGCCAGTTTTTTTTATCCTTGTCGAAGGAGACTCCGAGAATGTTAAAACCTTTTTTGTGATATTTGTTATATGTTGCAACGAGATTGGGATTTTCGGCACGGCAGGGACTACACCATGATGCCCAGAAATCAATGAGCAGATAATTGCCGTAAAGCGACGAAAGTGTAACCGGATTACCGTCCGGGTCGTTCATTGTAAAGTCGGTGGCCTTTTTTCCTATTGCAACTTTCTTGAGTACATCCACCCTTTCCTGAAGTTTTTTGGCATATTCCGATTTTGTTACTGACGGGTCAAAATTATTCAGAACCTTCTCCAGTTGATTTTCGTCGTAGCTGTACGAATTGAGATAGACAACAAAGGCCGAAACTACCGATTTATTGTTTTTCATTGCATAATCAAGGGCATATTGCTGTCTTAAAGCATCAACACTGTCCAGTTTCTTTTCCCACATTTTGGCAGTGGCATCATCACCGGCATTTTTTGCTTTTTTCATATTTTCCCACATCATATTAAGTTGCTCTTCAAAGGATGCAGATTGATCGTTAAAATCGTTGAACTCTTTGTTCGACTTGGAACCCGTCACTTCCGGGTTTCTCATATCTTCCTGATTTATTTTTATGTCAATTTCCGAATTTTCGGCAAAAAACCTAACATATTGACGATTTCCTTCCAACTGAATATAATAGATCTCAGGATCATTCATAGTTCCTTCAAATTTGAAAGTGCTGTTTTGAGCCTGCGTGGAATCCAACAAAATCCATTCTCCGTCACCGCGTTTTTTCAGATATACGGTTCCCGAGAAATCACCGGAAATGGTTCCTCTGATAGTATAATTATCATTTTTAGATGTAGTTGTGTTAGCTTTTTTGTTTTCGTTGTTATTATTGCACGAAGCCAAAACAACGAGTGATATTAAAACCGCAAATAATTTTTTCATATTAAATAATTTAAATATTAGGATGCAAAGATATAAATCAAATAATAGCTAACTGATAAAATGTTTGTTTTTATTTTGTTGAAATAAAATTTTCTTATATTTGCAAGTCCGAAACAAAACATTTTGACAACAAAACCTGAAATATCATTGAAATTCGATACGCACAAGGGAGCGAAAATTATTGCTTTACATTTTGTGTATGATAGGTCATTGATTGATAAAGTAAAAAAAATAAACGGGATACACTGGAGCCAAAGCAAAAAGTTCTGGTATATAATGGAAACAGATTTTGTTTTATCACAAGTGTTTGATACACTTAAAGATGTAGCCTACATAGACTATTCATTAATAAAAAATTCAAAGAAAAATAAAGGTACGCAAAAAACGATAAAAACAAAAGTAAAGATTCCTCAATCATATATTGATAACCTTGATCAAAGAAGGTATAGCAAAAGCACAAAAGAAACCTATATCAACTACTTTGAAGATTTTATAAGACATTTTCCAAACAGAAACTTAGATAGTATAACGGCAAATGAAATCAATAAATATATTTTGCAATTAATCAGAGAAAAAAACATCTCACCAAGTCAACAAAATCAGCGCATCAATGCAATTAAGTTTTATTACGACAAGGTTTTGGGAAGGGAAAAATTGTATATAGATATTAAACGTCCGATAAAGAAAAAGAATATGCCTAATGTTTTATCCGTTAATGAGATAAAACAGATGATAGATGTTACAAAAAACTTGAAACACAAGTGTATAATAAGCCTTTTATATTCGGCGGGGTTAAGAAGAAGCGAGTTAATTAATCTGAAAATATCGGATATTCTTTCGGGGCAAATGTTGATAAAAGTACGGCAGGCTAAAGGGAATAAAGACCGCTATGTGGGACTTTCAAAGCATATGCTTAATCTTTTAAGAGAATATTATAAAATTTATAAACCGAAAGAGTGGGTAATAGAAGGACAAAATGGAGGGCAATATAGTGCTGAAAGTATATTGAAAGTGGTAAAGAGTTCGGCTAAAAATGCAGGAATTAAAAGGAATATAACTCCTCATATGTTACGCCATTCATTTGCTACGCATCATTTGGAACAAGGAACTGATTTAAGATATATACAAGAATTTTTGGGTCATAATAGCTCAAAGACAACAGAAATTTATACACATGTTGCAAAAACTGATTTTATGAAGTTTAAAAATCCATTGGACAGCATATATGAAAATAGCAGTTAAAAAACGGAAAAAGTACGTTATACTCCCCATATTATTGGAGTAAGCGTACCATTTCGATTTTCCAATGCAGAAATAAAAGTAATTAGGTAATTTTACACAGACGTTAGCTAACAATTGTATTTATGAATATATTAATTAAAAATTTCTTATGACGCAACACCCAAGTTTACAGACTCTTGACAAGAGGGAGCAAA
>Ga0256841_1000559_pt1 | contig 37752 bp, 28 predicted proteins | sample 356308metaG_FD_185971 | JGI IMG/M metagenome (GOLD analysis project Ga0256841, IMG submission 185971) | Hydrothermal vent microbial communities from Mid Atlantic Ridge, Atlantic Ocean - 356-308 | ecosystem: Environmental > Aquatic > Marine > Hydrothermal vents | place: Atlantic Ocean: Mid... | reverse complement strand
CGTGCCTTTACAAAAAACCGCGCCCTTTTGCGCCCCGTAAACGCGTAGACCTGCCCCAGTACGGCCACCAGAAAACGGGGTTTCATGAACAGGGTCGTCAGGGCCAGGAAAGCTGCGACGGTCAGAAATATGCTCCAGTAATAACCTGAATATACCGATATACCAACCAGGCAGAGCAGCACCATCGCATTCATGTCGCTCAAACGATCACCCAGCAGCAGCGGCGTCACCCGGTCGTAACCGTAACCGTGACAACGCTCGATCAGCCACAGGCGCAAAGCCTCGCCTATCTTTCCCGGCGTCGTTGTCATGGAAAAGCCGGCGACGTAGTACAACGCTGAGCGGGCAGGCGGGATACGAACCTCAATGTGTCGCGAAAAGATGTGCCAGCGCAACCACCTGGCGGTGTAATTGAGCAGGGACAAAAGTAGAAGACCGCCAATCATGCGCGCATCGAGCTTGCTGATATGCCGAAGGACGTTTTCCCCGCCGGCCAGAAACGACGCCAGCAGAACGAGTGCCACGAAGAGTACGATTGACATGACAACCGTATATTCGGCGCGGCGCAGCCGACGGACAGAAAGTAGTGCCACGGATTCCCCTCTTCAGGCAGGCTAGAGAATAAAAGCCCTGTTTCGAAAAGTCCACCGGTATACAGCTCCCGTATACCGGGCCGGAATACGGAGCCTGCGGATAACGATATTCCGGCCGCTATATTTGCTATGGTGCCGATTATTGAGAGAATTGCGATCGCTGCATCCCGCTGAACAGGAGCCCGGCATGGGTGACACGGTAACAAGCCATTCATTTTCGGCCCGGCTGAGCGGCCTCGTCAGCCTGATGCGCCCGAAACAGTGGATAAAAAATATCTTTGTACTGGCCCCGCTGGTGTTCTCTGGCGAGTTTCTGCACGCCACTTCGGTCTATCAGGCCCTGTGGGCCACCCTGCTGTTCTGTATGGCGGCCTCATCCGTCTATATTTTCAATGATATACACGATGTCGAGCACGACCGCCTGCACCCGGTGAAATCAAAAAAACGTCCCCTGGCAAGCGGTATGGTATCGCTGCGTTCCGCACTGGTATTGCTAACCGGCCTGTATGCCGTACTGCTGGCCGGTTGGTTCATGATGCCCGCGGTTGTGACGGTAATCATTGCCTACCAGTTGCTGAACGTGGCCTACACCCTGGTACTGAAGCACCAGCCCGTGCTGGACATCTTCAGTATCGCCATCGGCTTCATGCTGCGCGTGTACGCCGGGGCCATCGCGCTGACGGTGTCGGTGTCCAGCTGGATGTTTGTCACCACCCTGTGCCTGGCGCTGTATCTTGCGGCGGTCAAACGCAGGCAGGAACTGCTGCAAAGCGGCGCGGACAGCCGCGGCGTACTGAAACGCTACTCGGTGGCACTGGTTGACCGTTACGCTGAAATGTCCGCAACGGGTTCCCTGTTGTTCTACAGCCTGTTTGTCATGTCGGTCAAACAGCAAATGATCGCTACCATCCCACTGGTCCTGTTCGGCCTGTTCCGCTACTGGTACGTGGTGGAGGAACAGGAGGGAGGAGAATCCCCCGCAGACGTCCTGTTTACCGACTGGCAGCTGCTGCTGACCGTCGTTGCCTGGGGTGGTATCTGGCTCTGGTCGCTGTGGCCGGGCCCAGGCTGAATCTCAGGCCTGACCCAGCGTCCAGGCCGCACCGGCCACCAGGAAAACAGCCGTTGCCAGCAATACCAGGGAAACGGGATGGCACTGCTTCGCTCCCAGCGTATCCGTGATCTCTTCGCGGTATAAAAAACCGAACGCGGTGACCACCATCCCCACGATGGCGGTGAACATAACGTTGGAAGCCGCCGTATAGTAGGCAATCAGCCCCGGGTAATGCAGGGGGAAATACCAGGCGACCGCCAGGAAAACACCGAGCAGCCATAGCAACAGACTCATGGGACGCCAGTCGAATTTTTCCGCCAGCCAGACCGCGGCAAACAACGGCAGGAACACGTAATAGTAACCGTACGCGGAAGTAAGAAAAAACAGGCATACGGTCCCGACCAGCATGGCCGCCTCGACGGGCCTGACCCGAACCGCAACCGCGCCCGTCAGCAGCAGGATGGCACCGGTATAGGCATACATATACATGCGAACGTCTTCAAGGTTGCTGTCCAGGTACTGGTACCAGGGCAGCCCGCCCGTGAAGTGGGCACCCTGAACGTAGGTACGCAGGTTTGCCTCGGTATAGACAAAAGACAGCAGGTGACGCTTGAAGCCGATGGAATTCAGGGAAAGGATGTTGGCGCTCGAATCGATAATCGTCAGGAAGCTGCGCCAGTGTTCCAGGCCGTAGATCACCAGGCTCAGCGCCACCAGCATACCGCCCGCGGCGAAGGCACCGCCAATCAGCTGCAGCAACGCCCGACGCGAAACAAGGTCCCGCCAGGACCACAGCAAGGGCAGGCCGGCGCCGAAGGCAAAGACCGCCGGAAACACGCGTATGGACGTACTGAATCCCAGCAGCAGGCCCGCCAGCACAAACCGGCGCGCATACAGGGCACAGATACCCAGCCCCAGGGCCACCAGCCAGATCTGGCGGAAAAAAGCGGCACCATCCATACCGGGCGGCAGCATCGGCTGCATGCCCGCCAGCAGCACGAAACCGGTCGCCGGGATCAGGCCGAACACTCTCCAGACCACCAGCGGCACCAATACCAGTGTCAGCACGACATCGACCCATTTAACCGACTTCACCAGGGTCGGTGTTAACGGGATCAGGTTTGACGCTGTACCCGCCATCACGTTCCAGGTGGGTGGCGGATTGTTCCCGTAGTCGACAAAAATCCGGTGCCATTTTCTGGTACTGTGACGCACCTTCAGGAATACGCCCAGGTCAGCCATGAACTGTTCCCAACGGTCCGCTGTAAAACGGTGATTGCATTGCGTATGAATCTGTTTGCGCAGCTTGCCCAGGTCTTCCTTGGCCCATACCACCTCGAGATCGCGCACGATATCTGGATGCGGCACCTGGTAACCGCGTTCGCCAAGCTCCTGGAACCCCAGCCAGGTGCAGCGGTACAGTTCGGTGTTTTTAACTTCCTTGTAGTACTTTGAACCCATATAGTAATGGTAGATTTCCCCGTACTCGACCTTGTGCAGTTTTTCGAGCTGGCCGGGTGAGGACAATGCGCCCAGAAAACTTGCAGCGACAAACAGCGCGCTGAGCAGAGCCACCCTGACCGGCCAGGAATGTTCCGGCAGGCGGTGACGCCAAGCCCACAAAAGGGCACCGATACCCAGCGTGAATACCAGTGGCGTAATAAACAGATAGAAAATATTCACCATGCCAAGCGTATGTAGATTCATAATCAGGATTACCTGTAGTCGATAGCAACACCCTGCCGGTTTTGCACTCTGCCGGCTGGAGTCACTTCATCGGTATACGGCTGGTCAAAAATATCGGCCCCGCCAAGATCGAGCAGTATGCCGGTGGGCCACTCCTCTTCCGGGAAACCGGGGTCGGGCCGCCCCGCATATCCCTGCGCATGAATTTTCGCCTGGTACCGGTCATCTCCACCGGCGTCGACCAGGATGCCCACACCATAGGAGGCAAGCCCCGCGCCCTGTGACTGCCTGAAAGCCTGGTAGACGTCGTTACCCGCCCGCTCGTACAGTATCCCGGCGCCCCTGTCCTTACCCACACCCTGGACATGTTCGTAACCGGTGTAATGATCGTTGCCACGCTGATCGCTCAGCAAGCCGGCACCCAGGTGCAATCCTTCACCCTGCGCGTGCTCAAAAGCCTCGTAATGATCATCGCCGGCAGCATCTACCAGCAACCCGAGACCAAACCAGTACGCCGCGCCCTGCCCGAAGATGTCCGCTTTATAACGGTCGTTGCCCGTCCGGTCCAGCAACAACCCGACCCCACCGGAAATTCCGGGCCGTATCCCGAACCCGAAACCCTGACAAAGGCTCAGATAGTGTGTTCTGTCATGACGGTTGATCCTTCTCTGCGCCAGGTCCGGGAAGGCACCAGCGCAGGAATAATCGTCGTCACCCCCGCTGTCCACCAGCACGCCGAAGCCGCCCGATCCGCCATAGCCCTGGCCGTTCAGCGCGGATCGATAGCGATCGCTACCGCTGTCATCGAACAGCATACCGATCCCGTACTGCCCGGCTCCCTGGGACATCGCCCGCGCGTCATAGACATCATCCCCGGCGACATCCCATAGCAGGCCTGCACCCAATATTCCGGCACCCAGTCCCAGGCTGCCCCCCGAGTAACGGTCATTTCCGGCCAGGTCCACCCAGATACCCAGTCCCAGCAAGCCCGCCCCGGGACCGGCTGCCGCATCCCAGTGTACGCTGTCATCTCCTGCCAGATCGATGACGATCGATACGTTCCCGACGGCAAGGGGCGCCGTAACATTTTCATAGTGGTCGTTGCCGCCCAGGTCGATCAGCAAGCGGTATTCGCCAGTGTGCCGGTCATCACCCGTACCGGCAACCTTCACCTTTCCCAACGGCGTCATCCATTCGCCCCCGGCAACGGACGACATCCGTTGCAATACCGGCAGGTTGTGCTCCACCACGGCCAGCAATCCCGTCATCGCCGTTGCCACACGATCCAGCTTCTGGTTTGCTCCCGCCCGGTGCCAGGCCTTGTTCAGAAAACGGAATTTGTCCGGGTTCTTGCCGTGGTACTCCAGCGTATCCTTTAGCAAATCCGGCAGCGCCTGCAACGCTTCCCCATTCGGGTCCCCGGAAGCGTCCAGCCAGGCCTGTCTGGCTATCACCTCAGCGTGCAACAGGTTTCGCAGCGCGGTTACCAGCTCCGCATCCGCCACCCAGTCTGCAGGGGGCACCTGCCGATCCGGCACACTAGCAGAATCTCCCGATCCTGCTGCCGGCCAGTCAGGCACTGCAGCATCCAGTTCCAGCAGTTGCAACAGGCGACCGGCATACGCACTTCTGGCCCCGTCCCGGTTTGCCGCCGTCAGCCGCTGCGAAAGATCCACCATGGAGGGCGGATTCCACAATGACTTGTCGACCAGGGACAAGCGCGCCGGCTTTGCTACCGGGTAAGGCACCCTGGGCAGCACCAGGACGGTCCGGTCCAGTCCTGCCAGCGACAGCGCCTGGACAAGCTGGGGCTCAAAGGATTCGGATTCACTCACGGTCGGCTGCTCGCAGGCCACCAGGCAAGCCAGCATGGACACAAGACAGCAGTTCCGCAACAACTTCTTCACGCTACGCCCCTGAACGCCCGTCAGCGCGGACATAGCGCGAAGATGAAGCATAATCACTGATCATCACGATGTTGCTGTACCTTGAACAACTCCAGCGCCTCGCGCAGCGAACCAATAAACCGGTCGTAGTTTTTCCAGCGCCCGACTGAACTGGTGTAGATCGGCTGACGCACCTGGTCGTAACTCGCGGTACCGACAAACCGTTCGTGCTCATGGAACCGCAGACAGCGGTCATCCCATTCCAGGCCGCAGAATTCAATCAACTCGCGGCTGACCGCCTCCTGGTCAGCAACCATGTCTTCGTACTGCACCTCCAGCATTGGCAGGCTGAGCACATTGCGCCAGTTCTGCATGATTTTCTCATAGCCGCGGTAATAGACCCCCAGGTTGTACAGGTCGTAGGAGTAGGAATGCGCGCTGGAAAAATCCTGGAAATAACCGGACAGGCAGGTATCCAGCGGATCACGCCGGCAGTGGATTACCCGCGCAGAGGGAAACACCAGCTGTATCAGTCCGAGGTACATAAAGCCCAGCATCTTGTCCGTAACGCGCTCAGCATCCGGCGACAGTTTCTCCAGGCGGGCCAGGTAGGCCCTTGCAAGCGCGTCGAGCTGCTCTGTCCCAACCAGCGACAGGCACTGGGGAAATGTTTTTTGTGTAGCCAGCATGGTCGGCAAACGCTCGGCCATCCGGCCGATATCGGGAAGCTCGCCTGCGCCGAATACTGCCGGGTGACTGGCTAGTATCTGTTCGACCAGCGTGGTTCCGGAGCGCGGCATGCCGACAATAAACACCGGGCGCTCCGAGCGGATGGTGGAACGGGGCAAGCTGTTCATGAAGTACCAGTTGTTTTGCGCCACCAGCGCATCCACTTCCAGCATATGGTGCGCAGCGCCAAAAGAAACCTGCTTCAGCCGGTTACCCTGTTCGAAATGGTGAAAAGCCTGCTCATATTCCCCTTCCCTGTCATACAGCCTGCCCAGGCTGAAGTGCAGGTTAACCAGGCTTTCCCGTGACTGCCTGGAATCCTGGTCCACAATATCCTGCAACAGCCGGATGGCCTCCCGGGTACGGCCGACATCCTTGCTGACATTGGCAAACGCCATCACGACATTTTCCGACCGTTCACCCTGTTCCAGCAACGGCTGCAGAATGGTATAGGCCTTTTTCTTGTCCCCCCTGCGCACGGCGATCTGTGCCGCCAGTGCTGCCGCATCGCTATTGTCCGGCGCGATCGCCAGCGCCTTCTCGCAACACTCCCCGGCCTCTTCGTGCCGGCTCTCGGCCATCAGGGCGGCCGCCAGTCCAACGTGATACCTGGCGGCTTTCGGCCGGTGGAGCACGGCCTGACGATAACTGCTGATGGCTTCGCGGTAACGACCCTGGGTGTACAACACCGCGCCCTGCCCGTAACAGGCTTCCCCGTTGTCCGGTTCGAGCTGCAACACCCGCTGAAAACCGCTCAGGGCTCTCGGGTAATCGGCCATACTCTGTTGCAGCGTGGCCAGTGCCAGCACATAGGGTACGTATTCCGGGTACAGTTTGATTGCTGCGGACAGGCTTTCAGCCGCCTCCCTGAAACGGCCCAGCCCTTTCAGTACCAGGCCCAGGTAGTAATGGGAATCGGCGTTGCTGGTATCGAGCCGGAGAGATTTCCTGAAGCTGGCGATCGCCGCTTCCTCTCGTCCCAGGTCGCGCAGCGCGCAACCCAGGTTGAGGTGCATTTCCGTATTCTCCGGATCGTACTCCACGGCCTGCTGGTAGCAGTGCAGCGCTTCTTCCTTCCTGCGCAGTACCAGCAACACATGGCCCAGCCCGGTCAATGCACGCGTGTCATCCGGTTTTAATTCCACTGCGCGTCGGTACGAAGCTTCCGCCGCTTCCAGCTGGCCCTGTTCCTTCAGCAGTTTACCGAGTCGGCAGTGGATGGTCTGTCGGCCCGGGTTGTATTGTACAGCTTTGCGATAAGCCTCCAGCGCTGCGTCAGTCTGCCCCAGCTTCTGCAGCACCCGGCCGCGGTGCGCATGGGCGGCCCCGTGTTCCGGCACCTGTTGTACAACTTCCTGGAAACAATCGAGCGCCTCGTGATGTTCCCCCCGCGCGCGCAGCGCATTGCCCAGCGTCATACGCGCATTGACGTTATCCGGCCGCAACCGGAGCGCCTGCCGGCACGCCTGCTCAGCGGCTTCTGGATTATTCAACTGCAGGCAGACCTTGCCCAGCAGGGCCCATACACCGGCCCTGGCAGGCTGAACCCTGAGTATGCCCTGGTAGATTTCCACGGCCTGCGGCAGGTTTCCGGCAGTCACCAGCGCGTTGGCGAGGTTCAGCCGGTAATCGACCGCGTCAGGCTGCAACTCGACGGCCTGCTGCAACGAGGCAACTGCGGCCTCAAAGTCACCCAGCTTTTGATGACAGGCCCCGCGCATCATCCACACATCCGGATTACCGGGATCGGAAGCACAGGCCTCCCTGAACAGTGCCAGCGCATCAGCGAGCTTGCGTTCGTCATACAACGCCTGCGCCCGGGCCGCCAGGTCTTTGGATTTTTTTACCATTTGTTGTAAAACGCAGTTTCCCGGGTGTTACCAGTCAGTGAACAGGGCCGTGGCGGGATCGAAACGGAGTTTTTTATTCTTCTACAGGCGGTATTTTAACCAATAATCCTGCCCAAGGAAAACACGGATCCGGCCGCTTGCGCGAACCGCATACGGCTTGCAATGTACGGTTTCATCATAAGCTGATATGCTGAGCCAGCGGAACCTGACCGGACCTGGGGAGCAAGGGTTCCCGCCAAATATAAATTACAAGCTGTTGAAATACATATTGAATTATAAAAGCACTACAGGTTCTTGCACACGGTTTCACTGATCGGAACAGTATCAGGCAAACACCCCATGAATGACAATATCGAAAAACTCCTCGCCTCGAACAAACTGCAGTGCCCCGGCTGTTCCGGCACACTACGCCTCGGGGACAAACTGGCTTGCAGCGCATGCGGGCAGGACTTCCCGCTGCTTACCGACATACCGGTGCTGATGCCTGATCCCGACAAATTCATTGGCCTGTGGCAGAACCGCTTTGCCAATTACATTGCCTCCCAGCAACGTAACATCGAATCGAACCAGCACCTGATCGCATCCCCCTCCATCTACCCGCCGTTGCGGGAACGGTTGAAAAAAGTCACCCGGGCACGGGCAGACAACCTGCAGACCATCCTTGAGCTAATGGCACCGCAACGCGATCTGGGGCCGGGCACACCCCCCGAAGAGCACGCAGATGCACTGGGATCCTTTATGCTCATGGTGTATCTGCTGCGCGACTGGGGCTGGGAAACCGGTGAAGTCGACATCCTGTGCGACAAGGTCATGGAAATCCTGCCCGACGACCTTGCACTGGAATCCCTGCTGGTGCTCGGGGCCGGCGCATGCCGGGATGCCTACAACCTGCACAACCATTACAACTGCCCCCTCACCGTGTCCGTCGACATTGCCCCGCTGATGTTACTCGGTGCTTCCCGAATCGTGTCGGGCGGTGAACTGAACCTGTACCAGATCCAGCCGAACAATGTCCGCAACGCACAGGACAATGTCACGCTGTGGAAGCTACACGCACCGCGCAAACCGGACAACGATTTTCTTTTCATGCTGGCGGACGCCACCAGCCTGCCATTTGCAGAGCATGCTTTCCATGCCATCCTCACCCCCTTTCTGATTGACGCAGTTGGCGAGGATCTGCGGGATTTCGCACCGCGAATACAGCGTATTCTTCAGCCGGGTGGCTACTGGGTAAACTACGGCGCCATGTCCTTTCGACCGGGCATCAACTACACGGCCAAAGAAGTCCTGTCCATTGTCAACGCCTCAGGCTTCCGGGTCATCAAGCAGGGATTTTCGACCAAGCCGCACCTCGCTCCCCGTGAGAGCTGCCAGCGCACGGTGTATGATTGTCTCTATTTCACAGCGGTTAAAGAATGAGCAGAAAAGACAAGGTATTCGACAAACACCTGAGTCCCGGAACCGCCTTTGAGTTCAACCAGGAGGTTGCCGATGTCTTCGATGACATGGTCTCCCGGTCCGTGCCGTTTTATGACGAAATTCACCGTATCCTGCTCGATATCGTAGACCGTGCCTGTCCGGATCTCAGGCGGGTCTACGATCTCGGCTGTTCCACCGGCACCACCATCAGCATTCTCTCCAGGCACCTGGCCGCAAGCGGAATCCAGCCCGGCTTTGTCGGTGTCGACAACTCGGAAAGCATGCTGGTCAAGTGCCGGGAGAAAATTTCATCGACGGGCGTCAGGGACTGTACACTCCACTGCCGGAATATCGAAGATACGGATATTCACGATGCAGACCTGGTGGTAATGAATTACACCCTGCAGTTCCTGGACCCCGACAAAAGACCGCAGGTACTGAAAACCATTCACGACGGGCTGCGCAAGGATGGCGTATTCATGCTCAGCGAAAAGATCAGGGTGGATGAAGCACACGTGCAGGAGTTGCTGACCGAGCTGTACTACGATTTCAAACGCCGCAACGGCTACTCCGAACTGGAAATTTCACAGAAACGCGAAGCGCTGGAAAATGTATTGCGGCCGATTACCCCCGAACAGCAACTGGCTGCACTGCGCGACGCCGGTTTTAAAAAAGTGGACATGATTTTCCGCTGGTACAACTTTGCCAGCTACATTGGCATCCGCTAGCCCCCCGGACGAAATACACCCAGATGCCAGGCGAAGACGTACAACAGCTGTCCGAACAGGCAACGGCCGCATCACAGCGTGGCGACTGGGCGACGACCGCAGAGCTCTGTAGCCGACTGGTCCGCCTGCTGCCCCGCGCGGCTGACGCATGGTTCATGCTCGGCCGCGCCTGCGCAGAATTCGACCGGCTGGATGAAGCCGGCACAGCCTACCGCGAGGCCCTGCACATCAAACCGGAGTTTGCCGAAGCGGCTCACGGCCTGGGATATGTCCTGTTAAGACAGGGCGAGTGGGCCAGTGCCATCGACTTCTTCAGGCAGGCACTGCGTTTCAACCCTCGCATTGCCCAGGCCTGCTGGGGACTGGGCAATGCGCAGCAAATGCTGGGCAATCTCCGCGAAGCGCTGGAGCACTACCAGCAGGCGCTGCAAATCAACCCGCGGCACGCGGCAGCCCGGCTGGGTATCGGTGTAGTGCTGTCCCTGGCGGGGAAACAGCCGCTGGCGGTGCCACATATTCGCGAAGCCATCCAACTCAAACCGGGCTATATCGATGCCTGTATCGCGCTCGCCGCCACCCTGATGCCACTGGGCGAACCGGATGAGGCAGAACAACTGATCGAAACGGCACTGGAACAGGATCGTGATAATATTGAACTGATTTCCCTCGCCGCTACCATCGACCAGCACAAGGGCAAACTGGAAAAGGCACGGGAGCGCCTGGCCCCGCTGGTGGATGCCGGCAACAACGAAGTCAACATCCTGCTGGCCTGGGCAGCGCTGTGCGGCAGCAGCGACGAACCCGGAGCGGCGATTCCATTGCTGGAACAGCGGCTCGACACCGGGCCGCCCCTTTCGGCAACCGGCCAGCGCAACCTGCATTTCAACCTCGGCAACCTGTACGACAAGAACCGGGAATACCGCAAGGCCTTCGGGCACTACCGGAAAGGCAATGCCCTCAAAAACGCCGGGTACGATGCCGCGGCACGCGAAGCCAATGTGCAGGCAACGATCGCGGTCTATTCATGCGAACGGATGAACACCCTGCCGCGCTCCGGCACCCGCTCCGGGCGGCCGGTATTCGTGGTCGGCATGCCACGCTCCGGCACCAGCCTGATCGAACAGATACTTGCCAGCCATCCTGCGGTATTCGGTGCAGGGGAACTGATTCATGTCATACAAATCGCAGGCTCACTGCAGGCCACCCTGGACAAGCCACAACCCTACCCGCACTGCGTGCCGGGGCTGACCCCGGCAGAGCTGGATGTGCTTGCGCAAAGCTACCTGGAGCAGATCGATGCACTGTCACCGGACGCAGCACGGGTGGTTGACAAGATGCCCGGCAATTTCATGTACCTCGGCCTGATCGAACAACTGTTTCCCGATGCGCGCATCATCCACAGCATGCGCGACCCGCTGGACACCTGCCTGTCCTGCTACTTCCAGGATTTTTCCCGCTCACACCCGTATTCCTACGATTTGCGCGATCTTGGCGCCTTCTACCGGGGCTATGAGCGGGTCATGCAGCACTGGCGCGAAGTGTTGAGTCTGCCGATGCTGGAAGTACAGTACGAGGAACTGGTTAGCGACCGGGAACGGGTCAGCCGGCAGATGGTGGACTTCTGCGGTCTGGACTGGGACGACCGCTGCCATGATTTTCACAAGACGCAGCGCTATGTGGCAACCGCCAGCTACGACCAGGTGCGCCGCCCGCTGTACACCTCCTCCGTGTCGCGCTGGAAAAACTATGCCGAGTTCCTCACCCCGCTGCGCGAAACACTTGGACGGTAGGACCCGGAGCATTCGATCCTGTCGTAATGAGCAAGCGCCCCATCCGCATCCTTTCCAACCTTGCCCGTGCCGGCGGAACGCTCATCAGCCGCTGCGTGGGCGCCATGGATAACATTGTATTGCTGAGCGAGATTCACCCGCTGGACCAGCGATTTTTCAACCCGCTGGCGCAGGCACAGGACTGGTACCGGCTGCTGCGCCCGGAAGATACCGGTGGCAGAACGTTCAGTTTTATCCAGGCGATACAGCTGATCGAACAACGTTGTTCGGAACAGGGAAAGACCCTGATCATTCGCGACTGGGCGCACCTGGACTTTATCGGCATCCCTTTTATTGCCCATCCCGCCCGGCGCCTGCTGCTGACCGAACAGCTTGCGCAGGTATTTACCGTTTCGCAACATGCGCTGACGCGCCACCCGGTGGACCAGTGGTTGAGCACCTCGCGCCTGGATATCATGCGCGGTCACCTCGAACTCGACGCCTTTCTTGCCGGCTACCGGCAGTTTGCCGAACAGTGCAGCAAAACCGGTTTCACCCGCTACGAAGACTTCGCGCGCGACCCGTTGTCAGAGATGCGCACCCTGTGCACGCAGCTGGCGCTGGAGTTCGATGCCCGCTTCATCGACCGCTGGCACAGCAACCGGCACGTCACGGGCGACCTGTCGGGATCCTCACGCGGGTCACGGCTGGGCAGAATCACACCCCTGCCGCAACTGCCGGTCGACCCGGACCTGCTGCGCAGGTTCCGGCGCAACCGGGACTACCGGGAAGCCATCGCGATGCTGGGTTACCACGACCCGCCCGAGCACACCTGACCAGCCTCAGGAAACCAGCGCGTTGGGAAGCACGCCGGGCAAGTCGAGTCCGGGCAGAAACTTTTCCGCCCAGCGCAGGCCCGCCTCGATATCCTGCCGGTTTTCCCGGGTGTGTCGTTCCATGTCCGCCTTGCGCACTGCATTGTCATAACGCTGGCCCGGAAGCTTGGCGTGGCGGGTAAACAGTTCGCCCGCCACTATGCCTTCGAGTTCAGCCTGTGACAGCTCGAGGCCGTAAAACTCCACGGCCGCTCGCAGTGATTCCAGCGGCCGATCAAAGAACCGGTCCGAGTCGAGCGACTTCACGCCGGCGTGCGTTTCCAGCAGCCGCGCGTACTGGTACATCTGCGCCAGCCACAGGCAGGCCGCTGCTTCAGGGGCGGAGAGCTCCGCCACCCGCACCGCAGACAGCGCCTCGATACTCCGCACACCTCCCTCGAGCTGCCGAATCACATTGCTCACCCAGCGCCGGTGATCAGGCCCTTTCAACACCGAGACGAGATAGGGTTGCAGGCCGGAGTACAACAACAGACTGCGGCTATCCTCCTGCAGTGCCAGTAACTGCGGCAATATGAAGTTGACCGGCACGTTGGCTTTTACCACCACCGGTTCCGAGTCGCGGTAACGCCGGCCGAGCAGCGCCGTTACCAGCCGCAGCCGTTTCTCCCATAAGGCCATATCCATGGTACCGGGCACGGCCGACAGGCGCTCGCCCGCCAGTTGCCGCAACGGGAAAGGCTCGCGGATAACCAGGCTACGACCGGGGCAGTCCAGCGCCCGGGAAAGCAGGGTCGAACCCCCGTGGGCCAGGTGGAAAACAAAGCGCAGCGGCCGCGCCGGGATCGCCTCGGCGTCGAAGCGCTCCAGCAGCCGGTTGAGATCGACACCACGTCCGGAGGGATGTGCCGGTACGATACGCTGCCGGTCGGTAAAAATGGAACGCGCGTAGCTCTCCCGCGTCATGGGAACAAACAATGCCTGGGGGCCGGAAAATTCCAGCAGGTGGTGATCCGGCCGGTGGAACAGCTCATCCCACTCAAAGGCCGGGGGGGGCGTATTCATATGCAGTCTCGCTATGTGTTAGAATTTGCATTCTCGCGCGTCAAATATCAGGAGTACAGGGGGTCCTGCCGGAAACCGGGCGGGGCGACGCGCTGCGAGACATGCCACCGGACAAGCAGGCCGGTCCATGTGGAGAAGACGTTGAAACCAGAAATCACCCAGCCTGAAGCCGGGGGCAATTACGCGGTAATTACCCCGCAGAACGCTGATCAGGCACTGAACTCACTTGATAAACAAGATGTTATAGCTGCATTTCGTGAACACGGCGCCATCCTGTTCCGCGGTTTCCCGCTGGACCACGATTCGTTTCACGAACTGGCCGCCGCCTACTGCAGCAATTTTATCGTCAACCGCGCCCGTGGACGGGAAAATGTCTCGCCTGACCGACGCATCCAGACCGTCAACCTGGGTCACGAAGCCTTTCCGCTGCACCCGGAAATGTCGAGCATGCCGACCCGGCCCGATATCGCCTGGTTTGCCTGTAAGTCGCCGCCGCTGGTCGGCGGGGAAACCCTGCTGTGCGATGGCATACCCGTGGTAGCAGCGCTGAAAGAAGAGACGCGCAACCTGCTGATGGAGCGGTCATTCCGGTACCGCACCCGGATGACCCCGGAAGACTGTGAATTATGGCTCGGCAGCAAACAACCGGATGCAGCAGCGCTGGCCGGCCTGGACGAAAATTGCCCGCTCGATATCACGATAGAGGACGGCGTGTTGTACAGCACCTATACCACACCGGCCCTCCACAAACCCATGTTCAGCGACCAGTACGCGTTCGGCAGCTTCCTGCTGTTCGCCCGCAACATGCAGGGCTGGAAGGATTTCCCGACTTTTGAAGACGGCAGTGAAGTTCCGGCCGCCGTGTGCGACGAACTGAAACAGGTGTCCGACGCCCTGAGCGTCGCCCACAAATGGCAGCAAGGCGACGTGCTGATGGTCGATAACACCCGCTTCCTGCACGGCAGAAACTTCGTGCTCAACAGCAAGCAGCGCGTCATCTGGACGCAGTTCGGTTACGCGGCGTTCGTTCCCGGCCTGGACACATTGCTCACCACGCAGCCCTGGCGGCGCGCGGCCCCCAAACACTGAAAACGAGGACACAGGTACATGTCAACGCAAGATGTCAGCAGCATGCTCAGCAAGGCACTCGAACTGGTCGAACAGGGCCGGCTGGGCGAGGCAAAGCAGCAGTACGAAGCCATCACGGCCGCTGATCCCGGGCAAGCCGAGGCCTGGATGATGCTGGGCACCATCAACGCCGAGACCGGCCAGCCGGAACCGGCGCAGGAACAATTGCAGCGCGCCATCGAACTGGACCCATCCATGCCCGAGGCCTACTACTACCTGGCCAACCTGCAGCGCAGCCAGGGCCGGCTGGACGACGCCCTCGCCAGCCTGGAAAAAGCGGTCGCCAACGACGACAGCTACGGGGAAGCCTGGTCCATGCTGGGCGGAATCTGCGGCATGCTGGAACGGCACGAACAGGCCGAAATGTATTGCCGGCGCGCAGCCGAACTGCTGCCGGATTCGCCGGAAGCCCAGATGAATCTGGCCAACACACTGTTTCGACAGGGAAAAGTTGAAGAAGCGGCCAGGCTGTACCAACAACTGCTGAACGTCCAGCCGGGCCTGGCGCTCGCCTGGTACATGCTGGGATCGTCGCTCTCCGCCCAGGGCCGGCTGGACGAAGCCACGGACGCCTTCCGCAAGACCATCGAACTCGATCCGAACCACGCGGAAAGCCACTACGGCCTGGGGTATGTCTGCAACGCCCGGCACGATTATGCGGACGCCGCGGAACATTTCCGCCAGGCCCTGCGCCTGCAGCCGCAATATGCACAGGCCGAGAACGGGCTGGCCTCCACCCTGCAGGCGCAGGGGCAATACCGGGAAGCGCTGGGCCACTACGACGAAGCCCTGAAACTGTTCCCGGGGTATGCCGAAGCCCGGTTTGGCCGCGGCAGCGCCCTCATGGTGCTCGGCGAAAGCGATGCCGCCATCCAGAACCTGCAGGAAGCCATACGCCTGAATCCGGAATACAGCGACGCCTATATCACCCTCGCCTCCGCGCTGATGACCAGGAGCCGGCCCGACGAGGCCATGGCCTGCTGTGAAAAGGCCCTGCAGATCAACCCGGACAATGCCGACGCGGTTGCCCTGACCGCCACCATCGAACAGCACGCCGGCGACCCGCAACAGGCACTGGCGCGCCTGCAACCCTGGATCGAGCGCGGCATCGATAATACCAACCTGGCGGTTGCATTCGCCGAGGTCAGCAAGAGCCTGGACCGCCCGGGCGATGCCATCGAACTGATGGAGCGGCTGCTGGCCCGGGACGAGGCGCTGCCGGTCACCAGCCAGCGCAACCTGCATTTCAACCTGGGTCGCCTGTACGACTCCACCGGGCAGTACGAAAAGGCCTTCGAACACTACCGTAAAGGCAACGAGGCCCGCGCCATGGAATTCGACGCAGCGACCCACGCCCGGGAAATCGACGCCATCATCGAAGTCTTCAGCAAGGACTTCATGGCCAGTGCAGTACGCGCCAGCCAGCGTACGGAAAAACCGGTATTCGTGGTTGGCATGCCGCGTTCCGGCACCAGCCTGGTAGAACAGATCCTGGCCAGCCACCCGTCCGTGCACGGCGCCGGTGAACTGCCCGATCTGCTGCAGATGGTGAGCCGCCTGCCGGAGACACTGGGAACCAGCGAGGGCTACCCGCGCTGTGTAAACGCGCTGGAGCAGGCCCAGGCCGACGCACTGGCGGCCGGCTACCTGCAGCACCTGGACAGCCTGGCGCCGGACGCGGCCCGGGTTATCGACAAGATGCCGGGCAATTTCCGCTTCCTGGGACTGATTGAACTGCTGTTCCCCGACGCCCGCGTCATCCACTGCGTGCGCGACCCGCTGGACACCTGCCTGTCCTGCTACTTCCAGGATTTTTCCCGCACCCACGCCTACTCCTACGACCTGGCCGGGCTGGCCGACTACTACCGGGACTACCGGCGCCTGATGGCGCACTGGCAGGAAGTGCTGCAGATTCCCGTACTCGAGGTCCGCTACGAGGAACTGATCGAAAACCAGGAAACGGTCAGCCGCGCCATGGTGGATTTCTGCGGGCTGGAATGGGATGACAGCTGCCTGCGCTTCCACGAAACCGAACGTTTTGTGGCGACCGCCAGTTACGACCAGGTACGCCGTCCGCTGTATAAAAAATCCGTGGCGCGCTGGAAACACTACGAGAAACACCTGGGACCGCTGATCGAAGCGCTCGGTTGACACCCCTGGATACGCCCGCATGCGAACCAACCTTGCTGCGCCCGACAGGCCGGGACCATGACCGACCGGGCGGGCCGGCTGAAGGAAAAAGCCACGCAGCTGGTCCACCAGGGCCGGCTGACTGAAGCCGCAAAACTGTTTTCCAAAGCCCTGGCCCTGCATGCGCGTGATATCGACGCACTCATGGCGCTCGGCACCATCAGCGGGATGCAGGGCAGCTACACCGACGCAGAACGCTATTTCAGCAAGGCCATACAGGTCGCGCCAGGGCTGGCCGGCGCGCACTACAACCTGGGCCTCGCACAAAAACATCAGGGTAAGCTGGCGGATGCCGCCGGCAGTTACCGGCAGGCTATCGCCTGCGCACCAAACATCCCCGAGCACTACAACAATCTCGGCAACGTCTGCATGGAGTTGCAGCAAACCGACGAAGCCATCGCCTGCTTCCGCCGCGCGCTGCAACTGAAACCGGACTCGGCGGACTGTTGTTACAACCTCGGCAAAGCGCTGCGCAACCGGGGCCTGCGGCAGGAGGCAGTCAATGCCTTCCAGGATGCCCTGCGCCACCGTCCCGGTTTTAGCGCTGCGCTGAAAGAGCTGGCCCGGGCCTGCCTGTCACTGGGCGATGCGGACAACGCCGAGCACTACTACCGCAAGGCTGGCGATACAGATCCCGCGGATGACGCCGCCATCGCCGGGCTGGCCCATGTATACGCAAGCCGGCACGACTATCCGCGCGCCTTTGCCACCCTGGAACCGCGTATCGACACACAATGCCCGGACGCCAGTATTGCCACGGCCTTTGCGGACATTGCACGGCGCGCAGCGCAGCGTGAAGCGGAAGCCATCGAACTGCTGGAAAGGACACTGCAGGATTCCGACCGGCTCAGCAGGGATGATCGTGCGCAGATCCACTTCCGGCTGGGGCACTTCCATGACCAGCTGCACCAGTACCACACCGCCTTCGAACATTTTCGCCAGGGCAACGAATTACGCGCTGTGCCAGGCGGGGGCGAACAAAGTGACCTGTCCGTCGAACTCATCCGGGAAACCTTCAGTCGTGACTTTGTGCGCAGCGCACCGCGCGCGGAACAGCCTGCAGAGCCGGCCGTATTCATCGTCGGCATGCCACGCTCCGGAACCACCCTGGTGGAGCAGATTATCGCCTCACACCCGCACGCCTGGGGCGCCGGCGAACTGGATACCCTGCCCGACCTGCTGGCTTCGATTCCCGCCCTGGTCGGGGCAGAAAACCTGCTGCCCGACGCGCTGAAACAACTCGACCAGGCGCGGCTGACCCGCCTCGCCGGGCAATACCTCACCCACCTGGAATCGCTGGCGCCCACGGCCCGGCGCATTACCGACAAGCTGCCCGCGAACTTCATCAACCTGGGTTTTATCCAGCTGCTGTTCCCGGGCGCGCGCGTCATCCATTGCCGGCGCTCAGCGCTGGATACCTGCCTGTCCTGCTATTTCCAGGATTTTTCCGGGCACCAGCCATACGCGACCGACCTGCAGGCGCTGGGCCGCTACTACCGGCAATACCGGCGCCTGATGGCGCACTGGGCGGACGTACTGGAGATTGACCTGCTCGAAGTCGAGTACGAAACACTGGTGGGGGATTTCGAAACGGCGTGCAGAAAGATCATCGATTTCTGCGGGCTGGACTGGGACCCCGCCTGCCTGGCGTTCCACCGGCATGGCCGTGTGGTGGCCACGGCCAGCGCCGGGCAGGTCACGAAGCCGCTCTACTCCAGCGCGGTCGGGCGCTGGAAACACTACGAACAACAGCTGGCGCCGCTGATCAACGCACTCGGCCCCGGGTAACCCGGCGACCGCTCTTCAACCGGCGGCAACTGAACATTAAAAAAGGGATCCAGGTTGCCCTGGATCCCTTTCAAGCTTGTGTCATGCAGCCGAAACTTCCGGCCGATGACAGGCCCGATACTACTTAGGCCTTGCTTTTGCGCCGACGTGCAACGCCTGCCAGACCCATCAGGCCGGAACCGAACAACCAGGCAGCGGCCGGAACCGGAACCGTGGAGGTAGGCTGCGAAACGTGGCCTTCCAGATGCACGGTGTAGCCAACCGTGGTGAAACCGGCACCGGCAACGTGGAACGCACCGTCGATGGTGTAGTTGCTGCTGTCGGAACAGGTAGCCGTGTCACACACGAGCGTGGTAGACGAAGTTGCAACCAACGGAATACTGGGCAGACCGTTCCAGGTTACGTTCCAGTCCAGGTTGATGGTACCATCACCATTGTCCGTGGTCGGACTAAGGGTCTGGTGCATACCGGTATTGCCGAAGAAGTTCCAGGCCATATCGATATTCGGATTTTCAGAATTGTCTACAGTGCCGGAGTGACTGCCGCTGGCGCCCTGTGCGGTACCGAAGTGCAGGCCGTTGAAGGAACCGATCGGGGTCTTTTCACCAACAGCAACGACACCGTCACCGTTGGTGTCCATGCTGAAGTAGGAACCGACGATGTCGGTCTGCGCGTAGGACGCCTTGTTACAGGGCGGGGTGGTGCCGTAGTTACAGGCCACAGTACCCGGAGCGCCCAGATTGAAGTCCAGTGTTGCACTGCTGGTCAGGGCAGCTGAAGCACTGAAGCTGACGCCCCCCATTGCGGCCACAACAGCTGCGGACAAAATAGTTTTACGATTGAACATTCAAGTTCTCCTCTCAATACACGTGATTATTTATACGCGACACTCTCGCGAGAATGTGCAAGTGTCTAGTGAGCAATCATTGTGCCATATACACAATCGTCCTGTTTTTCAACGCATTATTATGTCAGGCACTGCAGTCAGCCAGTTGCCTTCACCCATAGTGTCAGGTTTTCCGACAGAAAAAATCCGCTCAGCGGCACACAGAATTGATAAATATATATTTAATATCATTCAGTTACGAGAATAATGGCGTTGCCGATGCACCACAAGGACCGGATTTAAAAATATCGACAGCATGCGCCCTTCCCGATGGACGGACCTGCGCGGATCCCCCTCCTGCACGGCAGACCGCCTGACTGATTTCCAGGTCCGCACCCGCCTTGACAAAACCGGCCCTGCTGTACACTATCGCTACCCTTGACAGCGACCCGGTGTCCGGGCAGCCGGGAAAACAGCCCCGGTTGATATCTGGTACGGGTTCCCGGTGGACAGAAACCATAACAACATTGTCAACCGGGCCGACCAGTGCGGTCATGGCCGGGCAACGCGGGTGAATGCCCGCACACAGGATATATATAGTTATGTACCAGACCGCACAATAGCCTGAAGTTGCTCAGCAGCTTGCCCGCAAGCCAATGAATACCGACAAGAAAGGCTCTTAAATACTTCGGAGGAGGTAATTTCAATGTCACGTAACACAAGCGCCATTCAGGCCCTCAGCTCGAACGGCATCAGGAAAACAGCTCTGGCAACCTCGATTTCCCTGCTGCTGGGTGGTTTGTCTGCACCCTCCGTGCTGGCTGCGCTGCCGACCGGTGCGACACTGGACTTCACCCTGGGCTCAGCCCAGGTGGTCAGCTGCACCTACGGCACCACCCCGCCCTGTAACAAGGCGGCCTATGAAATTACCGACATCGTCGGCTCCTACTTCAGCATGGACCAAAACGGCATCCCGGGCGCCCAGCCCAGCGAAAAAACCGTTATCGAATCCAACAACGGTCTGGTCATCGGTTCCACCCAGATGGCCAGCGGCAGTCACTCCGGCGCGCCCGACGGCTCGGAAAGCCCGAATATCGACAAGCCGTGGAACTTCTTCAGCAATACCGGCATGCACCAGACCACCGCTAACACGACCATCGCCAGCGAAACCGGCAACACCGTCACGCTGAACCTGCCCTGGTCGGTTACCTGGAACGGCATCCCTGACATCCCGCTGACCGAAACCGGTACGCCGACCATAAGCTGCGACACGAGCACCTGTTCGGACGGCAGCAGTTACTCACTCGACGCCGCCTACCACGTGGCCGGCGCCGGCTTTACGACCGTTTCATATTCACTGCACCTGGAAGGTGGGATAACGTTGCCGGGCGCGGTACCGGTTGCGGTCGACGATGCCGTCACCACCGTCACCGGAAACCCGCGCATCATCAGTGTCACCGCCAACGACCGGACTGCAGCGGCAGACCCGTTCGTACCCGGGTCGGTGACCATCGATACCCCGGCCACCAGCGGCACGGCGGCGGACAACCCGGACGATACCGTGACCTACACGCCGACCGGGAGCTTCACCGGCCAGGACACCTTTGTGTATACCGTTTCAAACTCCGCCGGCGCTTCACTCACGCCGACCAGCACACCACCCGGCGCGGCAGGAGAACAGGGTCTGGTTACTGTCGACGTCCAGACCAACGTGGCACCCGTTGCCGGCGACGACCCGGTAGCCACCAACCCGGTGGCGCTGGACCAGGGCGGCGGTTCGCTGGTGATCAACGCGCTGGCCAATGACACCGACGCCAACAACGCACCCGGGCTGCCGGGCGGCATCAACGTGGGCTCGGTGGCGGTGACCAATGCACCGGGCAACGTAGGCGCCTGTACCGCCAACGCCGACGGCACCATCACCTACAGCCAGACGCTGCCGTCCGTTGCCACCATGGACAGCTGCACCTACACGGTTGCAGATATCGATGTGACCGGACCGCTCACCTCCAATGTTGCAACGATGAGCATCGATGTACAGAGCATCAACTCTGACTGGCCGACCGTTCTGCCTCCCGGCGTAATCCCGATCCTCGCATTCGATCCGGGCGTCGGCCAGCCAGACCAGAGTATCAAACCCGACATATCCTGGTTCAGCATGCAGGTGTCGGCAACGCAGCTCATCTATACAGTACTGGAGCCCGGCCCGGATGGCGGATTTATCATCGGCTATGACCAGCCGGCAACGGGTTCTCATACCGGCAAGCCCAACGGTACCGAGCAGCCTGGCTACTCTGCACCCTGGCTGTTTTTCTCCAACACCGGCTTTGACCTGACCCGCAACGGCGGCATCACGGGCAAGGCGGATGGCACCCTGGATTTCCGGACTAAATACTACGTGACCTGGAACGGCATCCCCCTGATCAATCTGGGCGGCAGCTCGCAGTTCCCGGAAGACCTTGGCTTCGCCACCATCACCTGCAGCGACAAACCCTGCCAGGACGGCTCCACCTTCGTCCTGGACTATGCAGCGCACGTCGAGGATCTGCCGGGCGCATCCTCGGGCTTCAACGCCGTACCCTATACACTGCACCTGGAAGGCACGGTCAAGTTCCTGGATGGCAGTCTGAAAGCCAGCTCGGGAACCATCGACAACGAGACCCGCGTGGCGGCCAGCGCAACTACACCGGACGGTGACGTGGACAAGCAGTGCGTCGGAAGCTGCTTCGACTACACCATCAGCGGTGTAACGCCGGGCAGCCGGGTCGATATTGTGCTGCCACTGAGTGGCGGTGTTCCCAATAACCCGGTCTGGCGCATCCTGGATAACGGCACCTGGCGTGATTTCGATACCACCATCGACAGCGTCAAGACAGCGCCCTTTATCGCTGGCGGCTCCGGCATGGAATGCCCGAACCCGGGCGATGCCGCCTATATCGCGCTCGAAAACCAGACCACCGTGAACGTGGGACACCAGTGCGTGCAGCTCTCCATCACGGATGATGGCGCCAACGACCTGAACAAGACCCCGGGCATTATCGAAGATCCCAGTGGTCTGGGCACGGCCGGAACGCCGATTTTCGTGGACAACCGCGGCAGTGATACCAGTGGCTGCAGCATCGCCGCCACGCCGGTCGAAGCGGGCAAACGGGCGGACTGGTGGCTGCTGGCCGGGTTCCTCGGCTGGCTGGGCTGGAACCGGGGCAAGCGCGCACAGCGCTAGACCGGACGGTGACCCTGTAGAGCCAAAGGGCGCAGTCCGCAATGGCTGCGCCCTTTTTCCTGCCGGGCATGAATATGCAGCAACCGCACCCTTGCAACCGGGTGCCCGGGCAGGCATATTTTTCCGCGCCCGGGGGTGCTGGAGACCGACTGTAAATTAGACGCCGCTAATAGAAAACATTCCAAAGACAGTAGCTTGACAAACACTGCTTTGGTCGTCACCATCTTGCGGCAGTTTTGAATCAAAAAAACCGGATTTTCGTGAGAGGCTGGCCCGTTCCGCGTTTTACACAGACCGCCGGACGCCGGCCCCGCCGGACACATAAATGAAAATGGAGGAGACGCCTATCATGGCCCGAACAAGACAACTGCTGGCGTGCACGCTGGTAGCTAGCGTTGCAGCTGTGCCTTCCTTGTCCTATGCCACCAACGGCATGTTCCTGATCGGGTACGGCACCAAGTCGCGCGGTATGGGCGGCGTTGCCATCGCCACCCCGCAGGATGCCATCGCCGGCGCCGTCAACCCGGCATCCATTGGTTTCATGAAAGACCGGGTAGACGTCGGCGGTGATTTCTTCGTGCCCCGGGCCAAGGCCAGACTGGGTGAAGGCGATGAGAAGCTCTCCTACAAGAGCAGCGCCAACCGCTTTGTCATGCCGGCCATGGGTGGCGCCTACAAGTTCAACCGCAAGATCTCGGTTGGCTTCTCCGCCATACCCGCGGGCGGCGGTGGCAGCCGCTACAACCTGAACCTGTACAACAACATCACCGGCTCCAACGTGAACGACACGCTCGGCGTCAACCTGATGATCATGCAGATGAACCCGACCGCATCCTACCGGCTCAACAAGCAGAACCGGATCGGCGCCTCGCTGGTCATGAGCATCCAGACCTTCCGCGCCTTCGGCCTGGATTACTTCTCGACCTTCACTTCCATATTCAATGACACCGGCAAATTCCCGGAAAATCTGACCAACCGGGGCAACGACTGGGCCTACGGCGCCGGTGTGCGGCTGGGCTGGATGGGCCGCTTTTTCAAGGAACGCCTGTCGCTGGGTGCGACCTACACCTCGCGCGTGTACATGACCAAATTCGACAAGTACAAGGATCTCTTCGCCGAACAGGGCAGCCTGGACACCCCTGAAAACTTCGGTGTCGGGTTTGGCTTCAAGATCACACCAAAACTGATGATTGGCGCCGACGTCACGCGCACCCTGTACTCCAAAGTGCGTTCCATCGGTAACGCCAGCGCCACCACCACCGGCAACGGTTTCCCGGACAGCCCGGAAGAGAACTCCCTGGGCGCCGATGGCGGCCTCGGTTTCGGCTGGGATGACCAGACGGTATACAAGGTAGGCCTTGCCTGGGACTACAGCCCGAAATGGACCTATCGCGCCGGCTGGAACTACGGCAAGAGCCCGATCGACGAAAAGAACGGTGAAGTGCTGTTCAACATCGTCGCCCCGGCAACGGTCCAGAATCACATGACACTGGGCGCCACCTACTCACCAAATCCGAAAATGGAATGGAGCTTCTCCTACGTCCATGCCTTCAAGTATGAGCAGGAGGGCCCGACCCTGATCGGCGACACGGGCAAAATCCAGATGTACCAGGATTCGGTAGGCGTAAGCTTCGGGTTTAAACTCTAGGCCAAACGGCCCGTCGCAAGGCGACACGATCGAGCGGCACTCATCCCTGGATAGTGCCGCTTTTTTGTGGCTTGACCGTTCAGAAGCCGTTTGCTTCAATGATCAGCCGCACACAGGTGCCCGGGACAGACCGGCCCGCTCCCACGACCCTGACAGGGCAAATGAACGTTGTGCGTTATTTATCTATCTGAGGTATCCATGTTGAAGGCACTGAAATTACTCGGCACCCTGCTCTCGCTGGCTGTCCTGTTCGCGACTCCCCTCGCACTGGCAGAAGAAACCGACAACAGTGTGATGGGCACCTACCCGATCCAGCCGGGCGACCAGCTGGCTGTTTCTGTATGGAAGGAAGATGAAATGTCCGGACAGGTCACCGTGCGCCCGGACGGCTACATCACCGTCCCGCTTGTGGGCGAGATCCAGGCTGGCGGGGGTACCATCGAGACCCTGCGCCAGCAGATCACCGAGCGCCTGAACAAATTCATACCCGACCCGGTGGTCACGGTTTCGGTCCTGAACCTCTCGGGTAATACCGTGTACGTCCTTGGACACGTCAACCGCCCGGGTGTATTCCCCATGGTGCGCAATATCGATGTAATGCAGGCCCTGAGTATGGCAGGCGGCACATCCACCTATGCGGCACTCAATAAAATCAAGGTGTTACGCCGGGAAAATGGCAAACTGAGCGCGATCCCCTTCGAGTATGGAGATGTCGAAAAAGGCAAACACCTGGAACAGAATATTCTCCTCAAGGCGGGAGATGTGGTTGTGGTTCCGTAATACTCTCTCCGGACAGGCTGCAGTCACCTGCTATTCCCGCAAAATTTTTCTAAAGGCTTGGCCGAATGGGCCGCTTCTTTGATTTCAAATACAAAGGCTTAAGGACACAGAATCGTGCGGCTATCCGTTCGCCATTCAATTTTCTTGCTGCTGCTCGGTACAGGAGCTGTCCGCGCAGCTGAATGGAAAATCGAACCCTCCGTTACAGCCCGGGCTGGCTATAACGACAACCTTCGCCTGAATATTGATGATGAGATATCAACCGTTGAAACCGCCTTGAGCCCGAGCGTGGTATTCAGCATGACGACCCCGGAATCCGGGGTAAGCGGCGGCCTGCATTTGAATTTCCGGCGTTTCGAAAAAGACAGCAATCTTGACGAAAACAATGTTTCTTTCGATTTAAATTCTTTCCACCGCATGGAACGCTCCCAGGTCGGGCTGAATGCGAGCATCATCAAGGATTCCACGCTGGACAGCCAGCTTGAGGATACCGGGGTGGTATTTGACCGGGTACGGCGTGTGCAATTGAACGGTGGCCCTAACTGGTCCTATAATATTAATGAACTCACCCAGGTAAGCCTTGGCTATGGATATACCGATGTACGCTACCTGAATGCAGGTGGAACCGGTTTCACGGACTTTACCTCGCACAATTTCCAGTCCAGCCTGAGCAGGATCATCAACGAGCGCACCACGCTATCGGTATTCCTTTCTCACAATCGCAATGACAACGAAAATGGCGTAAAATCGAATACTAGCAACCTGCAGGGCGGGTTCTCCTATCAGTTCAGCGAAACCCTGTCCGCATCGCTGTTCGCCGGCATACGCCGTACTGAAACCGACGCTTCACAGAACACCCTGGTACCGATATTCTCGGGTGACACGATCATCGGGTTTACCCCCCTGAACCAGAACGTATCAAACAGCAGTTCCGGCTCCACTTTCAACGGCAACATCAGGAAAAAATTTCTCCGTGGAGAAACCAGTGTCAGTGCCTCACGGAACATCAGCAATTCAACCAACGGTGTACCTATCCAGGTCACCCGGGTGGGGTGGAACAGCCAGTATCGCTTCACAGAGTTGCTGAGTGCGTCGCTGTCGGTAAGCCTGTACCAAAGCAAGACCGATAGCTCGATCACCTCCAACCTGAACCGCGATTATTATGATATTACCCCTGGAATAAGGTGGAGTTTCAGGCAATTCTGGGATCTTTCAGCAAGTTACCATTTCAAAAAGCAGACTTTTGACAATACCAGTGATGACGCTACGCAAAACGCCGCGTATTTGACGCTATCCTACCGCTGGCCTAGAATTGCGGTTTCCCGCTAGTGGCCAGGGTTGGGGGGCAGGCCATGCACGCGTTATCGCAGTACCCCTGGCGCGAAAGGGAAAAAAATGGAAGAACAATCGATCAACTTATCTGACTATTTGAGCGCTATCAAAAGGCGCCGCCTGAGCATTTTTCTGATTGCTGCAACGATTTTCTCGATCGGGGTGCTGGTTGCCGTGTTCACGCCACCGACCTATACCTCTTCCGCCACTATCCTCATCAAGGAACAGGACATTCCCCCGGAACTGGTACGATCCACGGTCACAAGCTTTGCTTCGCAACGTATCCAGGCCATCAGCCAGAAAGTGATGGCCCGCCCCAACCTTCTGAAAATAATCAATGAATTTGACCTGTACAAGAAAAAAAGGAAACGCCTGACTACTGAAGAAATTATCTCGGAGATGCGTGAAAACATCAGCCTGGAAATGATCGACGCCGATGTGGTCGACCCGCGCAGCGGACGGCCGATGGCTGCCACGATTGCGTTTAGCTTGAGCTTTAGCAGTGAAAACCCGGTGAAGGCCCAGCAAGTCACCAACGAATTAATGAGCCTGTATCTCAAAGAAAATCTGAAAGAGCGTACCGAGCAGGCCAACGAAACCTATTTGTTCCTTAAAGACGAGTCGACTCGGCTAAGCAAGGAAATCGGCACCATGGAGGCCGAAATTGCTGCTTTCAAGGAAAGTCACGCCAATTCCCTGCCGGAACTGTTACAACTCAACATGGAGCTGATGACCCGCACCGAGAAAGAGCTTGACAACATCGATAGCCAGATCCGCTCACAGGAGGAGCGCAAGGTTTACCTCAGTGGTCAACTGGCACAAATCAAGCCGCATAGCACCGATGTTTCGCTGGATCCAGCCACCCGCCTGCAAGCGTTGCGCACCCAGTATTTTGCACTGGCAGCGCGTTACTCGGAAGACCACCCTGACGTTATTCGCATGCGCAAGGAAATCCAGGGGCTGGAAGAGGAAACCGGCGAGGTCGACAGCTCGGCAGAACAATTGAAGCAGGTCGAAGCCTTGCGCAGTGAACTTGCCACCCTGAAGAAAAAATATTCACCCGAGCATCCGGACATCGTAAAGCTGGAACGCCAGATCAAATCCCTCGAAGAAAACGTTCCTGACTCCCCCAGCGCATTGACGGCCAAAGCAGCGGATAACCCGGATAATCCGATTTACATACAGATGCAATCCGAGATCGAGGCAGCAAACCTGGAGATCCGAACGCTGGAAAAGAAGAAACTGCGCCTGAAGGAAAAGCTTGCCGAATACGAGCAGCGCCTGGTTGAGACCCCCCAGGCTGAACGGAAATACCAGTCCCTCCAGCGCAAGCTGGATAATGCAACCAGTGAATACCAGAATATTCGCGCCAAACTGGTAGCCGCGCAAATCGGCCAGGAACTCGAAAAAGACAGCAAGGGCGAACGCTTCCAGATTATCGAACCGCCTATCCGGCCGGAAAAACCCGTTAGCCCCAACCGCCCTGCGATCCTGTTCCTCAGCTTTGTTCTGGCACTGGGTTGCGGCATAGGCTACGCAGCTGTCGGGGAAAGCCTGGACGATACGGTGCGTAATAGCAGGGCAGTCTCCTCTGCCGCAGGCATTCCGCCGCTGGCCATTATCCCGTACCTGAAAACCGATGCCGAAGAACGCATACGCAAACGACGGTTCGCGACGCGGGTAACCGCAACCGCCGCGGCCATTATCCTGGCGGTTACCCTGTTCCACTACTTCTGGACACCGCTGGACGTACTCTGGTACAAAGTTTTGAGAAAGGCGGATACGGTCGTAAACACATGAGTCCGGGAATAAAAGCAGAGACAAAACAATGGAACGCATAAAACAGGCTCTGGAACGGGCACGCGCAGAGCGGGCACGCCAGCCAGCACCAACCCCAGTCAGCGGCAATGCAGCAATGCAGCAAGCATCTGCCGCACCTACCGCTACACCCGCAGAACAGGTCACCTACTCACAGACCCGTCATATCGAGGTATCGCGGCCGGAACTGCGCGAAAAACGCGTCGTCACCGGTTTTGATCCCTGCGAATTCACCGACGCCTACAAGATGCTACGCACCCAGGTACTGCAGCGGCTGAATGAAAACGACTGGAATGTGCTGGCCATCACCAGCCCCGGCACCGGGGAGGGAAAGACCCTGACGGCCCTCAACCTGGCTGCCAGCCTGGCCCTGGAAGTTAACTATACGGTGCTGCTGGTGGATGCCAACCTGCGCCATCCCAGCCTGCACGAACACCTGGGCCTGCCAGGTGAGCCCGGCCTGAGCGACTACCTGGTGGAAGATACCCCGCTGCCCGAGCTGCTGGTCCACCCGAAGGGTATCGACCACCTGACTATCCTGCCCGGTGGCCGCTCGCTGCTGAATTCCGCGGAAATGCTGAATTCGCCCAAGATGACCAGGCTGGTCGACGAACTGAAAAACCGCTACGCCGGTCGCATCGTCATCTTCGACCTGCCGCCGGTACTCGACGCATCGGACGCCATGGCATTTTCACCCTACGTGGACGCTACCCTGCTGGTGGTTGAAGAAGGCAAGACCACCAAAAAAGAAGTCGAACGCGCGGTGGACATGCTGGCCAGTACCAATATACTGGGTACGGTGCTGAACAAGTCGGGCAAGGACTGACGGGGCACTCGCCATGTACCAGAGTTTTTACGGCTTCCGCGAAAAACCCTTCTCCCTGTTACCGGACTCGGGCTTCCTGTACCTGAGCGACAAACACCGCATGGCGCTGACGCTGCTGGAGTACGGCCTGATGAACCAGGCCGGGTTTACCGTGATCAGCGGCGGGATCGGCACCGGCAAAACCACCCTCATCCGCAAGCTGCTGAACGACATCGACCCCACCATCCGGGTAGGCCTGATATCGAACACGCACCAGACCTTCGGCGACCTGCTGCAGTGGATCGCGCTGGCCTTTGATCTGCCCCACCAGGGCCGGGACAAAGTGCAGCTGTACCAGGAATTCATGGAATTTATTATCCAGGAGTACGCCCGGGGCCGGCGCACGGTGCTGATCGTGGACGAGGCGCAGAACATGCCCGCCGAAACGCTGGAAGAACTGCGCATGCTGTCCAACATCAACGCCGACAAGGACCAGGTGCTGCAGATCATCCTGGTGGGCCAGCGGGAACTGCGCGAAACCCTGCAACGCCCGGACCTGGTGCAGTTTGCGCAGCGTATCGGGGTGGACTACCACCTGCAGCCGCTGGAAGAAGAGGAAACCGGTGAATATATCCGCCATCGGTGTAAAACGGCCGGCGGCAAGGCCGAACTGTTTTCCGACCAGGCCTGCAACCTGATTCACCGCTACAGCGGCGGCGTCCCGCGCCTGATCAACCTGCTGTGCGATACCGCCCTGGTGTACGGCTATGCCGAGCAGCGCGACCGCGTCGATGCCGCCCTGGTGGAAGAAGTGGTAAAGGAAAAACAGCAGGGCGGCCTGTTCCCGGCACAGCACGAAACCGGCGCGCAGGCGTCGCCGGGTACCGTGCCTGCGGCCGACATAACACCGGTGCAACCGGCACAGGAAGCGGTTTCGGCCGCACCGGTCGGCACGGCGAAAAAATCCAGCCGCCTGCGTGTCGCCATTACCGCCGAATCAGAACTATTGCGCATCTACCTGTCAAGGCTGTTATCCCGCTTTGCGATCGAAGTCGTTGCCACCTTGCCGCTGACGGCCCACGACCTGCGGCAACTCCCGGCCGGCGACATCGATGTCCTGCTGGTGGAACTGGACGACAACATGGACCACCTCGATGAAGCGCTCTACGAAATCCTGGAAGAGTGGCAGCGACCGGTATTGTTCAATGACAGCCTGGCCACCGAGGCCAGCCTGTCACAACCGAACCGCCAGGAATACGGTCGCAAGCTGAGCGAAAAACTGTTTTCGCTGGTGCCACAGGCACCGCAGTCCGTCGCCTGATCCGCTGGCCGTACAGTTATGCCTGTGCAGAACCTGTCTTCCCTCATTCCGGCGCAGGCCGGTCTCTGCAACACCGTAAGCGGTGGATTCCGATTTCGGCCCGCGCCGGAATGACGTCCCTGTGAAGCCATTGATGGTCTGTTTGCAACGCCTGTCTCTGCTGCTGGCCCTGCTGTGGATGGGGACGCTGTTCTACCTGTCGCACCAGCCGACCCTGGAAACACCACAGCTGTTTTCGGGCCAGGACAAGCTTTTTCATATGCTCGCCTACGCGGTGCTGGGTTTCCTGTTGCTTGGTGCCCGCAAACCGCTGGTCAATGGCTTCAGCAGCGCCCAGGTGAACGCCAGTATCCTGATCGCCAGCCTGTATGGCATCAGTGACGAGGTACACCAGTACTTCGTCCCGGGGCGTAACGCCGACCCGTGGGACTGGGTAGCGGATACGCTGGGGGCGGTCATCGCGGTGTCCTTGCTGTGCTGGTTGAGCAGGAAATGGAAAACTGCGCTGGTAGTCCGGGACGGGGCGTAACTTTCCGGCAGCTTTGCCGGATTACGCTGCGCTGATCCGACCCGCGAAGTCCCCCTGCAGGAGCGGGCAAGCCCGCTCCTACAGATAGTCTGACCAGTTGCGGCTGTCGTCACCGAAGACGAAGAAGAACGGGTTCAGCAGCGAGTCCTTAGTATTATAACGCAGCCGGTTCATCTCCAGGTCCGTCAGGGAACCACCGGCCTGCTCGACCACACAGTGTGCCGCCGCGGTATCCCACTCCGAGGTCAGCCCCAGGCGCGGGTAAACATCAGCAGCGCCTTCGGCTACCAGGCAGATCTTCAGCGAACTGCCCATGCTGACGATTTCGTGCTCGCCCAGTTTGGCGAGAAAGGCTTTCAGTGAATCCCCCTGGTGCGAACGACTGCCCACTACCGCCACCGGGCCTTCTGCCAGTTTGCGAACGTGAATCGGTTTTTCGCCTTCACCGGGTGTTTCCTTGATGGCACCCCGCCCTTCACAGGCCGCGTAGGTCACCCCGCTGACCGGGACGTACACCACCCCCAGCACCGGCGCACCCTGGTGAATCAGGGCGATATTGACGGTGAACTCCCCGTTGCGTTTGATGAACTCTTTAGTGCCGTCGAGCGGGTCGATCAGCCAGTAGGTATCCCAGCCAGCGCGCTGCTCAAAGGGGATTTTTGCCGACTCTTCCGACAATACCGGGATATCCGGGGTCAGCACCTTCAGGCCGGCGACAATCGCGTTGTGCGAAGCCATGTCGGCGGCAGTCAGCGGTGACTTGTCGTCCTTTTCTTCCACTGAAAATTCGGTGTTGTAAATGTCCAGGATTTTTTCGCCTGCCTGTTTCGCCAGCGCACGCGCATCATCAAGGTAACTGCATGGATTCATGAGGAATATTCACCGCTTTGTGGTTTATAAGCTGTAGGAACGGGCTTGCCCGCGAACAGGGCGACATACGAAGTAGGGAACGTCTCCCGGGGGACAGTTCGGGCTCCGTTGGACCCTGTTCGCGGACAAGCCCGCTCCTACGGGAGAATCAGGTTACTAAAATCTTTCCGTGACTTCCGTATTTTCGCTGGCCATCATACCGGGCATGAACCGCAATATCGACTCTGCAGCACCCCCCTGGGACGAGATCGACACCGTATTCCTGGACATGGACGGCACGCTGCTGGACCTGCACTTCGACAACCATTTCTGGCTGGAACACGTACCGCTGCGTTATGCCGAGAAACACCAGCTATCCGTGCAGGAAGCGAAGCAGCGACTGTTTCCACGCTTCCGCGCCCTGGAGGGCAGCATCGACTGGTACTGCGTCGACTTCTGGAGCCGGGAGCTGGACCTGGACATCAGCGCGCTGAAACGTGAACTGGAACACCTGATCCGGGTCCACCCGCAGGTGACCGAATTTCTGCAGGCGCTGCGCGCGACGGGCAAGCGCGTGGCGCTGCTGACCAATGCGCATCACAAGGTGATCGAACTGAAAATGACCAGCACCGGGCTGGCCGAACACTTCGACCACCTGATCTGCGCCCACGCCTTCCGGGTACCCAAGGAAGACCCGCAGTTCTGGCCCCGCCTGGCGGCCGAAGACCCTTTCGACCCGCAGCGCACACTGTTTGTCGATGACAGCCTGCCGGTGCTGCGCGCTGCGCACGACTACGGCATCCGCCACCTGCGCGCCGTGCGCCTGCCCGACAGCCAGGCGCCGCCGAAACAGACGGAGGAATTCATCGCCATAGAAAGTTTCGACGAGTTGCTCGACGGCCTGGCGTAAAGAATCCTTACCTGCATTTCCCAGCCGGTTCCGTGGCGAGACGGGGAGAAATGCAGGTCAATAAGGCCGCTGCCCCCAGCGCTTGAAGCGTTTTTTACAATACGCCAGCAACGATTCGTAGCCGTCGAAATACAGTTCAAAACCGTTTTCCGCTGGTTCATCGAACTCGCAGTAATCATTGCTGTAGTCCCTGCAGATCTGCGGCCGGTCTTCATAGATCCCGCAGCGTCCGTCCGGCTGGATATGGTTACAGGGGTTGTCTGCCATCAGGTACCAGCTGCCCTCGTCCTTGTAGACCTTGATATCCCGGTGGGATACCTGCCACAGCAGGAAATCGAAATCCACCTTGGAAACCGGTGTGTCGATCTCCTGGCTGATGTAGGTACAACAGCGGGAGTTGGTGCAGTAATCACACTTGGTTTCGGGCGTCATCGCCTCGACTGGAATCATCTTTCTGGCACTCATTGGCGCTCGCTCCATGTATCCGGGCGCAAGAATATCAGGGCCTGTCAGCACTTGCCATATGGAGCACAGTCCCTTTGACAGATGTTTGCCTGTTCGGGGCCGCCAGGCGCAGCGATGCAGCTGCCGAGCGTATTCCCGTTACTTTGCAGCGCGCCTGCAGGTGAGGACATGGAACCGGTATCACCCGGTCAAGACCGTCTGCCGCAGGGATGCGGCAGTCGAGCAGCCAGGGATGGCAGGTTCTGCGTGTCCTGACCGGGTGATACCGGTTCCATGTCCAGGATGCCCGACCTGGCTCAATACACACCTGCCGCCTATGTTTCAGTCACGTTGAGTGCGCCGAGGTGAATTCAAAACAATCAAAACCGGGTCCCCGTTCAACCCGGACCGTACAACGCACCGGCACCTGCCGGTCTCCGACATGCAGCCGCAGGGAACGATTTTTTTTGTAGATTTTCCTGGGCGCCACCACGCGCGCTGCAAAGTCGCCGGCGGAAGGCAGAAACAAGGCCTGGCGGGTTCCCCCACCGGACTCATCCACGACTTCGAGCCGCATCGGGCTCGGCACACCGGCCAGTTTTTCCACCCCCACCCCGGTACCCTGATCGCGTTCGTCACACACCCAGCGGATCACCAGCAACTGGAAGGAGCATTTTTCTTCCTCACTGTCCGCGACCACACACACCAGGTCACCCACCTGTAACAGGCTGGCCGCACTTTCACCCCAGGCCAGGCGATAGCCCTGCTCGCTGGCGTCCCGGATGCGCCAGCGGACAGTGTCCGCCTGCATGGCTCCGCTCGTCGCCGCGTTACGCTGGTAACGGGCCAGGTAGTCGCAAATGACCTCCAGGCCCGTTACCACTTCTATCCAGCGCCCGGCGGGGCGACGGACACTGCGCCGCCGCTCGCGTGGCGTAACCTCCGGCAACAGGGTGCGGAGAAGACCGGTCTCGACCCGCTTGCCGCGCCGGTCCGCGGGCAGGGCCGCCAGCGTTTTGTGCATGCGCTGCAGCGGTACGCGCGCATCCAGGATATGCGGATCGTCACCGCTGACCGGTGACTGCAGGAAAACGCAGTGGCGCGGGCGGCTGTCGCTTTGCAGATCGATAAAGTACAGCCCCTCCGGCGTGCCCTGCCAGCTGTTGCCGGGAATGATCCGGGTGCCCGGAACGTAGTGCAGCAGGCTGCGGAAACGGTGGTCCACCCGGCCTTCGGCCGCGCTGAAGGGGTCGGTAAGCGACAACAGGCAGGTAGCCTGGTAGATATCGGCCAGGCTGCTGCTGGTCTTGCCGTCCTGTGCCGCCCCGGCCTGTTCCTGCACGCCATGATGACGCGCCAGCCGGTACAACTGGTTGAGTTCGAGAAATACAAAGGGGGGTTCCGGCCGGTAGTAGCGGTAACTGTGCAGCAGGGCAGCCGCCAGTTGCTGCACCGCCCGGCGCAACACCTGTCCAAAGCGTGCGCTGTCCAGTGTGCCCGCAGCGCCTGCGTGGATTTCCTTGATGGCGATCTTGAAGCCGTTGGCCGTTGCCAGGCACAGGCGTTCGACCTGGTCCACGGTATGCTGGCGCTGTAGCTGTGACAGCGGCTGCTGGCGCAGGCGCAGCGGCTCGGCGGCATCATACAGGCGCTTTACGGTCGCCTGGTACAGGCCCATCAGGCGCAGGCGCCGGTCGACATCGAGCTGCTGTTCGTTGAGTGGTTCCAGGGCATCCAGCACCTTGCGCAGCGAATCGCCGACGTCCAGTACCGGTAGGCTCGCCAGCCATTTTTTCAGGCGCTTCTCGTCGAGTTCGAGCGTGGGATCCTGGAAGCTATGCTGTTCCGGTGTAGTCAGCAACAACGTCATAAAAACAGTCGCTCCGCTGGCATGGCCCTTTAAAGGGTATCCGACCACTCCAGCCGGTAGGTGCCATCCCTGAATTCCGCAAAGGTCGACAGGAACCGGCTCACCGCCTGCGGAACGTCGCCCTTCTGCTGCAGGTTAGCATCAAAGCGGTAGGCGCCGTCGCTGTGCATCTCCACCTCCGCCTGCACCGACAGGGCACCGCCCTCGTTGTTCAGTGTACCGCGGGTAACCCCGTCCTCGATGCGGGTATCCAGCTGCATCTTGCCGAGATCCAGGCTATACGGCGCATTGATACGCGCGGGCCACCAGTATACCGTTCCCTCCAGCGCGGGGTAGCCGGCTTCCGGCCAGGCAACCTCCGCGATGACGAAGCTGAGCATGCCGCCCGGCTGCACCTGGCGCAGCCCCAGCAGGTTCATCAGGTCCTGCGCCGTCACCCGGCCACGTACGTCGGAGAGCTGTGGATTTCCCAGCAGACTGACACCGGCATGTGCCTTGATGCGCTGCCCCTGCAGCTGCCCCCTGACGACGAAACTCAGCCGGCCGGCAAACAGCAGCAGGGGGCGGATCTGCCAGTGCACATCGTTCAGCTGCAGCGGCGGCAGTGCAAGCTGCGCTGCCTGCCCGGACCAGAGGCTGCCCGCTACGGCTGTGGCGCGCAGCCCCTCGGGCTGCACCAGTGACAGGATCTTCGCAGCCGGCGCCGTGGCCAGCATAAAAAACAGGTACGCCACCACGCCCAGCGATAAACCCTGCCAGAGCGGCCTCATGCAGCGGGTTCCAGCAGTGTGAGGCGGGCATTGACGCGTCCTCCCCCCTGGGGTTCGATGGTAATAAGCGTGGTTTCCACCTGGTAGCTACGGGTCAGCCGGCCCAGCCACAGGATCATCGGGTCAAAGGCCACCCCTTCCAGCCACACCTTGACCCCCTTGCTGCCGTCCGGCTCGATGCGCTTGATGTAGTTGCCCAGGCCGTCCTGGCGCGCCGACTGATCCACCACTGACAGCAGGGAACGACCACCCAGGCCGCGTGCAGTCCCGGCCCCGCTGCCACGCAATGTCCTGATCTGCGCAGCCGCCTGCTGCATCCACGCCAGCGTCTGCCGCTGTTCGGCCACGTCTGCCTTCAGGTCGCGGTAGGCGCCGACCACCGGCTCCCAGACCAGTACGTACAGCAACAGCAACAGCAGTACGATGGCACCGCCCGTCACCAGGCGGCGTTCTCTCGGTTCCAGTCCGGCGAACCACTCCTTCATGAGGTTTTCCCCTGTACCCGCATGCGGCTTTTGACCTTCTGGTTCTTTTCCGTCGCTGCCGACTGGATTTCGGCATTCAGCTGTCCGCCGCTGATCAGGTCCTGCTTGAGCTTGTCGAGTACCTGCAGATTGTCGGCCAGCAGGTCGAGGTCCAGGCGGCCATCGCGGTAGCTGGCACCGCGCACGGTGATCCCTTTACTGGCACGAATCACGTTGGCGGTTTCCGCCAGCATGGCCAGGAAATCCGTGCTGCCGACCCCGCTCTTGCGCTGCAGCTTTTTCAGCTGCTGCTCCATCTGGGCGCGTGGATTGACGATACGCCGCGCATTGGGAAACGTCTGCCGGTAGAGTGCCTTGATGTCGGCGGTGAGCTGTTCTTTCTGCCCCGTGAGCCGCTGGTAGTTCACCCCCGTCGACACCCCGGCCAGGATGAGACCGGCCAGCAACAGGGCTGCGCTGGCTTTCCAGGGCCGCAGCAGGCGTCCCCACTCCTCGCGCCGGCTGTAGGCACCCTGCAGCAGATCAATGACCGGTCCCTGCACATACCCCCGCGCCAGCAGTTCCAGTGGCTGCGCCGGGTCTTCCACCAGGTCGAGGTCCACGCCCTCCAGGTCGAGTACCAGGGAACCGTATACCCGGGCCGATTCCGGCGCCTGTTCCTTTACCCGCAGCAGGGCAAAAAGTTCTGCAAGGTTTTCGCCGTCCGCCGCGAAACCGCTGTACTCGCCACTGCGCACCAGTACGGTCGAGCCGTCCACCAGCAGGCTCCAGCCACCGTCCGTCGGCACCGCCAGTGTTTCAGGGACCAGCTGCGTGGCGCTGATGCCCTGCTCCTGCAACAGGGCCTGCCAGTCATCCATTCGTTTGCGTTCGACCACGGCCACCGGGTAACGGCTGTCGCCGCCGGCCGCACCCAGGGCAAAATGCAGCTGTTCGACATCCTCGGCCAGCTGCTCTTCCAGCACGTAGGGCGCTGCGCGCAACACCCGCTGCCGGTTCCGGCCCGGCACCTGCACCTCCAGCAGCAGCACCTCGCTGCCGGGAACCAGCACCACGACGCGGCGGATGCTGTTGATGACGCCGGCATCCGGCGCACCGATTTGCACGGCCCCCCGGCCCCGGCCCTGCTCGTCGATCAGCAGCCAGTCCCGGAAACCCTGCGCCGCGGGCGCCAGTCGGATCAGTAGCGTTTCAGCCATGCCTGTTTATCCAGAATTTGAATTCGTCCCGGGGAAACCCTGATTTCTTCGTCATTCCGGCGCATGCCGGCATCCAGAACAGTCTGCGTACTGGATGCCGGCATGCGCCGGAATGACGGGTAACAAATTGATCAGACTTTCCTTTATCAGGGACGCCCGGTTCTTATCGTACCACGTTCGCAACCTTTATTCGGCGGCTTCCGGCACCGGTGCGACCACTGGTTC
>Ga0256841_1000558_pt1 | contig 38044 bp, 50 predicted proteins | sample 356308metaG_FD_185971 | JGI IMG/M metagenome (GOLD analysis project Ga0256841, IMG submission 185971) | Hydrothermal vent microbial communities from Mid Atlantic Ridge, Atlantic Ocean - 356-308 | ecosystem: Environmental > Aquatic > Marine > Hydrothermal vents | place: Atlantic Ocean: Mid... | reverse complement strand
GAAATTAAAAATAGAACTAAACGATACTCAGCCATAAATAACAGAAAGTATTTGATGTTAGCTTTTGATAAAAAAAGAAATAAGAAATTATTCTTGGATATCGATTTAAATGATTCCATAGTTTGGAATGATTGGTTATAAAAAAAATCATGAGTCTTCCATTCTCAAATTTATCATTAGCTACTTTTTAAAGGGGAAAAAATCAATAAAGCTTAATTAGCGCTTGTATAATAATTACAAGGAGGGGGAGGGACGATTCTGTTTGCCTCAGTTCAACGCTTTTTTATGCTTTTAAATTCCATAGGCTCAGCAAGTAATACAAGTAAAATGCTCAATTAATAATTTTCACAAACTTACCCCTCATCCTCAACCCCCTCAAATACCCAATAATTCCTCTACTTTCTCAACTATTTTTTCCACCGTAAATCCGTATTTTTCAAAAAGAACATTTGCCGGTGCGGAAGCTCCGTATTTTTCAATGCTTATTACTGCGGCGGAATTACCGGTGTATTTTTCCCAACCCAAACCGGTTCCGGCTTCCACCGAAATTTTAACTTTAACATCGTCCGGTAAAACGGAACTTTTATATTCCTCCGTTTGTTGCTCGAACAATTCCCAGCTCGGCATACTGACCACACGTACACCGGTCTGCTTTTTATTCTCAATTTCTTCGGCTGCACTTAGTGCCAATTGCACTTCGGAACCGGTGGCAATCAAAATTACTTCCGGTTTCCCTTCCGTGTCTTTTATAACATACGCACCCTTTTCCAAATTTTCAGCCGGAGCAAATTTAGTTCTATCCAATACCGGTAATTTCTGCCGGGTTAAAACTAGTGCAACCGGTCCGCCTTTGTGATTAATTGCGTACTTCCAAGCGGCAACGGTTTCATTTGCATCTGCTGGACGTATAACCACAAAGTTCGGAATTGCACGCAACGAAGCAAGATGTTCCACCGGTTGATGGGTCGGACCGTCCTCACCCAAACCGATGCTATCGTGTGTAAAAACGTAAACCGGCTTTATCTTGGAGAGCGCGGCAATTCTTATTGAAGGACGCAGATAATCGGAGAAGACCAAAAACGTACCTCCGTACGGAATTACTCCGCCGTACAAAGCCATTCCGTTTAAGATTCCCGCCATCGCATGCTCACGGATACCGAAATGAAGATTTCTGCCCTGCCGGTTATTTGCCGAAAAATCGGGATATTCTTTCAAGTAAGTATTGTTGGAAGGAGCCAAATCCGCCGAACCGCCGAAAAGCGTCGGCAAACCGGCTGCAATTGAATTTAACACTTTTCCCGAAGCTGCACGGGTTGCCAGTTTTTCAGTGTAATCGTTGAAGACCGGCAGTTTCTTTTCCCAATCATTTCCGAACTTTCCACTGAATATATTTTCAAACAATTCCGCTTCTTCCGGATATTTTGCTTTATATTCTTCAAACATTTCATTCCACTCTTGTTCCAAACGCCCGCCATTTTCTTTTACGATTGCAAAATGTTCTTTCACCTCTTCCGGAACGTAAAACGTTTCGTCTTCGGGCCACCCTAAATTTCTCTTTGTCAATTTCACTTCCTCCTCACCCAAAGGAGAACCATGCACGCCTGCGGTATCTTGTTTATTCGGACTCCCGTAACCTATGTGCGTATTTGTGATTATTATAACGGGTCTATCCGAATTTTGTGCTTTCAGAACGGCGCTTTCCAATTCACTCAAATTATTAACATCTAAAACTTTAAGTACTTCCCAACCGTAAGCCTCAAATCTTTGAGCAACATTTTCGGACATTGCCAAATCCAATTTCCCGTCAATTGTTATATTATTGTTATCGTAAAAAACAATAAGGTTATTCAATTTATTGTGCCCGGCAAAAGAAGCGGCTTCATGTGAAATTCCTTCCATCATATCGCCGTCTCCGGCAATAACATAAATTCTGTTTTTAAGAATTTTGAAATCTTCCTTATTGAATTTTTCGGAAAGGAATGAATATGCAAGCGCCATACCAACTGCATTTGCGAAGCCTTGCCCCAAAGGTCCCGTTGTTGTTTCCACTCCAGGCGTCAAACCGTATTCCGGATGCCCTGGAGTTATACTTCCCCATTGCCGGAAATTTTTTAAATCTTCCAAAGTTAGTCCGTAACCGGAAAGATAAAGTGAAGCGTAAAGCAACATACTACCGTGACCTGCAGAAAGAACAAACCGGTCCCTGTTTATCCATTTGGGATTTGCCGGGTTGTGTTTCATAATTTTTGTATAAAGCAAATATGCAACGGGCGCGCAACCCATAGGCATGCCAGGATGACCCGAGTTCGCTTTTTGTATTGCATCGACTGCCAAAAACCTAATTGTGTTTATACTTTTTTCCTGAATACTCTGATTTTCAAATTCCATTTTCTTCCTTAATTTGTTGAATTATTCGATTTAATAAAATAAACTAGAAACCACACAAGAATAAATGCAAATTTACATAAAATACTTTCAACTGCGAAGAGCATTTCATCAAATAATCTGGTAAAAATAAAACCCGGAATGAATGTTACCGAATAGCCGGCAAACAATATTTTCCACAAACTTCTTATGTTATTAACTTTAACAGTTTTATATTTAACTAACGTAATTATAATTACTGCTAAAATCGGAAGATAGTAAAAAAATCCATACAAAAAACCGAGCGGATAGTTATAAGCCGCATAAACCGGTGTGCACTTCAAAACTTCAAATTCATTCAGCACAATGAGATAATAAACGGTAAAAAACAAGGCGGGTAAAAATAACAGAGCCAGCCATTTGTTTTTATAACCGGCAAAGTTAAGAACGGCGTACAAACCAAGCGGAGGCATAAATGTAATCGTTACAAATGCAAGATATGTTATCCACGGAAACCGTAAGTCCAATCCACAAATTAAAAATTCAAAAAATTGATATATAGATAATAAAATTAGTAAAATAAATAACAGATTATTGGTTTTGTTTTTTGTGCGGTTCCGGTTTACATAAATAATTAACGAAAATTCGACAAGTGCAAAAATAAATGAGACTATTCCGTTCATACGTTCCGGGATTGGATAAAAAAAAGAAAGAGCCGCACGGAGCGGCTCAATGATAATTACAAATTCGGGCCTATCATTTTTTCGGGTCTAACATATTCATCAAACTGTTCGGCTGTAAGAATTCCCAATTCCACGGCGGCTTCCTTCAATGTTTTATTTTCGGCATAAGCCTTTTTAGCAATTTTCGCCGCATTATCATAACCTATGTAAGGATTCAAAGCAGTAACAAGCATTAAAGAATTTTCAAGGTGTTTTTCTATGTTTTCCCTGTTCGGTTTAATTCCAACAACAGCTTTATCTGTGAAGCTTTCGCAAGCATCGGAAATTAATCTTATTGATTGCAGCAAATTATAAATCATAACGGGTTTGTAAACGTTAAGCTCAAAGTTTCCGCTTGCACCGGCAAAATTGATTGTTGCATCATTGCCCATAACTTGGGTACAGACCATAGTCATTGCTTCGGCTTGAGTGGGATTAACTTTACCGGGCATAATGGAACTGCCGGGTTCGTTTGCGGGCAGAGTAATTTCACCTATTCCGCAGCGCGGTCCCGAAGCAAGCCAGCGTATATCGTTTGCAATTTTCATTAATGAAGCGGCAATTGTTTTCAAGACTCCGCTTGTTTCAACAATTGCGTCGTGAGCTGCAAGAGCTTCGAATTTATTCGGTGCGGATTTGAATTCAAGTCCGGTAATCTCCGAAATTTTCTTTGCAGCCAACTCGGCAAAACCGGGATGTGTATTCAATCCCGTTCCCACAGCCGTTCCACCCAAAGCCAATTCCGATAGTCTCGGCAAGCAGCCTTGGATTCGTGCCAGTCCGTTTGTTAATTGTTGAACATAACCGGAAAACTCTTGTCCCAACGTTAAAGGGACGGCATCCATGAGATGCGTTCTGCCTATTTTAACAATGTCTTTAAATTCCTTTGCCTTTTCCTCAAGTGCATCGCGTAATTTTGTAACCATCGGAATCAATCTTCTGTTAATTTCCTCAACCGCTGCAATGTGCATCGCAGTCGGGAAAGTATCGTTGGAAGATTGGGCTTTGTTCACATCGTCGTTCGGGTGAATTGGATTTTTGCTTCCGAGTTTTCCGCCGGCCATTTCAATTGCACGGTTAGCAATTACTTCGTTGGTGTTCATATTAGTTTGTGTTCCGCTTCCGGTTTGCCAAACCACCAGCGGGAAATGCTCGTCGAGCTTTCCTTCGATTACTTCTTCGGCGGCTTTTACAATTAAATCGGCTTTCTCCGCAGGCAAAACACCCAGCTCTTTATTTGCCAGCGCTGCTGCTTTCTTTAAAATTCCCAATGCCCTTATCATTTCACGAGGAAAGCGTTCGCCACCAATTTTGAAATTCATTAACGAACGTGCCGTTTGAGCTCCGTAATATTTATCAGCCGGAACTTTAACTTCCCCCATGGTGTCGGTTTCAATTCTGTATTCCATTTTGCCCTCCGGAAATTTTTTGAAATTATTATTCAAAAAATAAGTTAATCATATACGAATATCAATTTATAATGTTTTTTTACACTCTAAAATTTTTCCGGAAAATTACTTCGATATGAAATTATTTAAATAAAAAGGTCTTAATGATTGTCGATAGAAGTAATTCTTCTGGCACCGACGAAACGTTTTTTGAAGTATTTGTTGTTCAGAGGTGTTATTGTAACTCCTTGAACGGAGCTGGCATGCGCAAATAGCGAATCGCCCAGATAAATTCCAACGTGACCCGGAAATACTCCTTTTTGAGTATCGAAATAAACCAAATCGCCGAATTTCAGTTCCGATACTTTCTTTCCTACCTTGTATTGCTCACGCGCTGTGCGGGGAAGTTCAACTCCGAGTGATTTTTTGTAAACCTGTTGAGTGAAAGCCGAGCAATCAATTCCCTTTTTGGATTGTCCGCCGTATTTGTATGGTGTATCGAGATATTTAACTATTTCAAAAAGAAGTTTTTCCCTGTTCGTTAAAGCCCCGTTTAATTTTTTAATCTTTCCTAATTTTTTTTGAAAATCTTTTACGGCAACAACATCTTTCGATTCTTTTGAGACCGGATTTTTATAAACATTTTTCTTGGGCTTTTTCTTATTTCCGTATCGTACGGAATAACTTTCCGTCTCCGTTTTTTTCTTGGCGGTTTTATATCTTGAATAAGATGTGGTGGATGAACATGAAATAAAAAGATTCGCCGATATGAAAACAACCGCTGTTAAAAATATTCCGAATTTCATTTTGCTTATCCCAAATAAGCGCGCAAATGCCTGCTTCTGGATGTGTGGCGTAGTCTCCGGATTGCTTTTTCTTTTATTTGTCGTACTCTTTCTCGTGTTAAATTAAACTTCTCACCGATTTCTTCGAGTGTAAGCGGGTGTTCAACATCGATACCGAAATACAATTTAATTACTTCCGCTTCCCTTTCGGTTAATGTGGAAAGCGCGCGTTCAATTTCATTTTTTAGTGAAGCCGACATCAACAACGTATCGGGCGAAGGATCGTCTTCATCGGAAAGGACATCAATCAGCCTGTTGTCCTCACCTTGAGAAAAAGGGGCATCCATGGAAACGCTTCTGCTGGCAATTTTCAGCGTATCGGAGATTTCATCCAAATCCATATCCAATTCCTGTGCTAATTCCGTTGCGCTCGGTTCCCGTTCGTATTCTTGTTCAAGATTGCTGTATGCCCTTCCGATTTTGTTCAAAGTTCCCACCCTGTTCAGCGGCAGGCGGACAATTCTGGATTGCTCTGCAAGGGCTTGTAAAATAGATTGACGAATCCACCAGACGGCATAAGATATGAATTTGAATCCGCGTGTTTCGTCAAACCTCTTAGCCGCTTTTATCAATCCGAGATTTCCTTCATTAATCAGATCGCCCAAAGAGAGTCCTTGATTTTGATATTGTTTTGCAACGCTAACTACAAAGCGTAAATTCGATTTAACCAGTTTTTCGAGTGCTTTTTGATCGCCTTTTTTTATACGGATTGCAAGATCTATTTCCTCTTCGGGCGTAAGAAGATCGACCTTGCCTATTTCTTGCAAGTATTTATCGAGTGATTGATTTTCCCGGTTTGTGAATTGTTTTGTTATTTTCAATTCTGCTACCCTTGATTAATTTTTAGAATTAATTGAATCAACAATTCCCACAATTGAAGCATCGACCGGAGCCATATCAACATCCATTGCAATTACCGATTCGCTCGACGTTGCGTAAAAAACAATTTCGCCCGGACCCGCACCAATCGTATCGACGGCAACAACCGGATCGCCAACCTCATTCAGTTTTGCATCTACCGGTTGAATAAATTGCAACTTATAACCTTTTACGGTTTCATACTTGCGCGTAGCCCATATTGTTCCTATTACCCGGGCTAAAATCATTTTAATTTTTCACCATTTCGTTTAGTTTTTCCTTCACCGGAATATCAAGCTTATCGACAATTGCCATAATCACGGCATCCACGGGTTTGTTTTTTGTAAATGTGGTTTGCCTTGCCGAACTTCCTTGCGCATAAAGCACAATTTCACCAACTCCGGCACCAACGGAATCCACCGCAACTACGAAATTGTCTTTCGGAGTGTAATCCAAATTCAACTGGCGGACAATCAAAAATTTTGCGCCTACCAGTTTTTCATCTTTTCTGGTCGACCAAACAGTACCAATTACTTTTCCGAGATGCATTTATCCTCTCAAATCTCTTGATGAAATAATTTTTAGTCCGGTTCGCTTAAATCTGCGAATATCATCGGTTAATATAACCAATTTATTTATTTTTGCCACAACACAAAATAAAGAATCTCGAATTGAGACAACTTTTCCGGAAAATTCATTTACATACAAACTGTAACGGTGATGCAAACCTAAAATTTTTACTGCACTAAGTAAAGATATTACAATATCTCTTTCACTCTCCGTTTTCGCCGCATCAATCAATTCCGCCGCATTCAATACGGTTGTAAAACAGAGTCCGGAACTCATTGCCAGTTCCAGCGCCGAGTTACCTTTACCCCTGTGTTTCAGATGTTTAACGAAAATATCGGTTTCTATCAAATACTCTTTATTTTTCAACAAAAACCGTTCCTAATTTTAATTTTCTTGAATTTACCTTTGGTCAATAGAAACCCAATTGCAACTTCTCTGGGAATGGACTGCATTTTAATGATTTTCTTCAGAAGTTTTTTATTTACATCATGTGATTGATTTGTTTTATTCATATATCAAATTTTCCTAATCATTCTAATATCAATTAACAAATTTTTTAATACTCTTATTTTCGGTAACAGTTTTTTTCAATTATTAAAATCTATATTATTGTCATAATTTACTACATTTTCTTTCGCTAAATATAATTCTAGCTGTTCCGGTTCTTTAAATCCTTGTATTTTACGACGGTATTTGTTAAAAACAATCTGGTTTTCTATTTCGAATTTTCTACACTTACTTATTTCAAGATATTCACTTTCTATATCTATACCTAAAAATTTTCTTTCCAATAAATTTGCTGCAATGCCCGTAGTGCTACTTCCTGTAAACGGATCAATTATCCACGCTCCTTTTCTTGTTGAAGCAAGAATTATTCTTGCTAAAACAGACAGCGGCTTTTGTGTAGGATGCTTTCCACACAATTTTTCCCATGATGCGATTGCTGGCAAAGTCCAAACGTCTTTCATTTGTTTACCGTCATTTAATTCTTTCATTAATTCGTAATTGAAATAGTGTGGAACCTTGGCGTTTTTTCTTGCCCAAATTATTTGCTCGGTCGAATGAGTAAAATATTTTCTGGAAAAGTTTGGGGGTGGATTTGTTTTTTGCCAAGTGATAATATTTAAAATCTTAAAATCTAATTCAGTTAATATTTGACCTATACTAAAAATATTGTGCATAGTACCACTTATCCAAATTGTCGCCTCTTCTTTCATTTTATCACGAATAAGTTTCAGCCATCTACGGTTGAAGTCATTAATATATTCAAAACCTTTTGATTTATCCCAATTGCCTTTATTTACACTTGTGATTTTTCCATTTTTAATCGTAAGTCCGTCATTTGACAAAAAATAGGGCGGATCGGCAAAAACCATATCAAATTTAAAATCGAATTGTGGTAACAATTCAAAAACATCGCCTTGTAAAAGAGTAAAATTCTTATCTTTTGATTTGAAATAAGGTATAATCATAAATAAATACTTTGTATAGCATTATAAAACATTGCTCTGCCTTGACCGGACCAATATGTAACGTCTTGTTCATTAAAAAACCACCGTATAAGCTTTAGTAATAATTCATAGCTATGACCAGATACAATAGGTAGTTTACCCATCTGTTGTAAAGCTGTACTATATGTTCCACAATTATATATAACTAGAATTCCTTTTAATAAATTTTGCCAATGTGTTGGGGTTAACATTTGTTTTTTATTTCTTAAATCATCTAATACAAAATCGTGATCAGGTGGTCTGTCATTTCCATTCTTCCATAAATATTTATTTTCAGCATAAATAACAAAATCACAACCTTTATTTAATCTTCCTGGTCTTTCTAAATATATTCTAGAACCGTCAGCAAGCGTTTCAACAAAATATCTATATTTATTGCCAACGTTTTCTTGTGCCCATTGTTGTAAAAGAAATGTTCTAACTGCATCTCTTGTTGTGTAGCTTTCAATATTACATAATTCAATATTTATTGAATTATCGTTCCTAATAGCCATTATTCAATATTCTTTTTAAAATTCCAGTTCTTAACATTTCTAAATTCAACAAATAATCGGCTTTGTCAAAATACTCCCTTAAAGGTTTTAAGGTGGATTGCCAACCGGCACCATCGGTTATCCAAATAAACTCAATACCTTGTTCATTCCAATATTCATTCATTCGAATATATTCGGTTGCTGTTGATTTGAGTTTAGAACCGCCTCCACCATAAAAATTCACTTCAATAAAATAAAGTTTTCCGTTTTTGTTAATGGCAAAATCAATAATTCTTGACGACTTGTCTACTTGCACATTAATATTCCATTTTTCTTTTATTTTCTTTGCGGTGGCTTGTGGCAAATATTCAATATCTAACTCTTTACAGGTATCTCTGATAAAATCTTCAACCAAATTTTCCATAAGACTGCCGCCTCTGTTTTTTCTTCCATTACTGTCTAATCCAACCTCAACACCAGTGGCATAATCAACTAAATTCTTTATTTTTTTGCCCTTTAAAAGTTCTCCCAATCCGCTTTTTAATATGAAATCTGCAAAAGATTTTATTTCTTCTTTTGAATATTTCCTTTTAGAAAAGTCAAATTCGCGATAAATAAAATTTCTGGTATCAATTAATACTTCCAAAGAATTTTCCCTAATTGCTAAAAGCAAAGGAATGGCTTTAATTGTTTCAGGATATTTTACTAACAAATCTACCGTCTCTTTTTGTAAGTTATTTTTACCAATCAAATAATTTAATAAATTTAACTCCTTCTCAATTGGTTTAATGTTTTGCAAAACTTTTTTCCAGTTTATAAAATAACTCCATTGAGTAATTTTTTTCTTAAATGTTGAAGACAATTCATTAAAAAGTTCATCTTCTTTTTTATTAAGCAATTGACATAATTTCTTCATAACCATAATTTGTAATTAATAATTCCGTTAATTCACCTCTTTTATTCGGATTTGAATTTATATTCCTTCTTGCCATAACCCGCTTAATATTAAATTGTCCATATAATTCATCAAAAAAATTGTCATTCGGATTTTTTCCTTTAACATCAGAATTACTTAAAATCCATTTATATCCAAGCAAATCTATTTTTATACAAAATTTTGCAAGTCTTATCTGTTCTTTATCATTAAATTCATCTTTTGTGTATGAATTAAAACTTGATGTTTGGCTTAATGGTTTATAAGGAGGATCAAAATAAAATAATGTAGTGTTTTTAGCATACTGCAATGTTTGTTCAAAATCACCGTTTAAAATAATGACTTTTTGCAACAGTTTACTTACAGCCCGCAAATTAGCTTCATCGCAAATCATTGGTTTTTTATAGCTGCCTATTGGCACATTAAATTCATTTTTACGATTTACCCGATATAAACCATTAAAACATGTTCTATTAAGAAAAATGAATAATGCCGTTTGAGTTACTTTGTCGGATATCCTTTTATTAAACAGTTCCCTTTTGGAATAATAAAATTTCTTCTTCTTTTCTAAGTTATTCAAAAAAGAGTAATACATGTCTTCTAGTTTTTTAAGAATTACAATGAGTTCTTCCACATTTTCTTTTATTGTGATATAAGAATTTATTAAATCTGAATTAATATCGTTGATTACAGCAGTTCTTATATTTGGATATTTTTGTAAAATCCAAAACAGAACCGCACCACCTCCTACGAAAGGTTCTATGTAAATAAACTCATTTGTTTTTAATTGAGCTGGTATAACATTTTCAATTTCATTTAATAGTTGGTTTTTCCCACCTGCCCATTTAACAAATGGTTTTGCCTTGAATTTAATTTCCATGATTCAGTTTAATAATTTTTTATTAAAACAATTTAAGCAAATAAAAAACTCTCCCCTCTCAAACCGTTTTTTATTCCGTAAAAATCGGCAACAGTTTGCGCAACGTCCGAAAATGTTTGGCGGATTCCCAAATTTTTAGCAGGTTTATTTTTCCTGTAAAAAAGCAACGGAACATATTCCCTGCTGTGATCCGTACTTGGCGTTGTGGGATCATTACCGTGATCGGCGGTAATTATCAAAGCGTCGGATTCATCCAATTTCTCAACTATTTCCGGCACAGCATTGTCGAACTCGATTAATGCCTTATGAAAACCTTCCGGATCGTTACGGTGACCGAAATAAACATCGAAATCAACCAGATTTGCAAAAATAAAACTTTGCTCCGATTTACCGGCAAATTCAATTATTTTCTCTATCCCTTCGGCATTCGATTTCGTTTTCACACTAACGTTAATGCCTTTATAATTAAATAAATCGTTTACTTTCCCGATCCCAACCGTTTGAATTCCGTTTTCACTGCAGTAATCCAAAATTGTTTTTCCCACCGGATCGACCGAAAAATCTTTTCTGTTGGTAGTTCTGGTGTAATTCCCGCTAGTGCCGACGAACGGTCTTGCAATAATCCTTCCCACGGTATGTTCGCCAATCATTACTTTGTTGCGTGTGATTTCACAGATTTCGTATAAACGCTGCAAGGGAATAACCTCTTCGTGTGCAGCAATTTGAAAAACCGAATCGGCAGAAGTGTAAACAATCGGATATCCGGTTTTCACATGTTCGTCACCCAATTCTTGAATTATTTGTGTGCCCGATGCAGGTTTGTTGCCAAGAACACCTTTAACGCCGGTTTCCTGCATAAATTTATTGATTATATCTTCCGGAAATCCATCGGGGTAAACGGGAAATTTAAAATCGACTTTTAGTCCTCCTATTTCCCAATGACCCGAAGTGGAATCTTTCCCAATTGATACTTCTTGCATTTTCCCGAAAGAAGCGAGAGGGTTTTGCACCCGGGCTACGCCTTTCAGGTTCTCAATATTTCCCAATCCGAATTTCTCCAAATTTGGTAAATTCAATCCACCCACAACTTCGGAAATATTCTTTAAGGTATTGCTGCCAACATCGTTGTAATCAGTTGCATCGGGTAATTCCCCGATTCCCACCCCGTCCAAAACAATTACTAAAAAATTTTTCACTAGTTTATACTCTTTACTGAATTTCCGCCTTTTTCCAATGCTTTATTGAGCGCCAATTCGGCATTATGCAAAACTTCGCTTACATCGGTCTTCCCTTGCGCCGATGCAACACCGATTGAAACGGTAAAAGTGGTTTGTTTGGAAAGTACGGCAATCGGTTTCCGTGCAATTTTGATCCTGAGTTTTTCAGCCCAAAGGAAAACATCCTTGGTTGTTTTATTAAAAAAGTAAACACCGAAAATCCTTTCCTGTAATCTTCCCAGAAGTTCAAGTTTTGTGATTTCATTTTTAATCATTTCCGTAATTTCCATTAAAACTTTCGGAAACGGATCTTCTTCGAAAAGTGTTCCTTCATCCAAAAATTCATCTATTTGGATAAGTGCAATTGCGCTCGGTACCTTCACATCATTTGCTTTAATCAAATCGTTTTCCATTCGCTCGAAAAACGTATCGGCATTTAATGTTCTTGTTTCCACATCAACGGAGAGAAGTTTTTTAAGTATGGAATTGGTCGAAAACGAATAAACCATAAATGAAAAAAGTTTGGAAACCGTTTTCATGAATTGAACGTCGGAATTGGTATAAATATGTTTCTTCAAACTTTCAAAACATAAAACGCCATAATTCTGATTATCGTAAATTAAAGGAACTGCGAGGAAAGACCCGTCGAAATGAATGTCTTCGTTTTCCGAAAATCTAATGTATTTTTTATTGCCCGTATCTTCCACATAAACGGGAGCGCCGGAAAGAATTGCCTTGCCAACAAGCGTTCTTTCCAGTTGAACTTCAAGGTTTTCCCCCACGTACTTGAGCGGTTTGTTGTTTTTCGATTTCAATATTTTGAATTTTTGTTCAACCGGATCGAAATAGACAAATGAAAAAACATCCCAAGGGATCAAATCCTCAACCGTTCCAACAATAATTTCGTATAAATCATTTTCATCATCAAATTTTTTGCTGCCTTCAATTACAGTTAACAAAGCATTTAATCTTTGTTGCGATTGAGAATCGGTAAACCGTTCTTCGAACAACGAAATAATAATTGCAATAACCCTTACGAACCTTCCGAGATGGTAAATCGTTTCAATTCCGAAATTATCTTTTGCTTTTGAATCGAGCGCAAGTACTCCGGTTAACTTTTTATTGTAAAAAAGCGGAACACCTACAAAGCTTTTAATTCCTTGAGAGCCGTCGTAGTAACGTATTACGTCCAATTCTGCGGAAGCAAGGATATCGGTCAGGAGTTCCGGTTCTTCTTTCAAAACGATTTTGCTGAGTATATCGTTTTCCAATTCCAAATCCTCTTCACGGAATGAGGTTGAATCGGTTACGAATTTTTCGAGCGACAATTTGTTTTTACGTTTGTTATACCAGTAAAAAACCACCGAATGTGCTAAAAACGTTTCTTTAATGACGCTCAAAAGTTTTTCGAGTACAAACTCAAACTGCTCATCGAAATTAATACCTTCCGGCACTTTTTCAAAAACAATTTTCTCGAAAGATTCTTTAAGGTTTTCAGGCTTAACAAGTATTTTCTTTCCTGAACGGACCGGTTGTGGGTAAGTTTCTATTTTCATGGTTTCAACTTCCGGTTTACCGGAAATAATTTGAAAATCTTCCCCGGCATCCGTATCGTAAGGTTTACTGCCACCACTGCCTTCGTCATCGTCAACGGCAATAAACAAGTCGTCATCGTTCTCAAAGATTTCCTTTATGCGGATGGAATCGCGTAAAAATATGATGAATCCCACGTAAATTACCAGTACGATTCCTGCAATAATCTTTAAAGTTAAATTATCGGAGAAAATCGGCACCAATAACAAAAGAGGAATTATAAGGAAAATAAGTATTCTTTTTTTGTCTCTTGTGCTTAATCCCATCGGTCCCGTTAAATTATTTTATTCCAATCATTTTTCTTTCAAATTAATACAAATTTATAAAAATATTTTGTTTGATGAGCGGGATATTTGAATAAATTCAACAATTTCCACAAAATTTATTAGTTTAATTATTATAATTTTATGTTTAGCGACTTGGTTAGAAAGTCTTTAATTTCTTTTTTCCCGGTTTTGGATACCGAAGAATATAAAAATGCATTTTTACCGAATACCAATCCGGGAAGCATTTTTTGCATTCCATTTTTCAATTTTGCCATTTCCGATTGTTTAAGTTTATCAACTTTGGTAAACACCACGATGTAGTTTAATCTTAATTTATTTATATATTCATTAAGTAATCTATCCAATTTGGTAGGCTCGTGTCTGCTATCGATTAAGTGAAGTATTAATTTTATGTTTTTACTTTTGCTGAAATATTCTTCAATTAATACCGACCATTTTTCCTGTTCTTTTTTTGAAACTTTGGAAAAACCGTATCCTGGCAAATCGACCAAATAGAATTGACCGTTTATCGAAAAATAATTTATCGATTTGGTTTTACCCGGCGTTGAACTGGTTTTGGCAATATTTTTCCGGTTGAAAAAGGAATTGATGAATGAAGATTTACCAACGTTAGCACGCCCGCAAAGCACCACTTCGGGTATTTTTCCCTTCGGTAAATTCTGAATATTACCAATAGATTTGTAAAATTTTATTGAGGGCATAAAAAAAGAGATTATCCTTAAATTTTACCTGAATTTGAGTTGTAATAATAGTAAAATTTTATTTAAGTTAAACTCAAAAAGGTACCGGATAATCTCTTAATTTGAATAGAATTATTTTCCGGAATCGTCTTTCTTTACTCTTCCGCCGTCCAATTCATCTTGTAATTTTTTCAATTCGTCCCACTTTCCGTCTGCAGCCAATTTAGCTTGTTGCGGCCAAGTGGAAGGGTCGTGCGATTTATATCTGCCGCCGGCTGCAGCAAGAATTTCTTTGAGTTTATCAACACCGGTACTTGCGAGATCGGCAAAGGTGTTGATATTTTCTGCTTTCATTAATTCGGCAATTTTAGGACCAATACCTTCAATTTTGGTTAAGTCATCAGCTTCCGCACTTTTTTCTTCTGCAGCTTCTTCCTTCTTACTTTCTTGCGGTTCTTCTGCAGTGGCTTTCGTTTCTTCTTTGGTTTCAGTCTTGGTTTCTACGGTTTTTTCTTCTACTTTTTCCGCTTTCTTTTTTGATTTTTTCGGTTTCTTCACGTTAACATCATTGTAATCTACCAATTCGATTATTGCCATTTCCGCCGCATCACCTACGCGGTTGCCCAATCTAACTATTCTGGTGTAACCGCCGGGTCTGTCACCGATTTTGGGAATAACTTCGTTAAAAAGTTCTTGTACAACCGTTTTATCGTGAATTTCACGGGCAATTAATCTTCTTGAGTGAACCGTATCTTTTTTAGCTTTGGTTATTAAAGGTTCAACAAAAGTTCTTAACGCTTTTGCCTTTGCAACGGTAGTTTTAATTCTTTTGTGTTTTATTAATGCAGTAGACAAAGCCCGCAAAGTGGCTTTTCTATGTGCAGCAGTTCTTCCTAATTTTTTACCTTTAACTCTGTGTCTCATTACAATTACCCTTAATATCTAGTTTTGAGTGGAATCGGAATCGTCTTTGAGGTATTTATCCACATCCATTCCGAATTCCAAATTATAATTTTCTACCAATTCAACCAATTCGGATAGTGATTTTCTTCCGAAGTTTCTGAATTTAAGCAATTCGCTTTCATCTCTGCGGACTAAATCGCCTAAAGTTTTAATATTCGCAGCTTTAAGGCAATTATGCGAGCGTACGCTCAATTCCAAATCGTCCACATTAGTTTTCAGAACTTTCTTTATCCTTTCGAACTCGGCGTCTTTTTCACTTTCAACCTTTTCTTCTTCCGGTTCAACTTCAAAATTGACGAACATGTTTACATGGTCGCGCAAAATAATTCCGGCGTTGGAAAGCGCTTCTTCCGGGGTCATCGAACCGTCGGTGGTTATTTCCAAAGTTAATTTTTCAAATTCGTTACTTTCGCCAATTCTAACATTTTCAACATCGTAACGTACATTTCTGATCGGAGTAAAAATCGAATCTATCGGAATTATACCGATCGTTTGGTCAACTATATTTTGTTGGTCGGCCGGAACATAACCTTTGCCCATGCCGAAGCGTAATTCCATATTTAATTTTGCACCTTCATTCAAAGTTGCAATGTGTTCATCCGGATTCAATATTTCAATATCCGGTGAAGCTTCCTGAAGGTCTTTTCCGGTAAATTCGTAAGGACCGGTTAAAGAAACTTCGAGTTTGTAAGCTTTTTTATTGGTTATTTTCATTCTAATTTTTTTCAAATTCAAAATCAATTCCAACACATCTTCAACTACGCCCGGAATGGTGGTAAATTCGTGCAAAATTCCGTCGATTTTAATAGCCGTAATTGCAGCGCCGGGCAAGGATGAGAGCAAAACTCTCCGGAAAGCATTACCTAAAGTAACACCGAATCCCCTTTCCAGCGGTTGAACCGTAAATTTCCCATACACATCTGTAGAAACTTTATCGTCTAATATTACACCATCTGGCATTTTAATAAAAGGAAAACTCATAAATTATCCCCATCTTTAAATATTAATTATTTTGAATACAACTCAACAATAAGCTGTTCGTTTGCGTTAAGAGGAACATCTTCACGCTGCGGAATTTGCAAAAATGTTCCGCTCAGGTTGGCTTTATCGAGCGCCAACCATCCATACATGCCGTCTTTAGTTCTTCTTAACGTATTGTGAATTATATCCAGTTTTTTACTTTTTTCTTTAATTGAGATTACATCCCCTGGCGACAACAAATAAGAAGGCACGTTAACTATTTTTCCGTTAACCAATACATGCCTGTGTGTTACCAACTGCCTTGCCGCTTTTCTCGAAGGGGCAAACCCCAACCGGAAAACAACGTTATCCAATCGTCTTTCCAGCAGGGCAATAAGGTTTTCACCGGTAACGCCTTTTTGCCTGTTTGCTTTGGCGAAATAAATACGGAATTGATTTTCAAGGATTCCGTAAATTCTTTTAACTTTTTGTTTTTCACGCAACTGAATTCCGTATTCGGAATATTTCATCCTCCTGTTCAATCCGTGTTCACCTGGAGGATAGTTTCTTTTTTCCAAAGGGCATGCCGGTGAATGGCATTTTGAGCCTTTCAGAAATAGTTTTTGTCTTTCTCTTCTACAAAGTTTGCAACTTGCTCCGGTATATCTTGCCATTTACTAAATTCCTTTATTTATACTCTTCTACGTTTTGGTGGTCTGCACCCATTATGCGGAATGGGTGTTATATCTTTAATAGACATAATTTGCAATCCGGCTGTATTCAACGCTCTTATAGCGGCGTCTCTTCCGGCGCCGGGTCCTTTAATTAAAACATCGACTTTGCGCATACCAAGGTCGTAAGCTTCTTTTGCTGCAGCTTCGGCTGTAACTTGAGCGGCAAAAGGTGTGTTTTTTCTTGAACCTTTAAAGCCCATTTTACCTGCCGACGACCATGAAACCGTGTTTCCGTAAACATCGGTAATGGTTACAATAATATTGTTAAACGAAGCTTTAATATGCGCAACACCTATTGAATCTACGTGAACTTTCTTTTTGGTTTTTCGTGAACTCTTAGCCAATTATATTACTCCTCTTTTAATAACTATTTTTTGCCGGGCGCTTTCTTTTTACCGGCAACCGTTCTCTTTTTACCTTTTCTTGTTCTTGCATTGGTTTTAGTACGTTGTCCTCTTACCGGAAGTCCTCTTCTATGGCGCAACCCTCTGTACGAGCCAATATCCATAAGGCGTTTAATATTTTGATGAACTTCACTTCTCAACGCACCTTCAACCTTGTAATCGGCCGTAATAACAGACCGTATTTTGGCAATTTCTTCTTCATTAAGATCCATTACTTTTTTATCGGGATCGACATTAGCTTTTTTCAAAATTTCAAAAGCGGTGGTTTTGCCGATTCCGTAAATGTAAGTAAGACCTATGTAAGCTTTTTTATTCTTCGGTAAATCAATTCCTGCGATACGAGCCAAAAGAAAACCTCCTAAATTTAACCTTGTCTTTGTTTATGTTTTGGGTTTTTACAGATAACCATTACTCTACCATGCCTTTTGATAATTTTACAATGGTCGCATATTTTTTTAACTGAAGCTCTAACCTTCATTCTGACCTCATTTATTTATATCTATAAGTAATTCTGCCCTTATTTAAATCGTATGGCGAAAGTTCGACGGCAACTTTATCGCCAACTAAAATTTTAATAAAATGCATACGCATTTTACCCGAGATATGTGCCAATATTTCGTGTCCGTTATCCAACTTAACTCTGAAATGAGCATTGGGTAACGTCTCGGTTACAACACCGTCAACTTTTATAGGTTCTTGTTTAGCCAATTTAACTCTTCGATAATATTTCCGGTTTTCCGTTAATTATTGCTATCGTATGTTCAAAATGAGCCGAGGGTAAACCGTCTTTTGTTAAGACCGTCCAGCCGTCGCCTGCAACGGTCACTTCGTAAGTTCCGGCATTAACCATCGGTTCGATAGCCAGTGTCATTCCATTTTTAATTCTAGGTCCAGTTCCCTTTTTACCGTAATTCGGTATCTGCGGATCTTCGTGCAATTTTTTGCCCACTCCGTGTCCGCACAATGCTCTTACGATAGAAAATCCGTTACTTTCAACATATTCTTGAATTGCGGCTGAAATATCTCCGATTGAATTTCCCACCTTTGCTTGTTCAATTCCAAGATAAAGCGATTTTTCCGTAACTTCCATCAATTTTTTTTTCTCTTCGGAAATTTCACCCACAGCCACCGTAATTGCTGCGTCACCATAATATCTGTCCTTAATAACACCTACATCTATCGAAATAATATCACCATTTGAAAGAACTCTCTCGCCCGGGATACCGTGAACAACTTCTTCATTAACCGAAGCACAAATTGTACCCGGGAAAACCAGCGAACCACCTTGCGAATAACCTTTGAACGCCGGGGTTGCATCGTTACTCAAAATATAATCTTCAGCAATTTTATCAAGTTCTTTTGTCGTTATTCCTTCCTTAACGTAGCTTTTCACCAACTGCAAAGTTTCGGCAACAATTTCATTACTTCTTCGTATCTTGTCAATTTCTTTTTTAGTTTTAATTAAAATCACAAAAGAACCAACTATCTTCTTCCTTTTACTTTACCGGACTTCATGAAACCGTCGTAATGTCTCATAAGCAAATGCGATTCTATTTGTTGCAACGTATCGAGTGCGACACCAACGATAATCAGCAAACTGGTACCACCGAAAAACGAGCCGTAAGTCGGTGATACACCAAATCTGATTACAAACGCCGGCAGTATTGCAACAATTGCCAAGAATATGGAACCGGGTAAAGTTATTTTCGTTAATATATTGTCAATAAATTCCGCAGTTTGTTTTCCGGGGCGAATTCCCGGAATAAATCCGCCTTGTTTTTTCATTGTATCGGCAACTTCTTGCGGATTAAATGCAATTGCCGTATAAAAATATGTAAAGAACACAATCATCAATGCATAAATAAACGAATACGTAAACGATGTAAATTGGAAATACGGCGCCAAAGATTGTAAGAACTCATTATCCGGAAAAAAGGATAATACCGTATTCGGTAAAAACATTATCGCTTGTGCGAAAATAATCGGCATAACGCCGGCAGTATTCACACGGAGCGGAATATATTGGGTTACACCGCCGTAAACTTTTCTTCCTACAACCCGCTTTGCGTACTGAACCGGAATTCTTCTTGTACCTTGTGTAACCAAAACGATTCCGGCAACAATCATAATTTGCAATGCAACAATAACAATTTCTATAACAATATTTCTGGTACCGGCATTGATCAATCTGAATTCATCAAGAATTGCAAACGGCAATCTGTTAATAATTCCGATAAAGATTATCAAAGAAATTCCGTTCCCAATTCCTTTTTCGGTAATTTGCTCGCCCATCCACATCATAAAGATGGTACCGGCAACAAGGAAAACCACGGATGAGAAATAGAATCCGAATCCTTGAACTTCAGCCGGAACAATTGGTGCACCGTTATAATCCATACTAAGCAAATATGTTACAACACCAATTGCTTGAAATGCAGAAATCAAAACCGTACCGTAACGTGTTAACTGCGTAATTTTCTTTCTTCCCTCTTCCCCTTCTTTCTGAAGTTTTTGGAAATAGGGAACAACCGCACCGGCCAATTGAATAACAATAGAAGAACTAATATACGGCATTATACCGAGTGCGAATATTGCCGCATTTTTAAATGCCCCTCCAACAAACAAATCGTACAATCCGAACAAATTGTTCGAAGTACGGTTTGCCATCACTTCGCTCAACAAATATGAATCGATTCCCGGCAATGTTATGTGAGAACCGATCCGCACAATTACCAACAATCCGAGTGTATAAAGTATTCTTTGCCGTAACTCGTGAATTTTAAAAATATTTCTGAAAGTATCTTGTAATTTTCCCATTAAACTTTAACTGTTTTAGTTGATCCACCAGCTGCTTCTATTTTTTCAATTGCGCTTTTGCTAAAAGCGTGAGCTTCAACATTCAACTTGGCTTTTAATTCGCCGTTCCCCAAAATTTTATAGGGTGCGGCAGCTTTCGAAATAGCGCCTGCTTTATAAAGCGCTGCTGCATTTACCGCATCTCCGGTTATTTTTTTTGCATCTACCAAGCGTTGTAAATCGGCTACGTTTACCACTTGATACGTAATTCTGTTGTGGTTGTTAAATCCTCTTTTGGGTACACGGCGTTGCAAGGGCATTTGTCCGCCTTCGAACCATGCTCTGTATTTAAAACCCGACCGGGATTTTTGTCCGTTCATTCCTCTTGTAGCGGTTCCGCCATGACCTGAGCCTTCGCCCCTGCCAACTCTTTTTCTCGGCTTGCGGGAACCTTTAGCATATTTTAGATTGCTTAGAATATCCATTGGTTTTCCTATTCTTCAATTTCTTCAACGGTTACTAAATGTGAAACTTTTTTTATCATTCCCCTTATTTGAGGTGTATCGTTATGAATTTTAACGTAATTGGGCCGGCCGAGACCAAGGGCTTCGATTGTAAGCTTTTGTTTTTTGGGCCGGTCTATTATACTTCTTATTTGTTTAATTTTTAATTTTTTAGCCATAATTTTACCTAATTCGCATTAAATAAATCTTGAATTCCAATACCGCGTTTTTTAGCCATATATCTTGCGTCGATAAGATCGAGCAAACCTTTCAATGTTGCTTTAACTTGGTTATGCGGATTACTTGAACCGAGCGATTTTGTCAAAACGTCTTGCACTCCGGCTGCTTCCAAAACCGCTCTAACGCCGCCACCGGCTATAAGACCCGTACCGGGGGAAGCGGGTTTCAACAATACTTTACCCGCACCGTATTTGCCGATAATTTCGTGTGGGATAGTTCCTTTAATTATTGGCACTTTATATACATTTTTCTTTGCATCGTCAATGCCTTTCGATATTGCGTCGGTAACTTCGTTGGCTTTTCCAAGCCCAACACCAACATGACCGTTACCGTCTCCCACAACAACAATGGCGTTAAAACTGAATCTTCTACCGCCCTTAACCACTTTTGCCACACGGTTGATGTGAACTACTTTTTCTTTTAATCCTTCTAATCCAGATACTTTTTTATGTCTCAATTTCAACTCCTTTATAAACTTTTGTGCTGCCGGGAGAGGACTCGAACCTCTACGTACGGCGTCAAAGACCGCTGTCCTACCATTAGACGACCCGGCAAAAATTAAATATTAATTCCACCTTCGCGCGCGCCTTCCGCAACGGCTTTTACCCTTCCGTGATATCTGAATCCGTTTCTGTCGAAAACCGCGTTTTCAATTCCTTTATCTTTGGCTTTTTGCGCCAAGAGTTTACCGACCAACCGGCTTCTTTCTATTTTGGAGCCTGCATTTTTCACATCTTCAGCTATTTCTTTCGATTTTGTAGAAGCGGCAACCAAAGTTGTTCCGGTTGTATCGTCAATCAGTTGTGCGTACATGTGATTCAAACTTCTATAGACGGAAAGACGCGGTCTTTCCGGTGTACCGTTTACTTTTTTACGTACTCTGTTTTTCTTTTTTCTTCTTATGTCTTCTTTTTTAAGCTTCATTATAAACTTAATCTCCTACTCTTAATTACCCGGCAGTTTTTCCGGCTTTCCTAACGATAATTTCATCTGAATACTTGATTCCTTTACCTTTATACGGTTCAGGTTTTCTGAACGATCTGATTTTGGCTGCTACCAATCCAACCAGTTCCTTATCGATTCCGCTCACCTTAATTTGGGTTTGCGTGGGTACTTCCAATTTAATTTCATCCGGAGGGACGAAATAAATGGGATGCGAATAACCAACGTTCAACAACAGGTTTTTACCTTTAAGTTCGGCTCTGTACCCAACTCCAACAATATCCAGTACCTTTGTAAATCCTTCCGTTACACCTTGAACCATATTTTGAATCAATGCCCTGGTTAATCCGTGCAACGCTCTGTTTTCTTTCAAATCGTTCGGGCGTTTTACGGTCAGTTCGTCCCCGTTAATTTCAACGGTCATATTCGGATGAACTTTCATTTCCAATTCGCCCAGTTTACCTTTTACTTTAAGCGTATCACCGCTCAAAGTAACTTGAACATCTTTAATATTTATCGGTTTTTTACCTACTCGTGACACTTTTCAAACTCCGTGAATAAAGTTTTACCAAATATGGCAGACTACTTCTCCGCCGACCGCTTGTTTTCTTGCTTCTTTGTCCGACAATAATCCTCTGGACGTGGAAATTATTGCCAAACCCAAACCATTCAGTACCCTCGGTATTTCATCTTTACCAACATAGACCCTCAATCCGGGTTTGCTAATTCTTTTTAATCCCGAAATTGAAGATTCTCCGTCAACATATTTAAGATAAATCCGGATAACGTTTTGTTTGTTATCTTCGATTACATTAAAATCTCTTATGAAATGATTGTTTTTCAAAATTTCAGCCATCTTAACTTTCATATTGGAAGAAGGCATTTCAACAAATCTTTTTTGAGCTTTAACAGCATTTCTAATTCTCGTTAAAAAATCCGCTATCGGATCCGTAACTGGCATATTCTCTCTCCTTTTTACCAACTAGATTTTTTAATACCGGGGATTTCCCCTCTCAGAGCCATTTCCCTGAGAACCAATCTTGAAACCCCAAATTTTCTGTAATATCCTCTCGGTCGCCCGGTAAGCATACATCTGTTTCTCAAGCGCACGGGCGAAGAATTTTTAGGCAATTTTTGAAGTCCTTCATAATCGCCTTTTTCTTTTAGTTCTTTTCTAATAGCTGCATATTTTTCAACTAATTTTCTTCTTTTAGCTTCTCTGGCAACTAAACTTTTTCTAGCCATTAATTAATTCCTGCTAATTTTATTGTTGAATTTCTTTTTTTCTAAACGGGAATCCGAAAGCAGCAAGCAATTCGTATGCTTCTTTATCGGTTTCCGCAGTTGTTACAAACGTAATATCCATTCCCAAAACCCTGTTGACTTTATCAACGTTTATTTCAGGGAATATTGTTTGTTCTTTCACACCAAGCGTATAATTGCCTCTACCGTCGAACGATTTATCTGATACACCTCTGAAATCCCTTACACGGGGCAGAGCCATTGAAATCAGTCTATCCAAAAATTCGTACATACGTGCTTTTCTCAGTGTAACTTTCGCACCTATTTTCATTCCCGCCCTGAGCTTAAAATTAGAAACCGATTTTTTCGCAGTTCTGATAGCCGGTTTTTGGCCGGTAATTGCAGCAAGATCGTTCATTGCCTCATCGAGTATTTTCGGATCTTGAATAGCAGCACCGAGTCCCATATTTATAACTATTTTTTCCAAACGCGGAACTTGCATTACACTTTTGTACGAAAACTGCTTGGATAATTTAGGTATAATTTCGTTATTATACTTTTCAAACAATCTCGGTGTAATTTTTTCTTCCGGTTTTACTTCGGCAGAAGCAACGTTAGCTTCAGTTTTCTGTTTCTTTTCCGATTCTTTTTTTGTTTTCTTTGCCATTTTTATCTCAACAACCAATTATTTCGTTATGGTAACATTTCTCCAGTAATTTTACTTACTCTGGCACTTCTTTTTTTGCCAGTTTTTTCATCAATTATAATTTTCTTGCCTATTCTGGTCGGTTCGTTGGTTTTAGGATCGAGTATCATAACATTCGACACATGAATAGGTGCTTCTTTTTCAATTATTCCCCCTTGCGGATTTTGTTGATTCGGCTTGGTATGCCTTTTTCTCAAGTTAACGCCTTCAACAATAACCCTTTGTTTTTTGGGGAAAACCTTTAATACTTTGCCGGTTTTTCCTTTGTAATTTCCGGCAATAACAACAACCGTATCGTCTTTTTTAATTTTCATTTACTTCCCTATCTTTTATAATACTTCCGGTGCCAAAGAAATAATTTTCATAAATTTTTTGTCCCGCAATTCTCTTGCTACCGGTCCGAATATTCTTGTTCCTCTCGGTTCGTTTTGCTGGTTTAGCAGAACTGCTGCGTTTTCATCAAACCTGATGTACGAACCGTCTTTTCGTCTTATTTCTTTTTTTGTACGGACAACAACGGCTCTGGACACATCACCTTTTTTAACACCTGCATTGGGCAAAGCCGCTTTAACGGAAACCACTATCAAGTCGCCAACACTGGCATATCTTCTACCGCTTCCGCCCAAAACTTTTATACATCGTATTTTTTTTGCGCCCGAGTTATCAGCAACCACTAAATTCGTTTCTTGTTGTACCATTTTTAGAACTTACTCCTTATCAATCGATTACTTGACTTTTTCTACAATTTCAACTAAACGCCATTTTTTATTTTTACTTAACGGTCTTGTTTCCATAATTTTCACAACATCGCCAACGTTACATTCGTTTTTTTCATCGTGAGCCATCAGTTTAGTTGTTTTCTTATAATATTTTTTATAAATGGGATGCGCAACACGTCTTTCAATAGCAACGGTAATGCTTTTATCCATTTTATTTTTAATTACAGTACCTATTCTGGTTTTTCTTAAACCTCTTTCCATTCTTCGGAAAAACTCCTACGTTAATTTTCGGTTTTATTTTTTTCTTGAAGCTCCCGTTCTTTCAGCACGGTTTTCATTCTCGCAATATCTTTTTTCAACAATTTCAATTTTGCAGTATTTGTTAAATTTTTAAGAGCATGTTGAAATCTCAAATCGACCAAATTTGCTTCTTCTTCGGCAATTCTTTTAATTATTTCTTCGTTATTCATTTCTCTTATTTCATACATTTTCATTTTAGCATCCTCAATATTTATTCGTAATCGGGGCGAACCACAACTTTAGCCTTAATGGGTAATTTGTGAGCTGCGAGTTGTAAAGCTTCCATTGCCAATTCTTTAGATACACCGGCAACTTCGAACATAATTCTGCCCGGTTTAACCGGAGCCACCCAAAATTCCGGTGCGCCTTTACCTTTACCCATTCTTGTTTCCAAGGGTTTTTTGGATACCGGTTTATCGGGGAAAATTCTGATCCAAACTTTACCGTCCCTTTTCATTTTACGGGTAATTGCAACCCTGCAAGCTTCTATTTGCCGGCTAGTAATCCACGCCGGTTCCATGGCTTTCAAGCCGAAGTCACCGAAACTGACTCTGCTTCCGCGGCCGGCTTTGCCTTTCATTTTTCCGCGTTGTTGTTTTCTGTATTTAACTCTTTTGGGCATTAACATAATTTTGTGCTCCTAATAAACTTTAATCCGATAATCTTTTGCCTAAAATTTCGCCTCTGCAAATCCAAACTTTCACACCGATGGTTCCGTAGATGGTGTGAGCCGGTACCGAAGCGTAATCGATATCCGCGCGTAAAGTATGAAGCGGGATTCTTCCGTCTTTATACTGTTCCGATCTTGCCATTTCCGCTCCGCCCAATCTTCCCGAACACATAACCTTAATTCCTTCCGCACCCATTCTCATTGCGGCGGTTATCGCTTGTTTCATTGCCCTTCTGAATGATATTCTTCCTTTCAATTGCGAAGCTATGTTTTCAGCAACCAAATAAGCATCCAGTTCGGGTCTTTTAATTTCGTTTATTTGAACTTTTACTTCCTTGTTTGTAAGTTTTTTCAATTCTTGTTCAAGTTGGGTTATTTCCTTACCGCTTTTTCCAATTACCACACCTGGCCGGGACGTATGTAAAGTAAGAATAATGTTTTTAGATGTTCTGTCGATAACTATTCTCGATACTCCCGCTTTGGTAAGTCTTTTTCTGATATAGGATCTTATCTGGTTATCTTCTTTTAATTTTTCGGCATAGCTTTTGCCTTCGTACCAGTTAGATTCCCATCCTCTGATAATTCCAACTCTTAAACCTATCGGATTTGTTTTTTGACCCAACTAATTATCCTCCTAAATCAATTTTTAGTAGCTACTACAATGGTTAAATGGTTCGATCTTTTTCTGATTCTGTAAGCTCTGCCCATCGGAGCAGGCAAAATTCTTTTCAGCATCGGACCTTGATTAACATACGCTTCCTTAATATACAATTCGGAAATTTCATGTTTGTTGTCTTCGTCTTTGTTAAAAAGGTTGGCAACCGCCGACCTTAAAACTTTTTCGGCATCCCTAGCAGCATGTTTTGTGCTAAAGTGCAATATTTCAAGCGCTTTATCAACGGATTCCCCTCTTATTAAATCCACAACCAATCTCATTTTTCGCGGGGAAGAACCGATATATTTATGCGTAGCTTTAGCTTCCATTATTAATTTCTCCAAAATCTATTTCTTCATTCTTGATGCTTTTTCAGCTTTGGTTCCGGGATGACCCCTGAAAATTCTTGTTGGGGCAAATTCACCCAATTTATGCCCGACCATATTTTCGGAAATGTAGACCGGAATCATTTTATTTCCATTATGCACGGCTATAGTGTGACCGACAAATTCAGGAGAAATCGTGCTGGCACGCGACCATGTTTTGATAATTTTTTTCTGACCGGTCTCATTTAACTTTCTGATTTTCATCAAAAGTTTGTAATCGATGTATGGACCTTTTTTAATTGATCTTGGCATATTTTACTTAACCTTTTCTTCTTTTAACAATGTATTTGTTCGATTCTTTTTTAACTTTTCTGGTTTTCAAACCTTTTGCTTTTTGTCCCCAGGGCGAAACCGGATGACCACCACCGGAAGATTTACCTTCGCCACCACCCATAGGATGATCGACCGGGTTCATTGCAACACCGCGAACATGCGGTCTTCTTCCCAACCAACGGCTCCTTCCTGCTTTACCGAGGCTCACATTTTCGTGATCCGAATTTCCAACTGCTCCGAATGTCGCCATACACTCCAAATTCACCATTCTGATTTCACCGCTGGGCAACTTCAATTGAGCGTATTTCCCTTCCTTAGCCATCAGTTGAATTGCCGTTCCGGCAGAGCGGCCTAATTGGGCACCTTTACCCGGTTTCAATTCAACATTATGAATCACACTTCCCAAAGGCATATTTTTCAATTTAAATGCATTACCCACTTTCACTTCCGCATTATCACCGGACATAACGGTATCACCAACTTTCAAACCGTCCGGTGCAATTATATATCTTTTTTCGCCGTCTGCGTAATGCAACAGTGCAATTCTAGCGGAACGGTTCGGATCGTATTCAATAGAAAATACTTTCGCCGGAATGTTAAATTTATCCCTTTTGAAATCGATAATTCTGTATTTTCTTTTGTGTCCGCCACCACGATGACGGCTTGTAATACGCCCGAGATTGTTTCTACCACCGCTTTTCTTCAAACTTACGGTCAAAGATTTTTCGGGTGCCGTTTTCGTAATTTCTTCGAAAGTGGGCACCGACATAAATCTTGTTCCAGGTGTAATCGGTTTTAATTTTCTAATTGCCATCTATAAATCTCCAGCTCTCTTCAGCTTTATTAAACTTCACCAAATAAATCTATTGTTTGACCTTCTTTCAAGGTTACTATTGCTTTCTTGTATTGCGGTGTTCTACCGGTAAACCGTCCTTTTCTTGTGAATTGAGTTTTCGATTTACCTTTGTTTCTTATTGTATTTACCGCAACAACGTCAACATCAAATTTCTTTTTAATTGCTTTTGCGATTTCTATTTTATTGGCATTAACCGAAACGATAAATCCGTATTTATTTTCTTTTTCGGTTAAATCCGTCATCTTTTCTGTAATCAAAGGTCTGATTAATACTTTTCTCATTTCCTACTGCTCGGTTAATTTGTAAAAGTGTTTTTAATATCTTCCACTGCACTTTTTTGAAGAATTAAAATTTGATTATTCAACAAGTCATATGCAGATGCTTTATACGCTTCCAGAACTTTAACTTTTTCAATATTGTTGCTCGAACGGTACACATTATTTTTAGTTCCGTTTGTTAGAATCAAAGTTTTCTTACCTGCAACATTCAGAGATTTAAGCAACTCAATCATTTGTTTTGTTTTCGGTGTATCGAAATCGAAATCTTCAACTACAAGCAATTGGTTGTTTTTAGTTTTTATTGACAAAGCCGATTTCCTTGCCAATTGTTTCACTTTTTTATTCAGCTTTTGGGTATACTTGTGCGGTTTAGGTCCGAAAACCCTGCCGCCTCCTACCCACAAAGGCGATCTGATTGTTCCCGCTCTCGCCGTACCTCTGCCTTTTTGACGCCATGGTTTTCTACCACCGCCTCTTACTTCGTTTCGCTCTTTCGTTTTGTGTGTACCTTGTCGTTGATTAGCCAAATAAGCTTTAACGGCAAGATAAATCACATGATCGTTCGGTTCGATTTCAAAAATGTCTTTTTCAAGTTCAACGGTTTCACCCGACTTGGAACCATCTATTTTTAATACATCAACCTTCATAATAATCCACTACTTTTTAATTTCCACTATTGAATTAATTGCTCCGGGTACCGCCCCTTTTATAAAAATTATATTTTTATCCGCATCAACTTTAACAACTTTAAGCCCGCGGGTTGTGATTTGTACATTCCCCGTTCTTCCGGCCATTCTGGTTCCTTTCAGAACCCTCGAAGGATATGAACTTTGACCGATTGAACCCGGTGCACGCAATCTGTCTTTTTGTCCGTGTGTAGTACCACCAACACCACCGAAACCGTGACGTTTCATCACACCTTGAAAACCTTTTCCTTTACTTTTGCCTGTTACTTTCACAACATCACCGGCGGAAAACAACTCGACTGTAATTTTATCTCCAACGTTATATTGAGAAACGTCGAAATTTTTGAATTCTTTCAAAATCCGGGGATAGTTCAACCCTTTATCTTTACAATTTTTAAGCTGTGCTTTATTTACATGTTTTTCTTTTTTCTCTCCGAAACCGAGTTGCAAAGCATCGTAACCGTCTTTTTCTTTTGTTCTAACACCATAAACGGTGCACGGTCCGGCTTCAACAACCGTAACGGGAATAAGTTGCCCGTCTTCAGAGAAGATACTAGTCATTCCGATTTTTTTTCCTAACAATCCTGGCATTTTTATTTCCTATAACTTAATCTCAATATCAACGCCCGCTTGAATTTCCAACTTGCTAAGAGCGTCAACAGTTTTATTATTTGAATTATGAATATCAATAATTCTTTTGTGAGAACGGATTTCAAATTGTTCTCTCGATTTTTTATCAACATGAGGCGACCGCAAAACTGTGTATACGGTTCTTTTCGTCGGCAATGGTATCGGTCCCGATACAATTGCCCCGGTACTTTTCACCGTTTTGATAATTTTTTCAGTTGATTTATCAATTAAAATATGATCGTACGATTTTAATCTTATTCTAATTTTTTGTCCCGGCACTTTAACTCCTCATTTTAATAAAAAATGGGAGGCGTTTCCACCTCCCGTGAAATAAATTTACAATTATTCAATAATTTTGGTAACAACACCTGCGCCAACTGTTCTACCGCCTTCACGGATAGCGAATCTCAAACCTTCATCCATAGCGATCTCGGAAATAAGTTCCACTCTCAATTTTACGTTGTCACCAGGCATAACCATTTCGGTTCCTTCGGGCAAAGTTGCCACACCGGTTACATCGGTAGTTCTGAAGTAAAACTGCGGTCTGTAACCGTTGAAGAACGGAGTGTGACGTCCACCTTCTTCTTTCGACAAGATGTAAACTTCGCCTTCAAACACTTTGTGAGGTGTAATTGAACCAGGTTTTGCCAAAACCATACCTCTTTGAATTTCATTTTTATCGATACCTCTCAACAACAAACCGGCATTATCACCCGCCATTGCCGAATCCAATTCTTTTCTGAACATTTCGATTCCGGTAACAACGGTTTTCTTATGAACGCCCAGACCAATCAATTCGACTTCTTCATTCAATTTGATTTCGCCGCGTTCAACTCTACCGGTTGCAACGGTTCCTCTACCGGTGATTGAGAATACGTCTTCCACCGGCATCAAGAAAGGTTTATCAACATCCCTTTCGGGAACAGGGATATATTCGTCAACAGCATCCATAAGTTCCCAAATTGAATTCAATCTCGGATCATCGGGTCCAACACTGTCATCCGAAGCTGCTTCCAAAGCTTGGAGGGCGGAACCACGGATAATCGGGATTTCGTCACCCGGGAATTCATATTCGTTCAACAATTCCCTCAATTCCATTTCAACCAAATCCAACAACTCTTCGTCGTCAACCATATCAACTTTATTCATATAAACAACAATTCTAGGAACGCCAACTTGACGCGCCAACAATATATGTTCCCTTGTTTGCGGCATAGGACCATCGGTTGCTGCCACAACCAAAATCGCACCGTCCATTTGAGCAGCGCCGGTAATCATGTTTTTAACATAGTCGGCGTGACCCGGACAGTCAACGTGTGCATAATGTCTTTTTTCTGTTGAGTACTCCACGTGAGCCGTAGCAATGGTAATACCACGTTCTCTTTCTTCAGGAGCATTGTCAATACTATCAAAGGTTCTCTTTTCAGACAAACCTCTTTTAGCCAAAGCCATCGTAATTGCGGCGGTAAGAGTAGTTTTGCCATGATCAACGTGCCCAATAGTACCAATATTTACGTGAGGCTTACTCCTATCAAATTTTTCTTTTGCCATCGATTTCTCCTTATTATTATTACTTAAATGTTATTTCAAACTATACGGATTCAAGAGATTTTTTATTTTGCGTTTTCTCTATAATTTCATCCGCAACATTTTTTGGTACTTGTGCATAATGAGAAAACTGCATTGTATATATTGCTCTACCTTGAGTCATCGACCGGATTGTGGTCGCATACCCAAACATTTCGGAAAGCGGCACTTGCGCTTTTATTACTTGTGCGTCTTTCCTTGCATTAAATCCTAAAATTTTTCCTCTTCTTGAATTCAAGTCGCCCATTACATCGCCCATGTATTCTTCGGGGGTTGTAACTTCAATATCCATAATCGGCTCAAGAAGAACGGGATTGGCTTTTAATGCGCCGTTTCTGAATGCCATTGAGCCTGCAACTTTAAACGAGAGTTCATCGGAATCAACATCATGATACGAACCGTCGTACAATTTCACTTTAACGTCAACAACTTGATAACCGGCAATCACGCCGTTTCTCATCGCTTCTTGAACTCCGTTAGATACCGCCGGGATATATTCTTTCGGGATTGCACCTCCGACGATAGCATTTTCAAATTCGTAACCTTTGCCGGGTTCATTCGGTGAAATCTCCAACCAAACGTGTCCGTATTTACCACGGCCTCCGGATTGTTTAACGAATTTGCCTTCCGCTTGCACGGTTTTGGTTATCGTTTCGCGATAAGCTACTTGAGGCTTACCTATATTTGCATCAACCTTGAATTCCCTTTTCATTCTATCGACCAAAATTTCCAGATGCAATTCACCCATACCGGAAATGAGCGTTTGGTTTGTCTCTTCATCCACTTTTACTTTGAACGTCGGATCTTCATCGGATAATTTTTGCAGCGCTTCCGATAATTTATCTTGATCGGCTTTGGTTTTGGGCTCAATTGCAATTTGAATCACCGGTTCCGGGAAAGCCATTCTTTCAAGCACTATCGGATCATCTTCCGTACATAGTGTATCTCCGGTTCTCGTATGTTTCAATCCAACAATTGCACAAATGTCGCCTGCTCTTACTTCTTCCATTTCTTCACGGTGATTGGCATGCATCAATAAAACGCGCCCAACTCTTTCTTTTTTATTCGAGACCGAATTGTATACGTACGAACCTGCTTTTAATGTACCGCTGTAAACTCTAACATAGGTCAATCTTCCAACAAACGGATCGGTCATAATTTTAAATGCCAAAGCTGTGAATTTTTCAGCCGGATCAATTTTCCTGGTAACGGTATCGTTTTTATGCGCATGGTGAGCAACAAGATCGCCCATATCCAACGGAGAAGGCAAAAACTCGACCACTCCGTCCAACAATTTTTGCACGCCTTTGTTCTTAAATGCAGAGCCACAAATAACCGGCACAATTTTGAGCTGAATTGTTGCTTCGCGCAAAACATTTTTAATTTCTTCTTCGGTAATTTCTTCACCCTCAAGATATTTTTCAAGCAGGGTGTCGTCTACATCGGAGACCGCTTCCAGCATAATTGTGCGGTGCTTTTCAGCCAAAGGAAGCAAATCGGCCGGAATTTCGATATCTTCGTAGGTAGCGCCAAGGGTTTCATCGTGATACATCCGGGCTTTCATTGTTATCAAATCTATAACGCCTGCAAACATATCCCCTTCGCCAATAGGCAACGTAATAGGAATTGCATTAGCGCCCAATCTATCTTTCATCATCTGCACGGCATTAAAGAAATCGGCTCCAACCCTATCCATTTTGTTTACGAAAGCAATTCTCGGCACTTTATATTTATCGGCTTGTCTCCAGACCGTTTCTGATTGCGGTTCAACGCCGCCAACGGCACAGAACAAAGCGATAGCGCCATCCAGTACACGAAGTGATCTTTCAACCTCAACCGTAAAATCCACGTGTCCGGGTGTGTCGATAATATTTATCAAGTGATCTTTCCAGAAAGCAGTTGTAGCGGCACTTGTAATTGTTATACCGCGTTCCTTTTCTTGTTCCATCCAGTCCATCGTAGCCGCACCGTCATGAACTTCACCCAATCTGTGCACTCTGCCGGTGTAATACAAAATCCTTTCGGTCGTAGTGGTTTTACCGGCATCAATGTGCGCCATTATACCGATATTCCGGACTTTACTTATGTCAACTCTTTTTTTAGCCATTTATAATTTTATTTCCTTACCATTTAAAGTGAGCAAAAGCTTTATTGGCTTCAGCCATTCTATGAACATCGTCCTTTTTCTTAACGGAAGGACCTTCACCGTTTGCAGCTGCCGTAATTTCAGCCGCCAATCTTAAAGCCATCGATTTATCTTTCCGTTCCCTTGCATAATTTCTTAACCATCTCAGTGCCAGAGCTATTCTTCTTTCCGCTCTAACTTCCATCGGGACTTGATAAGTAGCACCTCCAACTCTTCTACTACGCACTTCCACCAACGGTTGAACATTTTGCACTGCTTTGTTAAAAACTTCCAAAGCCGGTTTTTTAGTTCTTTTTTCAATTATGTCGAAAGCTTCGTAAAGTGCTTTTCGTGCAATCGATTTTTTACCGTCCCACATTATATAATTAATGAATTTTGCCACCAAAACGTCATTGTATTTGGGATCGGGTTTGATATACCTTTTTTCTGCTCTTCGTTTTCTCATAATTTAATTCTTATTTTTTAGGTCTTTTAGTACCGTATTTAGATCTTGCCTTTTTTCTGTCTTCAACGCCGCTGGTATCCAACGTACCTCTGATTATGTGGTAGCGAACACCCGGCAAATCTTTAATTCTGCCGCCACGGATAAGGACGATTGAGTGCTCCTGCAAATTGTGTCCTTCGCCCGGGATATAAGCTGTTACTTCTATACCGTTAGTTAACCTAACTCTGGCAACCTTTCTAAGTGCCGAATTAGGTTTTTTAGGTGTAGTTGTGTAAACACGTGTGCATACCCCTCTTTTTTGCGGACAAGCTTCTAAAGCCGGAGCTTTATTTTTAGCTTTAATTTGCTTGCGTCCTTTCCTGACCAACTGGTTTATTGTTGGCAATTATTCTCCTCCAAAAAACTATTTAAATTAAAATTCAGACTCAAAATTTAGAAAGATATATAAATAAAAGCAAGCTATTCAAAACAATTTTTGACAATTAAACAGCTTTATTTTCTTCTTTTACCTCTTCATCCGATTGAGCTTCTTCTTCTTTTTGTTCTTCCACTTCCAAAATGATTTTTTCGTACTTGCGCAACCCGGTTCCAGCCGGAATAAGGTGACCCATAACCACATTTTCTTTCAAGCCGGTCAAGTTATCAACTTTAGCTGCAATAGCCGCATTTGCCAATACTTTCGTTGTTTCCTGGAAGGATGCAGCCGAAATAAAGCTTTCGGTTGAAAGAGCGGCTTGAGTGATACCCAACAATACGTTCCCGAATGTAGCCGGTTCGGCATTTCTAACCACCGGAACGGTTTTCCCAACTTTCTCAAATTCGGATTTGATTTCACGGTATTTGGATTTGGAAATCATTTCACCTTCTTTGAATTTGGAATCACCGGGTTCTTCGATAACCACCATATTTCTCAATCTTGCGTTTTCCTGGAACAATTTGTTTCTGTCAACGTAATCTTCTTCAATAAAGTTGGTATCGCCCGAAGAAATTATTCGTAATTTCTGTAACATTTGTTTTACGATTATTTCAATGTGCTTATCATTAATTTTCACACCTTGCAACCTGTAAACATCCTGGATTTCATTAACAAGATATTCTTGCACCGCATTGGTTCCTTTAATTTTCAATATATCGTGAGGATTAATCGGACCGTCGGTAATTTTCTCACCGGCTGGAATTTCGTCTCCTTCTTGTACGAGGACGTGTTTTCCGTAAGGTACATTGTAGACTTTTTTAAATTCACCGTCTTCCGATTCGACTATAATTTCCCTCGAGCCTTTTTTACGGGCACCAAATTTAACCGTACCGTCAATTTCAGAAACAATTGCGGGATCGTGAGGAGCTCTTGCTTCAAACAATTCAGTTACTCTGGGCAAACCGCCGGTGATATCCCTCGATTTACTTGTTTGTTTGGAAATTTTGGCTAAAGTGGTACCGGCGGAAATCACTTCACCTTCTTCCACCGCCAAATATGCGCCAATCGGTAAAGGAAATACTTTTTCCTCTCCGTCTTCACTGCGGATTACGATGCTTGGTGTAAGATTTTTATCCTTTGATTCAATTACCACTTTTTGTACGTGGCCCGTTTGTTCATCGGCTTCTTGTTTTATGGTAACGTTATCGATAAAGTCTTTAAAATAAACTCGTCCGCCAACTTCGGTAAGGATAATTGCATTGTACGGATCGTGGTTGTACAAAGGTTGACCTTTTTTGATTTTTTGTCCATCTTCCACCAACAATTCGGCGCCGTAAGGAATTTCATATTTTTTAATTTGTCTGTTATCCTCATCGAAAATACCTATGGAACCCCTTCTGCCGGTTACAACTTTTATTTTTCCTCTGAAATCTTCTTTTTCAACAAAATTGATTTTATCGTATTTCACGGTTCCATCAACATTGGTTTCAACTTGCGATTGACTTGCAATACGCGAGGAAGTACCACCAAGGTGGAAAGTACGGAGTGTAAGCTGGGTACCGGGTTCACCAATCGACTGGGCGGCAATAATTCCAACCGCTTCACCGATTTCCACCAATTTACCGGTTGTAAGGTTCCGTCCGTAACATTTTGCACATACACCGCGTTCGGCTTCGCAAGTCAGAACCGTGCGGATATAAACAGAATCTATGTTCGCTTCATCAATTCTATCGGCAATTTCTTCGGAAATGAGCTCACCGGCTCCAATAATCAATTCATCTGTTCTCGGATCGTAAACGTCGTCTTGGGCTACGCGTCCGGTAATTCTTTCCGCCAACGGTTCCCTTTCAAGCTCAACGTCTTTCAATGCGGAAACATAAACACCTCTGATTGTACCGCAATCTTTTTCTGTAATGATAACATCTTGTGCCACGTCTGTCAATCTTCTTGTTAAATATCCGGCATCAGCTGTTTTCAATGCCGTATCCGCCAAACCTTTACGGGCACCGTGAGTGGAGATAAAATATTCAAGTACGGAAAGTCCTTCTTTGAAGTTTGCAACAATCGGGTTTTCAATAATTTCACCGGACTGTCCGCTCAAGCTTTTTTGCGGTTTCATCATCAATCCACGCATACCCGCCAATTGTCTTACCTGCTCTTGAGAGCCTCTAGCGCCGGAGTCCACCATCATGTGAAGTGAATTAAAACCGTTTTTGTCTTTTTTCAATTTTTCCATTAACGATTTACTGACGTTATTGGTTGTATGCGTCCAAACGTCTATAATTTTGTTATAACGTTCGGCATCGGTAATTAAGCCTTGCTCGTGTTCGTTTAGAATTTGTGCAACTTTTTTATTCGATTCTTCTATCAATTTGGTTTTTTCATCGGGAACGAGCATATCGCTGAAGCTAATTGAAATACCGGCTGCCGTTGCATAGCGGTAACCCAAAGCTTTGAGGTCATCCAAAAATTTCGCGGTTACTTCATTGCCCAATTTGATAAACATCTTATAGATGAATCCGCTAAAGACTTTTTTAATCAACAATTCATTATAAAAGCCCATTTCTTTTGGAACAATTCTGTTGAAGATAACACGGCCTGTGGTGGTTTCAATCATCTTACCGTCAATTTTAACTTTTATTTTTGCATGCAAATCCACCACTTTAGCATCATAAGCAATCAAAACTTCTTCTTGATCATTAAATACCATGCCTTCGCCTTTTGCGCCGGGCAATACTTTCGTTAAATAGTAGCAACCCAAAATGATATCTTGGGTTGGCACAACAATGGGGCTACCGTTTTGCGGTGATAAAATGTTATGGCTCGAAAGCATTAACAAAGCGGCTTCGAGTTGTGCTTCGTAAGACAACGGAACATGTACAGCCATTTGGTCACCGTCAAAATCCGCATTGAATGCGGTACAAACCATCGGGTGAAGTTGTATTGCTTTTCCGTCAATCAATTTCGGTTGGAATGCCTGAATACCCAAACGGTGCAGCGTAGGCGCACGGTTCAGCAGTACCGGATGGCTGTCAATCAATTTTTCAAGAATGTCCCAAATAACCGGTTCTTTTCTATCAACAGCTTTTCTTGCACTTTTTACCGTTTTATAGTATCCACGGTCGATTAATTTTCTAACTATAAAAGGTTTAAACAATTCCACCGCCATATCTTTCGGCAGACCGCATTCATGAAGTTTGAGTTCCGGTCCAACCACAATCACCGAACGGCCGGAGTAATCGACTCTTTTACCGAGAAGATTTTGTCGGAAACGTCCTTGTTTACCTTTCAGCATATCGCTCAATGATTTCAAAGGTCTGTTTCCATCGCTTCTTACGGCGGTTGTCCGTCTCGAATTATCGAATAACGCATCTACAGCTTCTTGAAGCATTCTTTTTTCGTTTCTAAGAATCACTTCCGGAGCTTTAATATCGATCAATCTTCTTAAACGGTTATTTCTGATAATTACACGTCTATACAAATCATTCAAGTCGCTGGTGGCAAATCTGCCGCCTTCCAACGGAACAAGCGGTCTCAATTCGGGCGGAATAACGGGAATAATGCTCATCACCATCCATTCGGGTCTGTTTTCAACTTTACCTTCGCGCGGGCGGAATGCTTCGAGAACTCTCAGGCGTTTCAGCAAATCGTTTCTTTTTTGTTGGGAGTTTTCGTGTTTCAGTCTTGCTTTCAATTCTTTGAATGTTGCTTCGATATCAATTTGTTTCAGTAATTCCCTTACGCCGTCGCCACCAATTTTAGCAATAAATTTTTTCGGATCGTCGTCGTCAAGCGAATCGTTTTCGAAAGGAAGAGAGCTGAGAATTTCAAAATATTGGTCTTCTGAAATAAGGTCTTTCTTATTTAACCCTGTGGTACCGGGATTAATAACAACGTAAGATTCGTAATAGATAATTTTTTCCAGCTCTTTTGTAGTCATCCCGATAATGTTACCGATTTTCGACGGAAGAGCTTTGAAAAACCAAATATGAACGATAGGCACTGCAAGCGAAATATGCCCCATTCTTTCCCTTCTAACACTTTTCAGCGTTACTTCAACACCGCATCTATCGCAAACAATTCCTTTGTAACGAATTCCTTTGTACTTTCCGCAAGCGCACTCCCAGTCTTTTACCGGACCGAAAATCTTTTCACAGAAAAGTCCGTCTTTTTCGGGGCGGAAAGA
>Ga0256841_1000557_pt1 | contig 38122 bp, 37 predicted proteins | sample 356308metaG_FD_185971 | JGI IMG/M metagenome (GOLD analysis project Ga0256841, IMG submission 185971) | Hydrothermal vent microbial communities from Mid Atlantic Ridge, Atlantic Ocean - 356-308 | ecosystem: Environmental > Aquatic > Marine > Hydrothermal vents | place: Atlantic Ocean: Mid... | reverse complement strand
TCCATGTTCCCCTCGTGGACGAGACTGCCGTTGACCTCGGCGCCGAGATGCATCTCCAAAAGATGGTAATGCACGTTGCCCTCGACCCGGGCCGATTCCTCCAGATCGAGTTGTCCGCAGACCCGGACATCTCCCCGGACCCGGCCGTTGACGATGGCGTTGGCCACCCGCACCTCGCCTTCGATGGCTCCGCCTTCGGCCAGGATCAGCATGGCTTCCGGATCCTCGGGCGCGAGCACATTGCCCAGGATGCGCCCCTCCACATGCAACCCGCCCTGGAAGACCACGTCCCCGCGAACCTCGGTCTCGCGTCCTATGAGCGTCGTGATGCGGGCCGATTTGAAGCGTTTGTTTCTGCGCATGGATCACCCGTCATGTAAAGTTGGCGGTCAGCGTCGACCGCTGAACGCCCCACCGTCCCGATCTCCCCCCGTGCGGCACCGCCAACCGCCGCCTCCCACGAAAAGATCCGCACGAAGCTGCCCCCCGTTTTCGGCTTGAATGTCACCGCCACCGTCCGGGGAGTGAACCCGGACGGCAACTCCAGGATCCCTTCGACCACCTGAAAATAGCGGAAGCTCACGGGGTGTGGATCGCCCGGATCCACCACGCCCCCCTCCAGTCGGACCTTCCGGCCGTCACGGACCCCGTTCAGCGTCAGCGTAAGCCTACCCTGTACGGTGCGCCGCGCCCCACTCGGGCGGACCAGTGTCACGCGATACCGGAACCGGCGGTCACCTTCACCCGGTCTGAGCTGGAGGCCCTGGATCAGCCGCGCATCACCTGCCGCCGCCGTTTGCGCCAGGTGCCGGTAGAACGCAAGATCCTGTTCCAACTCCGCGATCCGCTTCGCCTGCCCATCCAGGGTCTGCCGCAGGGCGGCGCCCGATTCACGCTCCAGCCGCAGCGACTCGTCCAGCCGCGCCTGCCGAGCCAGCAGTTCGGCGCGCTGACTGCGCAGCCGGACCAATTCGTGCCGGCAGCCCTCCCCCACCGGCACGCCTCGGGCTCCGAGCCATCCCGGTCCATAGTAACCGCCGGCCAGGCCCGCCCCGAACAGCACGGGAACGAAGATCCAACACCAGCCCGTGCCGGCCCGCCGCCGGCCGGGCCTTCCCGAAACGGACCTCACGGCAGTACAGCGACGGCGTGCAGGCCCGCCCGTTCGTCCAAACCGAACATGAGATTCATGTTGTGCACGGCCTGACCCGCCGCCCCCTTGACCAGATTGTCGATAACCGCCAGCACCACCACCCGGTCTCCGTCCTGCGGGCGATGCACCGCGATGCGGCACAGGTTGGTCCCGCGCACACTGCGGGTCTGCGGGTGCGCACCGGCGGGCAGCACGTCCACGAAGGGCTCTTCGGCGTAGCGTGCCTCATACAGGGCCTGCAGGTCGGGCACCGGCTCGCGCAAGCCGGCGTACAGCGTGGCATGGATGCCCCGGATCATGGGGAGCAGATGCGGCACGAAGGTGAGCCCGGCCCCTGGACGCACCTCCCGCAGCGTCTGCAGGATCTCGGGCAGATGCCGGTGACCTGCGACTGCATAGGCCTGGAAGTTCTCCCCCGCTTCCGCCAGCAAGGTGTGGACCTGGGCCTTGCGTCCGGCGCCGCTCACCCCGGACTTGGCGTCCGCCACCAAGTCCTCGGCCCCCACCGCACCGCACTCCAACAACGGCAGAAAACCCAGCGTGACTGCAGTGGGGTAGCATCCGGGATTGGCCACCAACCGCGCACTTCGGATCCGCTCGCGATGGAGCTCGGGCAGACCATAGACCGCCTCCTCCAGCAGATCGGGGCAGGCGTGCGGCATCCCGTACCACCGCTCCCACACGGCCGGGTCCTTGAGCCGAAAGTCGGCCGCCAGATCGATCACGCGGGTGCCCGCCTCCAACAGCTCGGGGGCCCACTGCATGGCGGTCCCGTTGGGCGTGGCGAAAAACACCACGTCGCAGGCGGCGAGCCGGTCTGGTTCGGGGGCTTCGAAGCGCAGATCGCCGCATCCGCGCAGGTTGGGAAAGATGACTTCCAACGGCCGGCCCGCCTCGCTGCGCGAGGTGATCCGCGCAAGCTCCACCTCGGGGTGGGCCAGCAACAACCGGATCAGTTCGACGCCCGTATATCCCGTCGCACCCACCACGCCCGCCTTCAACACGTCTGTCACTCCCTCACCGCCTTAGGATCAAAAGGGGTTCCTCGCGGTCCCACGCGGACCACCCCACCCCGCCGGCAAAGATACCACGGCAGAGGGAGCCCGGGCCCCAAGTTGTTGCAACTCATTCGCGTTCGCATTACTATCTTCTTTGGTTCTCACCGGCATACCGGCCGAAGAGGAAAACACCCATGTACGTGTGTATTTGTAACGCAGTGACCGACCAGGAAATCCGGGACGCCATCGACGCGGGGGCCCGGCGCATGCGGGACTTGCGCGAAACGCTGGGCGTGGCCGGCTGCTGCGGCAAGTGCGCGCCCGAGGCCAGGCAACTGCTGCGCGCCGGTCGCGGCGAGGCATCGGTCCCGTTCGATCTGGCCGTTGCAGCGGCCTGACCGGCATCGACCCGTTCCTTGCAACGCCGATGCGGGGCCGGTACGCTGCGCCACAAGCCGATTCCCACAAGGTCCATCTCCCATGAAAGGCGACGCCAAGGTCATCGAATACCTGAACCGGGCGCTCACCAACGAGCTCACGGCCATCAACCAGTACTTCCTCCATGCCCGCATGTATGACAACTGGGGGCTGGGCAAGCTGGGCAAGCGCGAATATGAAGAATCCATCGACGAGATGAAGCACGCCGACCGGCTCGTGCAGCGGATCCTGTTCCTGGAGGGCCTGCCCAATCTACAACAGCTCGGCAAGCTGCGCGTCGGCGAGCATCCCCGGGAGATGCTGCAGTGCGATCTGGATCTGGAGCGGGATGCGGTGCCCCTCCTGCGCGAGGCGATCGCCTACTGCGAGACGGCGGGCGACTATGTCTCGCGCGAGCTGTTCGAGGACATCCTGGAGTCCGAGGAAGAACACATCGACTGGTTGGAGACCCAGCTGGAGTTGATCGACCGCGTGGGGCTGCAAAACTACCTGCAGTCGCAGATGTAGGCGTCAGAGGCGGGGGTCGCATGCTCTGGGTCAAGACCTTTCATATCGTGTTCATGACCAGCTGGTTCGCCGGGCTGTTCTACCTCCCGCGCCTGTTCGTCTACCACGCCATGGCCACCGACGACGCGGGTATCGAGCGCTTCAAGGTCATGGAGCGCAAGCTCTTCTGGGGGATCATGACGCCGGCGGCCGTGCTCACGGTGGTCCTGGGAATGTGGCTGCTTTCGGCCAATCTGGAGTACTACAACGCGGCCCTCTGGATGCATGCCAAGCTCACCCTGGTGGCGCTGCTGATCGTCTACCACGTCTGGTGCGGAAAGCTCATGTACGACTTCCGTGCCGACCAGAACCGCCACCCCCACACCTGGTACCGCTGGTTCAACGAGGTACCCGTGCTGTTCCTGATCGGAATCGTCGCCCTGGTGGTCGTTCGCCCCTGGTCCTGACGCCGCTGCCGGGCCTGCGCGGTTCACGCGCCGGACGGCTCACCATCCACCGCCGCCGCCACCGCCTCCCCCACCGCCGGAGGCGCCGCCGCCACCGCTGCCGGAACTGCTCGCCGTGGCCACCGCCGCGCTCAACCCGGCCGCCAGCCCCCCCGCCAACGCGGCTGGGCCTTGGCTGCCACCCTGCCCCAGGATCGTGCCGCCTCGGTACCACGAGGGGTGATAACCGCCCGCCTGCGCCCGCTCGATGGCCTGGGCGAAGCGTTCGGCCCAGGCCTGCTCCACGTCCAGGGCCACGGCGTAAGGCAGATAGCGCTCGAATAGGCCCAGGTCCTCCCAGCGGCGGTCACCGGCGGCCTCTTCGGCCTCCGCCACGGCGAGATAGCGGCGAAACCCCTCGACCTGGTCCAGCAGCCGGCGCCCGGCCCGGGTCGGCGCCTTGAGCAGGTGGTAGAACCAGGCATCCGTCCCCAGCACACCCAGCAACACCAACAGATAGCCCAGACCCGCCAGGTTGAGCAGGAACCACACCCCCATCAACTCGCCCGCCACGAAGGGCAATGCGAACAACGCCGCCCCCACCACCGCGAACCAGGATCCGATCCCCGCCCGCGCGTTCTTCCAGGACCGCACCAGCCACCCGAGTAGAAGACCCACGCCCAGCGTCCAGACGCTCAGCCAGATCGTGAGGAACGCGGCCCCCGAGAACTGCTCTCCCCGGAGCCCGCGCAGCGCCGCTCCCAATACCCCGAGGGAGGCCAGCGCGCCACCGAGCCAGTACCAGCGGTTGGTGACGAAATAACGCTTCTCGTAGTCCCGACGCAGGGCCTTGCGGTGAGCGCGGACCGCCTTCTGCACGCGGGCTCTGGAACGGCTGTCGAGCTCCACCCGCCCCTGGCCACCGAACAGCGCCTTGCTCAGGGCCTGTTCCCCAGCGGCCATCTCCACCCGGCGGCCGGTCTTTTTCAGCGTCCATCGGCTGGAGCCCAATACGCCGGGTTTTTGCGTGATCTCCAGGAAACCCTTGACCGCCAGGTTGACCAGGGCCGTGGCGAATGCCTTGTGGTCATAGCCCATGCGGCGGATGAAGCGCAGCGAGGCGGGCGAAAAGCCCTCGGGCGGGGCGTAGGCCGGATGGATCACGCCGGGGGCGGGATCGCGCCCGGCCCACCACCAGACCCATCCGAAATAGGCCAGCAACAGCGCCAGGCCCACAAGGCCCACGCGCATCACCGTGGTATCGCCCAGGACCCACCCCAGACGCTGCAAGGCCGACGGGCGCCAGACGAACCCCTGGGGCCAGCTCACCACGATGGTCAACCCCTCGCCGCGCCGCAGCGGCCGGGTGGTCACAAAGCGCGCCACCGGTTGCACGCCCTCGCGGTCGATCTCGACCTGGTAATCCTGACCCCGGGCACCGTAAGGCCCGGTGTAGGCCTCGGCCTGGACTGCTTCCAGCGGCACGGTCGAGGGCAGCGCCACCCGGGCGCTCGCCCGTTCGATGGGAAAGGCCCAGTCGTTGCCGGTGACGTTCCAGTACAGCTCGTCGCGCCCGTCCAACGCGCCCAGCGCCCGGCCCACCCAATAACGAAAGGTGTAGGTGTACTCGCCGGGCTCCAGCCGGCGGTTGGACCGCCCGGCATAGATCCGCACCCGGTCACTGCCCCACTCCGTATGCCAGGGTTCGGCGTGGCCGTCGCGCTCCACGCCCAGGATCTCCAGGTCGATCCGGCGTAGATTGAACAGGCCGCCCCGATAGTGCAGAGGGAAATCCCGATAGATGCCCCGCTGGATCTGGCGACCCTCGGCCCGCACCCGGATGGTCTCGGTCAACAGCAGGGTCCCATCCGTCTGGACCTCGATATCCGCGCGATAGTCCAGGATCCGCTCGTCGGCCGCGGCCGCGGTCGCCAACAAGAGCGCCAACAGTAAGAATCCGATGCACCGCATGACTTCAACCATCGCCTTCGAGCTGGAAATAGGCCATCGGACGGAATCGGAACACGCGGGCCAGGAGCAGGTCCGGAAAGCTGTCGATCCGCGTGTTCAGGAGCCGCACCGCTCCGTTGTAGAACCGTCGAGCGTGTTGGAGGTCATTCTCGACCTCGGAAATCTCCCGCTGCAAGCGCACGAACCCCCGATCGGCGCGAAGTTCCGGATAAGCCTCGGCCAGCGCCAGCAGCCGCTGGACCGCCTCGCCTAGACGCCCCTCGGGAACGGCCTTTCGCTCGGGGCCGCCACGGGCACCGGCGGTCTCGGCCCGCAGGCGCGTGACCTCCTCCAATACGGAGCGTTCGTAGGCCGCGTGGCGCCGGACGGCTTCCACCAGCTTGGGGAGCAGGTCGTGACGCCGCTTGAGCTGCACCTCCACGTCGCTCCACGCCGCCAGGGCCTGATTGCGCAAGCGCACCAGGCGGTTGAACGAATACACGCCGTAGCCGGTCACGGCGGCAAACGCCAACCCTGCCCACCCCAGTATCGTCACAACGGGCCGCCTTCTTCTCGCCCGGCGTCATCCCCCCGGCCGCACCAGCCCCCCGAGGCCGGCCCGGTCCAGCGCCTCACACAAGAGCCGGCGAACCGGCTCCGGATCCTCGAAGTCGAGCGCCTGATCGACGATGGCGGCGCACTGGGCCCGGGTGAAACTGCGCACCACCCACTTGACCCGGGGCAGGGCAGCCAGCGTCACGCTCAGATCGTCCACCCCCAGGCCGAGCAGCAGGATCACGCCCGCCGGATCACTGGCCATCTCCCCACACACCCCCACCTTGCGACCCACCCGATGCGCCGCCTGCGTGAGCGCGCGCAAGGCGTGGAGCACGGCCGGGTGGAGGGACGAGTGTAGCGCCGCCACCTGGGGGTTGTTGCGATCCACCGCCAGGAGGTATTGCACCAGGTCGTTGGTTCCGATGCTCACGAAATCCACGCGCCGCGCCAACCGCTCGCACAAATACACCGCCGAGGGCACCTCGATCATCGCCCCCACCCGTGGCTCAGGGATCTCGTAACCCTCCTCGGAGAGCTCCATCCGGGCACGCCGGATCAGGGCCAATGCCTCGTCCACCTCGCGCACGGCGCTGATCATCGGCAGCAGAATGCGCAGGTTCCCCAGGCCTTCCGAGGCCCGCAGCATGGCGCGCACCTGGGTCATGAAGATCTCGGGATGGTCCAGCGAGATCCGGATTCCCCGCCAGCCCAGGAACGGATTCTCCTCCTCCACCGGAAAATAAGGCAGGGGCTTGTCCCCGCCCACGTCCAGGGTGCGCAGCGTGACGGGCCGAGGGGCCATGGCCTCCAGCACCTGCCGATAGATGGCCACCTGCTCCTCCTCGGTGGGGAAGCGGTCGCGGACGATGAAGGGAAACTCGGTGCGGTACAGGCCGATCCCGTCGGCGTCGGACTGAAACACCACATTGATCTCGGCCAGCAGGCCGCTGTTCACATAGAGCGCCACCCGTTCGCCGTCCAGGGTCTCGGCCGGCAGTCCCCGCATGGTCTGCAGACCGCGGGCCAACTCCGCCTCCGCCGCGATGAGCCGCTCGAATTCCTGGCGTACCTGCGGGGAGGGATCGATGAAGATCCGGCCGTGGTAGCCGTCGACCACCACCTCGCGTCCCTCCAGTCTACCGAACGGGAGGTCGGCGGCGCCCATCACCGCGGGCACTCCCAACGCCCGGGCCAGGATCGCCACATGGGAACTGGCCGAGCCCTGCCCGGAGATCACCCCCACCAGCCGCTTGGGCTCGATGTCCGCCAGATCCCCCACGGTCACGTTCTCACCCACCAACACGGTCCGCTGCGGCCATTCCCGCTGTCCGCCCCCACCCTCCAGATACAGGAGCAGACGGGCCCCCAGATCACGGATGTCCTGGGCGCGCTCGCGCAGGTAGGGATCCGGCATATCCTCGAACACCGCCGCATTCTCCCGGATCGTGTCCCGCAGGGCCGCAGGCGCCCACTGCCCGGCGCGGATCCGTTCCACCACACGCCCGGAAAGCGCCTCGCTACCCACGATCATCCCATAGGCGTCGAACAGGGCCCGGTCCTCGCTGGGCAGCACGCCCTCGCTGCGGTGCTTCATGCGGTGGAGATCCTCCTGGACCCGAGCCACGGCCGCCTCGAAGGCCGCCACCTCCGCCTCCACGTCCGCTGCCGGGCGGTCGGGCACGGACTCCAGATCGCGCCCCGAGTAGGCCACGGCGGCGGTCCCGATGGCGACCCCCGGCGCTCCCGCCACCCCCTCCAGCGGCAGGCCCGAGTCCGCCTCGATGGGTACTCGCGCGGGAACACCCGCCAGCTCGGCGTGCGTGATGGGTCCCGCCAACTGCGCGGCCAGCGTCACGAGAAACGCACTGTGCTCGTCGTCGAAGCGGCGCGGTTCCTTCTGCTGCACCACCAGCACACCGAGCACTCGGCGATGCTGCACGATGGGCACGCCGAGAAACCCCCGGTAGCGCTCCTCACCGGTTTCGGGGAAATAGAGATAGCGCCGGTGCCGGGCGGCATCCTCCAGATTCACCGGCTCGGCGCGTTCGGCCACCAGACCGACGACACCTTCACGGGGACTCATGCGCACCCGTCCGACCGCGCGCGGGTCCAGTCCCTCGGTGGCCATGAGTACGAGCTCACCCGGGGGCTGTCGCATGAGGTAGACGGAACAGACATCCACGGCGAGCGCCCGGCGTACCCGCCGCACGATCAGTTCGAGGGCACCCTCCAGGGTCTCTGCGTCATTGACCTCCTGGACGATCCGCTGCAGGACGTGGAGCATACGAGACCCGGCGGCTCACGGATGTCGTCTGCGCGCGCCGCCGGCTCCTGGACGACCCACGTGCTGGCCCAACCCTCGGCTGGGCGGCCCCGAGTACCTCACCGCCCCGACCGGCCGTGACGACGCCCCCGCCGCTGGGGCCGGGCCGCGGGGGTTTCCTCGAACAACAGGGGCGCCAGTTGGAACAGTGCGCGCTCGTAGACGCGCCGCTTGAAGAAGACCACCTCCCGAGCAGGCAGCCAGTAGTCCACCCATCGCCAGCCGTCGAACTCCGGGTGGTCCGTGTGACTCAGGTCCAGATCCCGCTCCTCACCCAGGAAACGCAGCAGGAACCAGACCTGTTTCTGCCCGATGCAGCAGGGCCGCCGGCCCCGGCGCACCAGGTGGCGCGGCAGCCGGTAACGCAACCAGCCCCGCGTGGAACCGAGCACCTCGACGTGTTCCGGTCGCAGGCCGGTCTCTTCGGTCAACTCGCGGAACATCGCCTCGCGCGGCGTTTCATCCACACGAATGCCCCCTTGCGGAAACTGCCAAGCATCCTGACCGATGCGTTTGCACCACAGGACCCGGCGCTCCCGGTTACAGATGATGATTCCTACATTCGGCCTGAACCCATCCGAATCAATCACTTGCCACCGCCAACCCGCGTGAGCTCTATACGAGCTATTGTTTCACACGAGTGCCGGCACGGGCAAACGAGCCCGGCTGTCGCCCCCTCAGCCATAGCGCAGCTTGAAGCCGGCCGCCTTGAGGTAGCCCCGCTCCCCCGCGAGGTCGGCTTCGGTCATGGGGTGCTCGTCCAGGTAGCCGTCAGGCAGCCGAAGACGAATGGTATCGTCCTCGCATTCGATCTGCGGAGGTGGAATGGGCCGGGTCGGACGCCCCCGGTTGAGCAGCACCGCCAGGCGCAGGAGCACGGCCAGTCGCCGGGCCGCAGTACGACGGTAGGCGGGCAGCACCTCGAAGGGTTCCGAGACGAACTTCCTGCGATGCGTGCGCACCAGGGCGGCCAGCAGCTGCTGCTCCTGTCGGGTGAACCCGGGCAGGTCCGCCCAGGCCAGAATGTACGCGCCATGCTTGTGGTGTCCGCTGTGGGCGATGCTCAGGCCGAGTTCATGGAGCCGCGCGGCCCACTCCAACAGCGTGCCGTCCTCCTCACCCAGACACCACGGCGCCGAGGCCTGCAGGAACAGGCCGGCGGCCGTTTCGGACACCCGCCGCGCATGCGCCGGTTCGACGCCGAACCGGCGTTCCAACGCCTGCACGGTGCGCGGCCGGATCTCCTCGTGGCGGATCCGCCCCAGATGGTCGTACAGCAAGCCCTCTCGCAGGGCCCCGCCGGAGACGATCATGTGCTCGATCCCGAGCCCCTCGAACAGGGCCTGCATCACGGCGACACCGCCAGGGAAGACCTGAGCCCGGTCGCGGCTGATGCCCGGCAGGTCCAAGCGCTTGATGTTGCCCGCCTTGAGCATGGCCTTGCGCAACCTGTACAGGCCCTCGAGCGTGATCCCGTCCGCGCTCCAGCCCGCCTCGGTCACACTCCGCGCGATGGCCAGCGCCGTACCCGAGGCACCCACGGACAGGTCCCAGCCCAGGATCCGGTAGGATCGAGCCACCGGGCGCAGTTCCAGGCGCGCGGCGATCACCGCTCGGCGCCAAGCCTCGGGCGTGATTTTCCCGTCGCCGAAAAAGCGCTGGGTGCTGCTCACACAGCCCATGTACAGGCTTTCCATGTGGCGCGGCTCGAATCCTCGGCCGATGATGAGCTCCGTGCTCCCACCCCCGATGTCGATCACCAGGCGGCGCCGCTCGTCCGCCCCCAGGCTGTGGGCCACGCCCAGGTAGATGAGCCTCGCCTCCTCCACGCCGCTGATGATGTCGATGGGGTGGCCCAGGGCTTGGCGGGCCCGCTCGAGGAATTCCGCGCTGTTTCGCGCCTTGCGCAGGGTGTTGGTACCCACCGCGCGCACCGCGCCCTGCGGCAGCTCACGGACCCGTTGACCGAACCGCCCCAGGCAGTCCAGGGCACGATCCACCGCGGGTCCGCGTAACATGCCGTCCTCGTCCAGCGCACCGGCCAGCCGCACGGTCTCCCGCAGGCGGTCCACGATATGGATGTCCCCGGACTCGACCCGGGCGACGATCATGTGGAAGCTGTTGGAGCCCAGATCGACGGCGGCGATCATGGCGGGCGTGGGCGCCGCCGCCATCACGTTGCCCCCGAACCCGACGATGCGGACGTCATCACGGCACGATCCCACCTGCCGACGCATCGCGGCAACCCCGTCCCTGGGCGGCGGTTCACGGGTTCATCCCGTTCCTTGGGCGGCCAGCCCGGCCGGAGCCGCTGCCCGTACAGCCCGATCGGCCGGAAACCGGCACACGAACGCCGATCCCTCTCCCAGCCGGCTCTCGATGCCGAGTTCTCCCCCATGCCGTTTGACCACATGCTTGACGATGGCCAGGCCCAGGCCCGTTCCACCCGACTCCCGCGCACGCCCCGGGTCGGCGCGATAGAACCGCTCGGTCAGACGCGGAAGGTGCTCGGGCGCGATGCCCGGACCTTCGTCCCGCACGCTCAGGGTGGGGAGCCCCTTGTCCAGCCCCCAGCGAATCCTCACCGGGGTGCCCTCGGGTGTGTAGCGCAAGGCATTGTCCACCAAGTTTTCCACCAGACTGTGAAGCTCGTGTCGCACACCCAGCAGCCGCAGAGATGCGTCCAGATCCGTCTCGATACGATGGGCCATGCCGCGGGACTTCTGCACGGCCTCCGTCACCTGGGCCACCAGGCCGGCCACGTCCACCGCAGCCTCCTCGCGCCGGTCCTCGGGAGACTCCAGGGCCGCCAGGAGCAGGAGATCTTCCACCAAACGCTCCATGCGCGCCACCTGATCCCGCATCTCCCCGAGCGCTTCGGAATGTTCCGCTGCGCCGTCCCCGAGCATTTCGAGATAACCCCGCAGCACGGTGAGCGGGGTGCGCAGCTCGTGTGAGACATTGGCGACGAAGTCCCGGCGCATCTCGTTCAGCGCCTGCTCCCGGGTCACGTCCCGCACGGTGAGCAGGACCTGGTGCTTGCCGAAATGCACGGCCCGAATGGACAGACGGCGGCCGCCGTTCCAGGGCGCGGGAATCTCGACGGGACCCTCGAACCGCCCCGACTCCAGATACTCCACGAATGCGGGATCGCGAAGCAGGAAGGTGATACGGCGGCCCCGGTCGCGGCGCACGTCGAGATGCAGCAGCCGAGCCGCGGCCTGATTGAACCACTCCACCTCTCCGGCGGCGTTGAGCACCACCGTGCCGTACGGCAGCGCCTCGTTGGCGCGCTGGAACTGGCGCATGAGACGGGAAAGACGCTTCTTGCGTTTCCTGCTGCGCCGGCGCAACCGTTCGATCCCACCATACAATGCCTCCCACGGACCGCCGAGGGCCTCGGGCGCGCGGCGGTTTCCGACCATGAGCCAGCGCAGGACGTCGTGGAGCTGACGCAGGTGCCAGATCAACACGGCGCTCACACCCACGACCGCGCCCCAGGCGGGAAGGCCCAAAACCCATCCCAGCGCCGCCCCTGCCAGCCCACCCAACAGGGTCCGTCCGAGCTCCCTGGACCAGAAACCGCCTTCCATCGCTCCGCCCCTGGACCGTCCGAACCGCGGCGTTCACGACGCCGTCGGCCGGGCAAGCCGATAGCCGACACCCCGAACGGTCTCGATCATCCGGTCACATCCCGAGGGGGCCAAGGCCTTGCGCAGGCGCAGAATGTGCACGTCCACGGTGCGTTCCCCCACGTCCGCGCCCACCGACCAAGCCCGGTCCAACAACTGCGCGCGTGTCCACACCCGCCCCGGCTCGTCCATCAACGCCTGGAGCAGGCGGAATTCGGCCCGTCCGAGGCGTACCGGCCGGCCGCCGGCGTGCAGCGTGAAGGCGTCGGCATCGAGCTCCAAAGGCCCCACCTTGGTCTTGTTGCGGCTCGCCGCGCCCTGCGCACCCGCCCGCCTGCGCACCGCGCGAATCCGCGCCGTCAGCTCGGCCATGGAGAACGGCTTGGTGACATAGTCGTCCGCTCCGGCCTCGAAGGCCGACAGCTTGTCGCCCTCGGTGCCCCGGGCCGTGACCAGGATCACCGGCAATGCGCGCAGCTCCGGCTCCCGGCGCAACCATCCGAGGAAGGCGATCCCGCTCTCGCCGGGCAGCATCCAGTCCACCAGCGCCACGTCCACCGGGGTCTCTTTCAGACAGCGCCGCGCTTCGGTGGTATCGGCCGATTCGCAGACCTGGAAACCGGCACGCTCGAGCGCCGTGCAGAGCATGCGCCGGATGGGCCGCTCGTCTTCCAGAACCAGGACACGGGTACAGTGCATCGTGGGTACGGCCTCGTCACAGCCGTGTTTTCGGCAGAGATTGTACCCGCACCCCACGGCGCCACCAACGGAGCGGGTCGCCGCTTGATTTGGGTCAAGCCCTTCCGGCATGCTTGCCCGGCCCCATTTCCGGCGCCGGCGGACCTCCCATGACCACGACGATCGAGCACTGGTTGAACACGGCAAGCGCCCTGATCTGGGGTCCGCCCATGCTGGTCCTCCTGTTCGGGGTGGGCGTGTATCTGACCCTCGGGTTGCGCTTCCTCCCGTGGCGCCGCACCCCGGAGGCCTTCGCTCTGTTGTGGCGCGGGCGCAGGGCCTCCGGCAGCGGCGACATCACCCCTTTCCAGGCACTGATGACGGCGCTTTCGGCCACCATCGGCACCGGCAACATCGCCGGCGTGGCCACGGCCATCGCCCTGGGCGGTCCGGGCGCCGTGTTCTGGATGTGGATCACGGCCCTGGTGGGCATGGCCACCAAGTACGCCGAAGCGGTGTTGGCGGTGCGCTACCGCGAGGTAGACCCGCTTGGGAATCATGTGGGTGGGCCCATGTACTACATCCGCAACGGGCTGGGTGGAGGCTGGCGCTGGCTGGGGGGTGCCTTCGCCGCGTTCGCCACCGTGGCGGCCTTCGGCATCGGCAACATGGTCCAGGCCAACTCGGTGGCCGACGCATTGCACAATACCCTAGCGGTCCCCGCCTGGATCACCGGGCCGCTCATGGCGGTGCTGGTGGCCGCGGTGATCCTCGGCGGCCTGCGGCGCATCGCCGAGGTGGCCTCGGCGCTGGTGCCGTTCATGGCGCTGGCCTATTTCGCCGCCGCCGCCTCGGTCGTCGCGCTCTCCTGGCGGGAGGTGCCCGACGCGCTGGTCACCATCGTGACCTCGGCGTTCACCGGCACGGCGGCCGGCGGCGGCTTCGCCGGTGCGGCCGTGTGGGCCGCGATCCGCTATGGCGTGGCGCGCGGTGTGTTTTCCAACGAGGCGGGGCTCGGCAGCGCGCCCATCGCCCACGCAGCGGCCCGCACCGACGAGCCCGTGCGTCAGGGTCTGGTGGCCATGCTCGGCACCTTCATCGACACCCTGGTGGTCTGCACCCTCACCGCACTGGTGATCGTGCTGAGCGGTGCATGGACCAGCGGCGCCACCGGGGCGGCACTGTCGGCGGCCGCGTTCGAGTCGGTGCTCGGGCCTGCGGGTCAGTACGTGGTGACCTTCGGACTCGCCTTGTTCGCCTTCACCACGGTGCTGGGATGGAGCTACTACGGTGAGCGCTGCGCGGAGTATCTGTTCGGTGTGGGAGCGATCCAGGCTTACCGCTGGTTGTGGATCGCCGCGATCCCCCTGGGCGCATGGGTCAAGCTGGAACTGGTGTGGCTGGCAGCCGACGTGATGAACGGCCTGATGGCCCTGCCCAATCTCATCGCACTGGCCCTGTTGAGCCCCATCGTGTTTCGTCTCACGCGCACCTATTTTCACACGCGGAATCCCGCATGAATCCCCCCCAACCGCCGCCGCAACAGCTCATCGAGCAAACCGTGCGCCTGGCCCTGGCCGAGGACGTCGGTCCTGGGGACCTGACCGCCGCGCTGATCCCCTCCACCGCGCGCGCCGAGGCGCGGGTGATCACCCGAGAGGCCGCTGTGCTGGCCGGCTCGCCTTGGTTCCAAGCCGTGTTCCGGCAGCTTTCGGACGAGGTTCGGATCACCTGGGAGGCCGGTGAGGCCGCGCTGTTGCGTCCCGGTCAGACCATTTGCCGGCTCTTCGGCCCGGCACGCGCCCTGCTCTCGGGGGAACGGGCGGCCCTGAACTATCTTCAACTCCTGTCCGGGACCGCCACGACCACCCGTGTGTACGTGGAGGCGGTGCGCGGCACCCGGGCACGCGTGCTCGACACCCGCAAGACCATCCCGGGACTGCGGCTGGCACAGAAATACGCCGTGCGTTGCGGGGGCGGACACAACCACCGCATCGGACTGTTCGATGCCGTGCTCATCAAGGAAAACCATATCGCCGCAGCCGGCTCACTGACCGCCGCGGTCTCCCGTGCCCGTACCCGCTACCCGGGCATGTCCGTGGAGGTGGAGGTCGAGAACCTCGACCAGCTTCAGGAGGCCGTGCGAGCTGGAGCGTCCCGGGTGTTGCTCGACAACTTCGAGCCCGAAACCCTCTCCGAGGCCGTACGAATCGTCGAGGGGCGGGTGGAGCTGGAGGCATCCGGCGGCGTGACCCTGGACAACATCCGCGCGATCGCCGAGACGGGCGTGGATTACATCTCGGTCGGAGCACTCACCAAGGACGTCCATGCCGTGGACCTTTCCATGCGCTTCGGGAGCGCCGAATAAGCCCGTTGCGGGAGGCGGACCGGCCCCACCTCCGCCACGGCCCCAAAGTCTCGGCTGCGGTGTCCCATGACCTCTCCTCCACCACGGATGAAGCGGCTCAGGCGAATACCACGGTGCGGTTGCCGCAGACCAGAATGCGGTCCTCGAGATGCCACTTCACGGCGCGGGCCAGCACCAGCCGCTCCACATTCATACCCAACTCTTTCATCTGGGCGGCGCTGTGGCGATGGGAGACGCGCAGCACGTCCTGGTCGATGATCGGCCCCTGGTCGAGTTCCTCCGTGACGTAATGGGCCGTGGCCCCGATGAGCTTCACGCCCCGCTCGAAGGCCTGTCGGTAGGGATCCGCCCCCACGAATGCCGGCAGGAACGAGTGATGGATGTTGATGATCCGGTTGGGGTAGCGGGCCACGAAGTCACCGCTCAGGATCTGCATGTACCGGGCCAGCACCACCAGATCGGTGTCCCCCCCGAGCAACTCCAGAATGCGCGCCTCGGCCTCCGGTTTGGTCTCCCGCGTCACCGGCACGTGGTGGAAGGGCACGCCGAAGTGCCCCACCGCCTCGCCGAGATCCGGGTGATTGCTGATGACCTGCGTGACCTCGCACGGCAGCTCCCGGCGGGCCGCGCGCCACAACAGCTCCAGCAGGGCATGGTCGTGGCGGGAGACCAGGATCGCCACCCGCTTCACGTCCGCCGCATAGCTCAGGCGCCACTGCATCTCGAAGCGCTCGGCCACGGCGCGCTGAAAGGTCGCCTCCAGCACGCCGCGCGAAACGTCCAGGTGCGGGGTCTGGAACTCCAGGCGCATGAAGAACGTCCCGCCCTCCGGGTCCGAACTGTGCTGGTCCAAGGCGGTGATGTTGGCCCCGTGGTTGTACAGGAAGGCCGTGACCGCCGAGACGATCCCGGGCCGGTCCGGGCATGTGATCAGCAAGCGTGCGGTGGTGTCCAAGGATGCAATCTCCCGGCGGCAAAATGCGATACTGAGGAACTTTCGTAAGAAACCGCGCTGCGGCCGGCGATCTCCGGCCTACCCAATGATAGCGGTCCAGCAGCCGGATGAGTCACTTCCCTTGCCGGGGCAATGGCGCGCGTTGACTCGTGCATCCGAGGCCCCATCGCCGAGAACCGGACACCGCGCACCCCTTCGTGGCGGATGCCGGACCCTGCGCTCGACCAGCCGGATCACACGGCGGCACGCGAAAGCACGGCCGCTTGAACCTCGAGCACACGCTGGACTACCGCATCCTTCTCGAAACGCCGCGCGGCGCGCCGATTCGCCGCTGCGATCCGAGCGCGCAGTTCATCGTCCGCGGCGACACGCCGTAGCACCTCCGCGAAAGCGGTGGGGTCTGTGGATTCGACGAGGAAGCCGTGTTCCCCGTCGACGATCACTTCCGGAATGCCGCCCACCGGGCGTGTGATCACCACCAGACCATGGGCCATCGCCTCGAGGACGGCACAGGGCAGACCCTCCCCATGCCAAGTGGGAAGCAGGAAGATGTCCGCCTCCGCCAGTAGGCGCTGTTTTTCCACGCCCCGTACGTAACCCGTGAATTCCACATCGTCGAGCCCCATGCGCCGCACATGTTCTGCAGCCTGCTCGAGATCCGGACCATCCCCTGCGATGACCAACGAGATTCTGCGTTGCGGAAGACGGGCGCGCGCCTCCGCCACGGCATCGATCGCCACCAGCACACCTTTCTCTCTCAGCACCCGCGCCATGAACAGCACCCGGATCGAACCGTCCGGTCCTGCGGGCCGCGTCGCTTCGACAGTGGCTGGTTCGGTGACGGTGGTATCCACCCACACAGGTGTTTCCTCGGGCACACCCAAGGCGCGAAGGCGGCGTTCGAACAGGCTGCCCAGCACGATGAACCCCTGGGCCCTCCCAAAAGTGGCACGGAAAAACCAGCGGCGCACCCTGCTTTGTGCCACCCGCCGCTCGAAATCGTCATCCCATCCGTGCATAGTCACCAGTATGGGGCGGTGCATCCGCCGCGCCAGCCAGACGAACAGGCCATCCCGATAAAAAGACCGTGCATTGAATGACGGATTGACGTGAACGAGCTGGTATCTGCGTAAAAGGATCAAGCCAACGAAACGGACGTAGCCCGCTGCTCGATGCAGGATTTTTCCGGCCATGGTCTCCGCCCCGGCGCGGTTCACGCGGAAATAGTCGATGCCCGGACGCGCATCCAGAGCCAGAGTGGCATAGTAGTGAGCCACGCCCCCCGTTAAATTCAAGTCGGGAACCAGCACCAGGACTCGCGTGTCAGCGGGCAGACTCATGCCGTGTCCCTTTTGCGCCGGCGCGTGAGCAGCCGTTCGTACAACGCAATGTAGTCGTCTGCCACACGATCCCAGCCGTGTTTTTCAGCGGTAGCCCTTGCCTCGCGCGAGAACCGCCCTCGCAACGCGGGGTTCCGAAGCACTTCCAGAAGCGCCCGCGCCAGCGCATCTTCCGAGGCAGGCGCCACCAGCAAACCGTTGATACCGGGCTGCACGATATCCCGGTTTCCGGAAATATCCGTGGCCACGATCGGGCACCCGGCCGCCATCGCTTCCAGAACCGCCAGCGACAGTCCCTCGGACCCCTCGGCGATTCCACAAGACACGAACACCGACGCCTCCCGGTACAGGTCGGCCAGGTCGTCGTCGTCGCCGCAGCCGCCCGACAGTGCGGACAGCGCAGGCGGGGGAAGGGAACCTGGCAGCAGGACGGTGCCCGCCAACCCCAGACGCTGCACCTCCTCCCGCAGCGCGCCGGTCCCGCGGCCCACGATGACCACACGTGTTCCCGGGACCGCCTCCCTAAGCCGCCTTGCCGCCCGGACCAGGTAATCTTGACCCTTTCGTGGCGTGAAGTTACCCACACTCAACACGATGGGAGCGTCTTGCGGAATCCCGTAACGTTCACGCACCCGCCGTGTGTCACGGCGGTCGAAGCGATGCAGATCCACCCCGTTGTCGATGCGTATGATCCGCTCGTCGGAGACACCCCGTCGACGGACCGCTTCCGCAATGCTCTCGCTGATCGCCGTCACCGCATCGGCCGCATTCAGTGCCTCGGTGATTTTCTCCCGGACGCCGGGGATGAGGGCCAGACCGTGACCGATCTCCGGGATCTCGTGGATGTCGATTCCGTGTGGGGTGATGACCAGCGGAATCTTATGACGCAGGACAAGATTTGCGGTGAACCCATCCGGATAGGTCGTATGGGCGTGGACTAGATCGGCTCCATGCCGGGCGAGGTCGTAGCGAAGCCTCCAGACAAACGACCGCTCCAGGAGCCAGCGGCGCCATGGTGAAAGCCCCTTGTCCTCGATAGACCCCACCCGAACAAACTGCGGATAGCGATGCACAGGATAGGGCAAAATGAGACCCGCCGCCGAGCGCACGCCGCTGGGGCCGGTCACCCGCACACGAACCCCCTTGCGTTGGAGAGCATCGGCCAGGAAGTGGACCACGAGTTCCCGGCCGCCGACGGCGGGCAGGAAGGTGTGGCTGTACAAAACGATGTTCATGGCGCAACCAGCCCTGGACGTTGGGCCCGCGTACAGAAAGTCAGACGCACCGTCACCACTGACCCCCGCTTGCATACCCCGCCCGCACCAGGGCGTGACCCGCCTCGGCCCCGAAGACCCGCTTCTGCCTCGTGGACCAGCGTTCCCACTTCCTTGTGGTTTTCGGCGGCCGCCGTGTGACTACGGGGTCCCAGCTCACCTTGCCCGGCTCGTGGACACTGGAAGAACCCCGCATGGGGAGTCGGTCGATCTCCTCCCATGGGTACTCGTCCAGGGGAAGTTCGAATTGTTCGCAGGCCCACCGGGCGAAGGCACGTGGGTCGCCCACGATATCCTCGTATTTCCAAAGCGGCACCGGGTCTCCCGCGTGACTTACGGTATTCGACATAATCCAAGACCAAACTCGTGGCCCGGGCCCACTGACGAGCCACTTGGCGAAACGAGTGTTGTGGCCAGGTCCTGAGCGTGGAGGCCACCACGTCGCGTCCGTCTCGCATCAGGAGCAGGATACGCTCTGCGGGGAACCAGGTTTCGAAGTGCCTGAGATAACGAACGTCCGGCACCTTGAACAGCGCGGTGCGTCCCGGCGGGACGAAGCCCAGCAGATAGGACAGAAATGCTCCGCCGGACAGTCGCAGAAAATCGTGTTGCCTCATTCTCGAGCGGTTTTCATTGTACAGCTGTAAAAATCGCTCTTGCGTCCGCAAGAGATCACCGCTCAGTTCCAGGAACGGGAGTTCCCACATCCGGTTCGGATAGGCCTCCACCTGGGGGTGCAGGCGGATCAATTCGCCCGTATACACCGTCCCGGAACGGGGCATGACGCCCAGGATCCAGACCGAAGGCGGATGCGCACGGCCGCGCATCCGCGCCGCCGCCGCGGTGGCTTCGGCACTGACCTCCAGCGCATCGAAACGGCGGTCGAAGGGATCCTCCCCCATCTCGGGCAGGATCCCCATACACCGGGCTAAACGGACGAGAGGGCGACGGATCCGCTTGATTGTGGGCATGATCCCGGATGAGCAGCTGATTGCAAGCGGATCCTAACAAGCTGCCAGCCACCGCGTTGTGATGGCGCCCAAAGTCCGGCCCCCCGGCCACCCCGTGATTGGACCGAGGTCGGCCCAAAGAGGCGGGTCAAGGCTGCGCCGGATCGTCCTTTGCCTTGGCCTTCTCCACGGCCTCGGTGACCATCTTCTGCAACTCGCCCTTTTCCAACAGTTCCAGGGTGATGTCGCACCCCCCGATCAGCTCCCCGTCGATGTAGATCTGGGGGAAGGTCGGCCAGTTGGCGAACCGCGGGAGGTTCTCGAAGATCTCCCGGTCGGTCAGCACGTTGACATAGGCGAAGGGCTGACCGGTCTGCTGCAGCGCGGCGGCCGCGCGGGCCGAGAAACCGCACATGGGCATCTGTGGGGTACCCTTCATATAGATGATGACCGGGTTGTTTTCGACCTGTTCCCGGATCCGTTCCAACACGTCCATGGGTGTCCTCCTCGCAATGCTTGGGGCTGTCGATCTGGGGATTACCGATGCAATGTATAGGGCGCGAGCGGGAAATTAAACGGCGCGAATGGTGGGGGATTGGAGGCCGGCTCAAAGCGTGCGCCAGGCGAAGCCGTCCTCCTGGGACGCGCAGGGGATCTCGGAGGCCGTGCAGCCCAAGGCTCCGGCCAAGGCCTCAGCCGCCAGGGCGGGTGTATTGTTCTGCTCGCTCAGGTGCATGGCCACGATGTGCTGCAGCCGCGGCAGGTGGAGCGTGCCGAGCAGTGCGGCCGCCTGGGCGTTGGAAAGGTGGCCGTAGGGCCCGCCCACGCGCGCCTTGAGGCGCTCCGGATACGGACCCCGGGCCAGCATCCCCGAGTCGTGGTTGCACTCGAGCAGCAATCCATCACAGCCGCGGAGCATTTCGTGCACGTGTATCGTGGGCCGTCCCAGGTCGGTGAGCAGGCCGAGCCGGCGTGCTCCGTCGGAGAAGACGAATTGGCAGGGTTCGCGGGCGTCGTGCGGGACGGTGAAAGGACGCACCTGCAGTTCTCCGATCTCCAAGTCCACCTCCGTCGTCAAGGTGCGCAGCTCGACACCCTCGGTGTCCCGACACCCGTGTTGTGTGCCCGCCGTCATCCAGACGGGCACACGGTGACGCCGGGCCAGCGATGCAACGCCCTGGGCATGGTCGCCGTGCTCGTGGGTGACCAGGATGGCCGTGAGTTGCTCGGGTTCCACGCCCAGCCGCAGCAGCCGACGCGTCGCCTCGCGCACGGAGAACCCACAATCGACGAGCAGGGTGGTGCGCCCGTGGGCGACCAGCAGCGCGTTACCCCTGCTGCCACTGCCCAGGCTGGCGAAGCGCACGCCGACGCCCTGCTCAGTAGCTCAGCTTGTAGGCCTCCATCAGCCGCTCCAGGACCTCGCGCTGTCCTTGCGGCTTCAGGGGCTTGGCGTCCTCCCCGCTCGGGTGGACGGTGATCCGCACCTTGTCGTCCGCGGGGGTCACGCGCAGCGCATACTGGTGGTCGGGGCGCAGCCCGTGCTTCGGCCGCGTCAGGCGCTCCCAGAGGCTGCGCTTGCGGCCCGGCGCCTCGGTGTACACGAAATAATAGACGTGCTGCGTGGGATTTTGCTCCTCCACGTACAGTCCCGCCCGATCCAACGCCAGTCCCAAGGGCCGCCAGACCTCCGACAACGGCGCATCGATCTCCAGAACGGGAACCCCGCCGGCTTCTTCGAGACGCATCCCAGGGCCGGTCAACGGTTTGGCCTCGGCCACGGCCTTGCGCGCGGCTTGTTCGTTGTACCCCAGGTAGACCATCAGGCGGGTCAGGAATTCGGCCTCGGCCTCGGGGTCGGGCGGCACCATGCCCCATTGCGGCTGCTGGTCGTCCTCCATGGGGTCGGCGATGAGCTCGGCCCGTTGCGAGCTGATATACACGGCGCTGCCGCCGCCCGAGGTGCGCTCCACGCGCAGGCGGAAACGGTTGCGGATCCCCACCTCCCCGATGAAAATCCCGGCCACCCTGTTGATGGCTCCCTGGATGCCGAAGCCAGGCAGGCTCGCGCGTTCCTCCACCCAGTCGGTGCGGAGGATTCCGGTCACCGGGTCGTCCTGCTTGAGTTCGATGCCCTGCTCCTTGAAGAAGGCGCGCAAGCGTGGCCAGAGCTTCTCCGGGGGCTCATTCACTTCAAGCCAGCGCAGCAACCCCGCGCGGTGAACCTTCACCCCCTCGAAGGTGGGCGCCACCATCTCGCCCTGCGCGGTGGTGCCGCCCTGTCGGATGCGGCCCCCCCCAGGCTCCTCGCCGGGCACCGTATAGCGGTCGTCCCACCGGGGACGGGTCAGATCGGGCGGAATCTCCAGATTCCGGACGCTGCCCGCGTTCTCGTACTCGTTGCCCCGCTTCCAGAACATGAGTTGCGAACACCCGCCGACGGCGGACATCAGCAAAACGAGAACGGCACCCGCAATCAGGCGTGCGGCGGATCGCCTCATAGGGCACCCGCCGCACGCAGCGCCTCACGCAACGGTTCCCGGTAACACTCTGAAAGCGGTGTCAGGGGCAGCCGGATCCCACGGCCGATCCGCCCCATCTCGAACAGCGCCCATTTGACCGGGATGGGATTCGACTCCAGGAACAGGTCGCGGTGCAAGGCGGCGAGTTCCCCGTCGATCCGGGCGGCGGTCTCGGCGTCGCCGCCCAGGGCCGCCGTGCACATCTCATGCATTTTTCCAGGTGCCACGTTGGCCGTGACCGAGATCACCCCCCGGCCACCGGCCAGTATCATCTCACGGGCCAGCGCGTCGTCGCCGCTGTAGACATCCAGCCGGCCGCCGCAGCGTTTCAGGAGCTCACGGGCCCGGTCCAGACTGCCGCTCGCCTCCTTGATGCCCACGATGTTGGGAACGTGGGAGAGGCGCTCGACGGTCTCGGGCAGCAGATCACAGGCGGTGCGCCCGGGTACGTTGTACAGGATCTGCGGCAGGGGAACCGCCTCGGCGACGGCCCGATAATGCAGATACAGCCCTTCCTGGGGAGGCTTGTTGTAGTAGGGCGTGACCAGCAGCGCCGCATCGGCCCCCGCCTCCATCGCGCAGCGGGTGAGTTCGATCGCCTCAGAGGTGGCGTTGGCCCCGGTGCCCGCGATCACGGGGACCCGGCCGGCCACGCGCTCCACCACGAACCGGATGAGCGCACAATGCTCCTCGTGACTCAGGGTCGCCGACTCGCCCGTGGTGCCCACCGGCACGATGGCATCCGTGCCGCTGTCCACGTGCCACTCGATCAGGTCGGCCAAGGCGTCATGCTGCACCGAGCCGTCCTCGGCCATGGGCGTGACGATCGCCACCATGCTGCCATGAAACATGCTTCTCCGCCCCCCTGCGCTACGCCTCGTTCGCCGCCGTCGGCTCCGGCATGGTACTGAGCGCCGCTGGGCAAAACAAGCAAAGCCCGCTATGCTGCCGGGCCGGGCTTGCCGCAATCCTTCACTATGGAAGCGCCCTCCGAAATCCCGCAGCCCCACCCCACTGCACCGCGGCTCGGCGTGCTGCTCGTCAATCTCGGCACGCCGGCATCCCCCTCCCGCCGCGACGTGCGCCGCTACCTGGCGGAGTTCCTGTGGGATCGCCGGGTGGTCGATCTGCCGCGGCCACTGTGGTGGCCCGTGCTGCACGGAATCATCCTCCGTGTCCGCCCGGCGCGTTCGGCGGCGGCCTACCGGCGCATCTGGACCCCGGAAGGCTCGCCGTTGCTGGCCATCTCCCGCCGCCAGCGCGAGGCCCTGCAGGATGCGCTGCGGCGTCGTAGGGGAATGCCCGCCGACGTCGTGCTGGCCATGCGCTATGGAGAGCCCTCGGTGGGCGCCGGCCTGCGCGCGCTGCGCCGGGTGGGCGCGCACCGCGTCCTGGTGCTGCCGCTCTACCCCCAATACTCGGCAACCACCACGGCCAGCGTCTTCGACGCGGTGGCCGCCGCCCTGCGCGCCGAGCGCCGCCTGCCGGAGTTGCGTTTCGTCAACGACTATCACGACCACGGCCCGTACCTCGACGCGCTGGCCGCCTCCGTCCGGGAATACTGGGCGCGCCACGGCCGGGCCGATCGGCTCGTGCTGTCCTTCCACGGCATCCCCGAGCGCTACGCCCGGGCCGGCGATCCGTACCCGCGACAATGCCGGTCCACCGCGCGGGCGCTGGCGGCGCGCCTGGAACTGGAGCCTGACCAATGGATCCTGAGTTTTCAATCGCGCATGGGCCGCGAACCCTGGCTGGGGCCTTATACCGACCAGGTACTGCGATCCCTACCCGGCCAGGGCGTGCGGCGCGTGCAGGTGATCTGCCCGGGATTCGCGGCCGACTGCCTGGAGACCCTTGAGGAGATCGCCCTGGAGGATCGCGACGAGTTCCTGAAGGCCGGCGGCGAGTCCTATGAGTACATTGCCTGCCTCAACGACCGCCCCGACCACGTGGAGGCCTTGGCCGGGCTGGTGGAAGAACACGCGCGGGGCTGGATCCAGCCCTCCTGAAGGTGATCCGCGGTAGGAGCGCCGCGGATCCACCCCCGCCCACGCCCCCGGAGCCGGCGCCTCCGGATCCCCTTGCGCACGGCCTGCGGTCGCCGGCCCCGAGTCTGTTAAGCTAGCGGCCTGCCGACAGCTCCGAAAACGACCCAGCACCTAACCATGGCCAATTACCTCGTCGTTTCCGCAATCGGCGAAGACCAGCCCGGGACCGTAGAGCGCCTCGCGCGCACCATCCTCGAATATCAGTGCAACATCGAAGACTCGCGCATGGCGGTCCTCGGCGGAACCTTTGCGCTCATCCAGCTGGTCTCCGGCAGGTGGAACAACCTGGCCAAGCTCGAAACCGCGCTGAACAACCTCCAGGGCTCTTTGCACCTGACGATCACCACGCGCCACACGGACCGGTCCGAGCCGAACCCAACGCACATGCCCTACACCCTGGACGTGGTGTCGCTGGACCGCCCGGGCATCGTGCACCAGCTCTCGGGCTTTCTCGCCGCCCGCGGCATCAACATCCAGGACATGTCCACGCACACCTACCGGGCGGCCCACACCGCCGCGCCGATGATCTCGGTGCGCATGAACATCGAGGTCCCCGACACGGTGCACATCGCCCAGTTGCGCGAGGATTTCCTCGACCTGTGCGACGCGGAAAACTTCGACGGGATCCTGGAACCGGTCAAGGCACCCTGACCATCGATGCCACCGCGCCCGCTACTGCTCTGCGCCGAAGCGCGTCGCGATCCGCTCGGCGTAGGCCTCTTCCAGCTGCAGCGGGCGGCCCAGTCGCTCCCGGGACAACCGCCAGCGCAGCAGTTCCAGCCGCCGCACCGCGCTCGCGCGCTGCTCCACCGTCACGGCCCGGGCGATGAGTTCTTCCACATCCCGGATCTCGCGACGCAAGACCACCTCCGGCGGCAGATGGCCGGAATTGCGCAGGATGCGGTAGGCCACCCGAAGCGTCTCGGGCACCAGCGGTTCGTCCTCCAGCGGCAGCGGCCGGCCGGCCCCCGGCAGATCGTCGAAGACGCCTTCATCCTGGGCCTTGCGGATCCGCTCCTCGGCGATCCGATCGATCAGCCACATGACCCGACTCCAGAAACTCCCACATGAACGACCACCACGAAAAGCGCCTGTTCATCCTGGACACCAACGTGCTCATGCACGATCCGACGGCCCTGTTCCGCTTCAAGGAGCACGACGTCTTTCTCCCCATGGTGGTTCTCGAAGAACTGGATCACGCCAAGAAAGGCACCTCGGAAGTGGCCCGCAACGTACGCCAGGCCTCGCGGTTCATCGACCAGCTGATCCACGACAAAGACCATGGGGAGATCGCCCGCGGCCTGCCCCTGGATCATACCGCCGGGGTCAGGCCCGCCCCCACCGGTCGGCTCTTCTTCCAGGCGCGGCCGCTCTCTGCGCCATTGCCCCCGTCCCTGCCGGGAACCACGCCCGACAACACGATCCTGGCCACCGCCCTGGCCCTCCAGGAGGAGCAGCCGGACACGCGGGTGACCCTGGTTTCCAAGGATATCAACCTGCGCATCAAGGCCGCCATCCTGGGGATCCACGCCGAAGACTACTACAACGACCAGGTCCTGGAAGACGCCGACCTGCTCTACAGCGGCCTGTCCGAGCTGCCCCCCGATTTCTGGGACACCCATGGCAAGGACATGGACGCCTGGAAGGCGGAGGGCCGCACGTTTTATCGCATCCGTGGCCCGTTGGTCGGCCAGTGGCATCCGAATCAGTGCCTCGTGCTGCCCGGCGAAGGCGGCTTCCAGGCCATCGTGCGTGAGATTCGCGGCCCCGAGGAGGCCATCATCGAATACACCGAGGACTATACCCAGCAGCGGCACGCGGTCTGGGGGGTGACCGCGCTCAACCGCGAGCAGAACTTCGCCTTGAACCTGCTGCTCGACCCCGAGATCGACTTCGTCACCCTGGTGGGGGTGGCCGGATCCGGCAAGACCCTGCTGGCGCTGGCCGCCGGCCTGACGCTGGTGCTGGAAGACAAGCGCCACCGCGAGATCGTCATGACCCGCGTGACCATTCCGGTGGGCGAAGACATCGGCTTTCTGCCCGGCACCGAGGAAGAGAAAATGGAGCCCTGGATGGGCGCTCTGCTGGACAATCTGGAGGTCCTCACCCAGGCCGAGGAAGGCGGCGAATGGGGCCGCGCCGCGACGCAGGACCTGCTGCGATCCAAGGTCAAGATCCGCTCGCTCAACTTCATGCGCGGGCGGACCTTCCTGAACCGCTACATCATCCTGGACGAGGCCCAGAATCTCACGCCCAAGCAAATGAAGACCCTCATCACCCGGGCCGGACCCGGCACCAAGATGGTCTGCATCGGCAACATCGCCCAGATCGACACGCCCTACCTCACCGAGACCACCTCCGGGCTCACCTACGTGGTGGACCACTTCAAGGACTGGCCCCACGCCGGCCACATCACCCTGATGCGCGGAGAGCGTTCGCGGCTGGCGGACTTCGCCTCGGAGAACCTCTGATCCGGGCCATCGCCCGGTCGAACAGGGGCGTTCGCGATCAGGAAGAACCGGGGCTTCCGGCCGGCTCCGGCACCTCGCCGTCCCGCTGCCGCGGCCAGGCGGTGATCACCGCTTTGACCAGGGTGGCCAAGGGAATGGCGAAGAACACGCCCCAGAAGCCCCAGATCCCGCCGAAAATGAGCACGGCGGCGATGATGGCCACCGGATGCAGGTTCACCACTTCGGAAAACAGGATGGGCACCAGCAGGTTGCCGTCCAGGAACTGGATCACCGCGTAGGCGACCACGGCATACACGAACTCCGGTTCCGTGCCCCACTGGTAGTAGGCCACCGCCGCCACGGGAATGGTGACCACCGCCGCACCCACGTACGGGATGATCACCGAGATCCCCACCAGGAAGGACAACAGCATGGCGAAATTGAGCCCCAGCACGGTGAAGGTGATGAAGCTCACCACCCAGACGATGACGATCTCGGCGAACTTGCCCCGGATGTAGTTGGCCACCCCCGCGTTGACCTCACGCCACACCGCCACCGAGAGCCCTCGCTCCTTGGGCAGAAAACCCGCAACCCAGTCCAGGATCTTGCGCTTGTCCTTGAGGAAGAAGAACACCATCAGGGGGACCAGAATGATATACACCATGAAGGTGATGAGCCCCATCACCGAGGACAACGAAAGACTGAGCACCTCCTGCCCGGCGGCCAAGAGCTCCCGGCGCACGGCGGCGATGAAACTCACCACCTGATCCTCGGAGATCAGCCTGGGATATCGCTCGGGAAGTTGCATGAGCAATGCCTGCCCCCGTTCCACGATGCCCGGCACCTCCCGGATGAGCTGTCCCGTCTGCTTGAGGAGCATGGGCACCAGCCCGAAGACCAGGAACACCAGGAACGCGATGAACAGGGTGAACACGATGGCCAGCGCCACGGCGCGGGGGATGCGCAGTCGCTCCAAGCGCTCGATGGCCCCATCGAGCACATAGGCGATGACGATCGCCGCCAGCAGCGGCGCAAGAATGTCGCCCGCGAACAGGACCACCCCGAAGCCGAGCAGAAGCAGCAGCGCCAGGATGGCGGCTTGCGGATCGGAGAAGTGCCGCTTGTACCAGTCGCGGATCAGCTCGATCATTTCGCGTTTCCCACGAGACGCTCGTACTCCTCCCGAAACAGGCGTTCCAGGTCGTCGATCACCTCGGCGGCGGAGCGGCCCTGCATCACGTGTTGGGCCATGAGCGTGGAAGTCTCGTTGAGCAACGCGTCTTTGTCGAGCATGAAATAGGTATCGGCCAGCCGGCGGATGGCCTTGACCACCGACTCGTCCTTCGGCCGGGGAATGGATCTGGGCTGGGGAGGCCGACGATCCCCGACGGCGGTCTCACGGCCTGCGTCCTTCTCCTGGGCCAGGAACTCGGCAAAACGCAGCAAGGTGCGCTGCGCCTCGCCATCCAGCCCATCGAAAAGCCGAAGGAGCCTGCGGGCGCGCGGGTCCCGGGCACGCACGGGCGGCGAGTGCATCAGGCGTCCGCAGCCTCCAGACGGGCGTGCAGGCGCTGTCCACCGTGCTCGTGGCAGTACTGATGCGCGTACTCGAGCAGCTCTTCCATCGCCCGGTGCCGGAACTTCTGCCGCTGACGCACGAACGAGAACTCCCGCTCCAGTGGCGGATCCAGCGGGATGGCCACCAGCGTCCCCAGGGCCAGCTCCTTGCCCAGCGTGGCCTTGGACAGCACCGAGACCCCCATCCCCGCCTCCACGGCCCCCTTGATGGACTCGGGGCTGCCCAGCTCCATGCACACGTTGAGGGTTCCCGGCTCCAGTCCCTGCCGCGTCAGGTAGTCCATGATGACCTCGCGCGTGCCCGAGCCCTCCTCACGGCAGATGAACGGTTCGCCCGAGAGCTCCTTCATCTGCAGCGTCTCGCGCTCGGCGAAACGGTGGTCCGGAGCGACCACCACCACGAGCTGGTCCACGCGGCAGGGCTCGACGATGAGGTTCTTGTTGCTCACCGGCGCCTCCACCACGCCGAGATCGATGGTGCTGTTCTCCACCATGGAGACGATACCGTCGGAGTTGGAGACCTTGAGCTTCAGGTTGAGCTCGGGAAACTCCACCTTGAACCCGCGCAACAGGTCCGGGAGCATGTATTCGGCGATGGTGGTGCTGGCCCCGATGGTGAGCGATCCGGACAAGTCGCCGGTCAGTTCCTTGACTGCGTTCTCCATGTCCGTGTAGAGCTCGAAGATCTTCTCCGCGTAGCCGTACACCCTGCGCCCGGCCTCGGTCAGGGTGACGCGGTTGTGCACCCGGTCGAACAGGCGGGTGTTGAAGTGATCCTCGAGCTGGCGCACCTGGAACGTCACCGCCGGCTGCGTCATGTGCAAGGCCTCAGCCGCCTTGGTGAAGCTCAGCAGGCGGGCCACGGTGTAGAAGACCTGGAGTCTGCGATCGGCCATGGGGCGGCGAGGGATAAAACCCACGAGTACATGGATAAACGCCGATTATACCAGTGATCCGGCGCCCGTCTTTACACCAAATGGGAGAGGCCCGGACCCGACCCAGGCCTCATCGGGTGGGCCGGGCGCCCGCCGAGGTCGCACCGGTTTCGCAATGGTTCTCAGCCTCCCACCAGCTGCTCGATCCGCTTGCGCGCCACCGCGTAATACAGCAGCGGGATCACCACCAGGGTGAGCAGCGTCGAGACCGCGATGCCGAAGATGAGCGAGACGGCCAGCCCCGAGAAGATGGGGTCGTCGAGGATGAAGAACGCACCCAGCACCGCCGCTAGCCCCGTGAGCACGATGGGCTTGGCCCGCACGGCCGCCGATTCGACCACCGCCTCCTCCAGCGCCATGCCCTTGCGCACGTGCTCGTTGATGAAGTCCACCAACAGGATCGAATTGCGAACGATGATGCCGGCCAGCGCGATCATGCCGATCATGGAGGTGGCCGTGAACTGCGCCCCCAGCAGGGCATGGCCCGGCATCACGCCGATGATGGTCAGTGGAATCGGCGCCATGATGACCAGCGGCACCAGGTAGGAACGGAATTGGGCGACCACCAGCAGGTAGATGAGAATCAGGCCCACCGAATAGGCGATCCCCATGTCCCGGAAGGTCTCGTAGGTCACCTGCCACTCGCCGTCCCACTTGAGCCCGTAGCGATAGGGGTTCTCGGGCTGAGCGATGAAATGCTGATCGATGGGCGCGCCGTCGGCGATGTCGGCCCGTTTCAGTCGGGCGTAGATCTCGAACATGCCGTACAGGGGGCTGTCCAGGCGTCCGGCCATGTCGCCGGTGACATAGACCACCGGCAGCAGGTCCTTGTGCAGCCGGCTGTAGGGACGTGGCTCCTCCACCACTTCCACCAGCTCCGAAAGGGGCACCAGCTCGCCGCCTGCCGACTTCAGGCGCAGGGACAGGACCGGATCCAGATCGGCCTTGTCCTGCACCGGGAACTCCAGCCGGATCGGCAGGGGGTATTTGACCTTGTTGCCGTGCAGGTAGCTCACGTCCTCGCCCTTCAGCACGGTGGCCACGGCCGAGGCCACCTCGGCCTGGGAAACCCCGAGCAGCGCCGCCTTCTGCCGGTCCACACGCACGATGAGGCGGGGCGAAGGGGTCTCCACGCTGTCGTCCACGTCGACGATGTCCGGCGTGGACTCGAAGATCCCGCGCACCGCCTTGGCCACGCGGATCTGCCCCGCGTAGTCCAGCCCGTAGATCTCGGCCACGATGGGCGAGAGTACGGGTGGGCCCGGCGGGATCTCCACGATCTTCACGTTGGCCCCGTGCCGGCGCCCGATCTCCTGCAGCGGACCACGCACCGCCTGGGCGATCTCGTGGCTCTTGCGAGTGCGGTGGTGGGGATCGGTGAGATTGACTTGGAGGTCACCCACGTTGGCGCCCTTGCGCAGGTAGTACTGGCGCACCAGGCCGTTGAAGCTGATAGGCGCGGCGGTCCCCGCATAGGCCTGGTAATCGCTGACTTCGGGGATGGTCTCCAGATAGGCGCCCAGCTCCTCCAGCACGGCGACCGTCCGCTCGAGCGCCACACCCTCGTCCATGTCCACCACCACCTGGAACTCGGGCTTGTTGTCGAAAGGCAGCATCTTGAGCACCACCACCCGTAAGACCACCAGGGAGACGGCCACCCCGATCAACACCACCATGGCCAGGAACAGGCCGTTGCGCCGCGCGCGCGCGCCCCGGCCCACCAGCATGGGCTTGAGCACCCGGTCGAAGAACCGATGCAACACCGTCTCACCCGGCGTCTCCGCCCCCGTCTCGGGGGCGTGGCCCGCGTGGGCGGCGAAGGCTTTCTGGAGCAGGCGGTGGGCGAACCACGGCGTGACCACGAAGGCCACCGCCAGCGAGATCAGCATTCCGGTGCTCGCGTTGATGGGAATCGGACTCATGTAAGGCCCCATCAGGCCGGTGACGAAGGCCATGGGCAGAAGCGCCGCGATGACCGTGAAGGTGGCCAGGATGGTCGGCCCGCCCACCTCGTCCACGGCGGCCGGAATCGCCTCGCGCAGCGATTTGGCGCCGAGCTCGATGTGCCGGTGGATGTTCTCCACCACGACGATGGCGTCGTCGACCAGGATGCCGATGGAGAAGATCAACGCGAACAGGCTCACGCGGTTCAACGTGAACCCCCAGGCCCAGGAGGCGAACAGGGTGATGGCCAAGGTCACGATCACCGCGATGCCCACGATCACCGCCTCGCGCCAGCCCAGTGCCAACCACACCAGCAACACCACCGAAGCGGTGGCGAAGATGAGCTTGTGGATGAGCTTGTCGGCCTTGGCCTTGGCGGTGACGCCGTAGTCCCGGGTGACCGTCACGTTCACCCCCTCGGGAATGAAGATTCCCTCGAGCTGGTCCATGCGCTGGATCACCTGGCGGGCGATCTTCACGGCATTGGTGCCCGGTTTCTTGGCCACCGCGATGGTGACCGCGGGATAGACGCCGCGCACCGCAATCCCCTTCTCCTCGGAGCCCGCCGGCCCCACGCCCATCCACACGTAGCTCTCGGGGAAGTCGGGTCCCAGACGCACCTCGGCCACGTCGTCCAGATACACCGGCCGCCCCTCGTGGACACCCACCACGAGCTCGCCCACCTCGTGAGGCGAGACCAGGAAATCGCCCGCCTGGACCGGGATCTCGCGATCGTCGCGCACCAGAGCGCCGGCGTCGCGCGAGGCGTTGCTCACCTGCAGGGCCCGGCGCAGGTCGGTGAGCGAGATGCCGTAGCCGGAGAGCTTGACCGGGTCGAGCAGCACGTGCACCACTTGGTCAGGGCCGCCGATGGTATAGACATCCCGCGTGCCGTGCACCCGCTTGAGCTCAGCCTCCACCGCGTGGGCCACGCGCAGCAGCTCGTGCGAGCCCCACGCCGGATCCTGGCTCCAAAGGGTGAGGGTGACGATGGGCACGTCGTCGATCCCCTTGGGCTTGACGATGGGCTCACCGATCCCGATGTTCGGCGGCAACCAGTCGCGCTTGGAGAACAGTTTGTTGTACAAGCGCACGATGGCGTCCTCGCGGTCCTCGCCCACCTCGTACTGCACCGTGAGGACCGCCATGCCCGGGCGCGATGCGGAATACACGTGCTCGATGCCGACGATCTCGGCCAGCACCTGCTCGGCGGGGGTGGCCACCAGGTTCTCCACCTCCTCGGCGGTGGCGCCGGGGAAGGGGATGAACACATTGGCGAAGGTCACGTTGATCTGCGGGTCCTCCTCGCGCGGCGTGACCAGCACCGCGAAGGCCCCCAGCAGCAACCCCACCAGGGCCAGCAGCGGGGTGATGGCCGTGTCCTGAAAGCGCCGGGCGATGCTTCCGGACAGACCCAGTCTCGCCTCAGTGCCCATCATCGGCCCCCTTGGAGAGGTGCCGGCGCGCCTTGAACAAGGCCCCGGCCTTGATCGGATCGAGCGCCACCCGCTCGCCCGGCCTCAGGCCGGCCAGAATGACGATCTTGCCGTCCGGGGTGATCCGTCCCGGGCGCACGGCGCGGAAATGGATCCCGCCCTGCTCGTCCACCACGTACACGCCCCGCACCTCACTGCGATAGACCACCGCCCGCGCGGGGATCACCAGGCGCTTCTGCTCGCCGGTGACGAACGCCACCTTCACGAACATGCCCGGGAACAGGCCCTTGACGTTCTCGGGCAGTTCCACGCGCACGTCGAAGGTGTTGGTCTGGCCGTGGGCGTACGGAAAGAAGGTGAGCCGTTCGGCCGGGATGGAACGCGGCCTGCCCGCCTCGTCGGGCACCAGCACCCGCGCCTTGCGGTATTTACGGATGGCGTTGATCACCCGCTGGGGCACGGCCACCCGTACGCGCAGTCGTTCCAGCGACACCCCGCTCATGACCGGCGTGCCCGGCTGGACCACCTCGCCCACCTGTACGTGACGCTGGGTGACGATGCCGCTGTACGGGGCCCGGATGCGCGTGCGCTCCAGCTGCTCCTCGGCCGAATCCAACGCCGCCTCGGCGGCCTGCAGGCGCGCCTTGGCCGCGTCGCGCTCGGCGCGGGCCTGCTCGAACTTCGATTTGGAGACCAGCTTCTTCTGGTAGAGCTCGCGGACCCGGGCGAACTCGCTCCCGGCCTGCTGGAAGCGGGCCCGCGCCTCCTCCAACGCCGCCCGGGCCTTGTCCACCTGCGCCCGCTGTTCGGTGTCGCGCAGGCGCACGATCACCTCGCCCTTCTCCACGTAGTCGTCCACGTCATAGAGGACTTCCAGCACGCGCCCCGTGGTCTGGGCCGAGACGGTGGTCTGGTTGACGGCCTCCACCGTGCCGTCGAAAACCTGTTCGCGCGCCACGGTCTCCATCCGCGCGGGCGTGGTCTCCAGCGGCGGCTCCGCCCAGGCCGCCATGGACACCAGACACAGCAGGCCGACGATCCGCATTCGGATGTTCATGTTCATCGCTTCCCTTATCATCGGTGGTTTCTGCGCGCATCGACGCGCGACTGCGGCGGCATTGTAGCAAAGTATATTAGCATTTCCTAATATTTTCCCAGTAAGAACCGGGGATCTCTCCCCTCATCGGACGTTTCTGCGCACCGGCCTTCTCGGTTAGTCTAGGGCATGGACTACGTATGTGAGGGCCGTCCCCATGCGCACACACCAGGTGCTACTTCCCCTCCTGCTCGCGACCGCCGCTTCCCAGGCGGGCGTCTATCGATGGACCGACGCAGAGGGCACCGTGCATTTCTCTCAGAGCCCACCGCCCGATACACACGCCGAACCCGTCACGGTGAAACCGCCGCCGGCCGACTCCGGGCTGAGCGACCCGTCGCTGGGAAAGTCACTCGAGCAATTCGAACGACGGCGCGCCGACCGGAAGAAACAACAGGAGGAGACGGCCAAAAGGGCCGAGGCGGAAAAACGACGGCTGGCCAACTGCGAAAAGGCGCGCAAAAATTTAGCCACGGTGACCAGCCGGGGCCGCGTGCGGGTCATCCGGGCGAACGAATCCGTGGCGCTGACCGAGGAGGAACGCCAGGCGCTCATCCGGAAACTGGAAAAGCAGATCCAGAAATTCTGTGATCAATAGGGAGGTGGACCATGCCCCTGCTCAGCATCGAAACCAATGTTCCCGCGGATGCGGACACGCGCCGGGCCCTGCTCGTGTCGGCCTCGACCCTCACCGCAGAGGAGCTCGGCAAGTCCGAACGTTACGTGATGGTCCGGTTCACTCACAACCCAAACATGCTGTTCGCAGGTGACGACCGGCCGCTGGCCTACCTGGAACTCAAGAGCATCGGCCTGCCGGAGGAGGCCACCCCGAAGCTCTCGGCCGCGCTCTGCGCACTCGTCGAGGAGCGCCTGGGGGTGCCCGGAAACCGCATCTACATCGAATTCTCCGATGCGCCGAGGCGGATGTGGGGCTGGGACGGACACACGTTCTGACACCAGATCGCGCGGCGGCCGAAGGGCGCGCCCGGGCAAGAAACGCCCGGGGCCCCGCCTTCCCAACGAAGCAACCTCGTTCAGTCGTCCGGCATCTCCGGAATGGGGGGCGGGAAGTATTCCACCTCCTTGATGTCGGCTTCGGGATGGTGGCTCTTGATGAGCCCGATGATCTCGGCGGCGCGGTGCTTGGGGATGTCGATCATCATCAGGAGTTGGCCCGCTTCCACCGCCTGCTCGTAGCGGCGCAGCTCCTCGCTGGGGATGGACACGCCGATGAGCGAGGAGGCCCAAGCGCCGATGGCACTACCGGCCAGGGTGGTGGCGAGCAGCACCGCCCCGCCCGCCACCGCCACGCCGGGGAAGGCCAGCGCCGCCAGCCCGGCCAGCAGACCCGTCGCCCCGCCCAGCGCGGCGCCGCGTTTGAGCGCGGGCACCAAGTCGGTGCGTTCGGCCAGCCCCGCCTCGTGCAGATCCTCCATCGGGGTCCCTTCGCGCGCGATCACGTGAATGTCCTTCTCCGGGACCCGCTCACTCAGCAGTTCGTGGGTGATCTTGCGCGCGGTGTCCACGTCCGGCACCAGCATCACGATGCGTTTCATTAACGTTCCTCCCCTGGGATCTGGCCAACGGTCCGGCAGGCCGGTGAAAAAGCTCGCGCGGGCCCGCCTCGAGCATCACGCGTGTCTTCGGCGGTCCAGCGCGGGCGCCTTCCAGCACTTCGCTGGTCTGTGTTGGAAATATATCAAAACTGGGCGAGCCCCGGCGGCGGAATCCGCACCTCCACGCGCGCACCACCCAGGGGGCTGTCGAGGATGTGGATGCGCCCCCCTGCGCCCTCGACGATCTCCCGTACCACGGACAACCCGATGCCCTGCCCGGGCTGGCGTTGATCGAGCCGGCTGCCGCGCCGGAGCACTTCCCGCCGCTTCCCGGGCTCGATACCAGGCCCGTCGTCCTCCACCCACAAGAGCAGTCCGGGGCGGCGGCCGAGGCCCTGCGCGCGGGCCCCGGCCCGCACCCTCCCGCGGCCGTACTTGCAGGCGTTGTCGAGCAGGTTGCCCAGAATCTCCATGAGATCGCCCTCGTCGCCGAAAAACCCCACCCCAGACGGCACATCCAACGCGATATCCACCGGCCTGGCCGCGTGGATCCGCGCCAGCGAGCGCGCGATCCGCTCCATCACCGGCCTCACCTCCACCGCCCGCCCCAAGGTGGACTGTGGCGCGGCCGCCGCGCGGCGCAACTGATGCTGTACGATCTCGTCCATCCGCGCGACCTGCTCGAGAACCAACGGGCGCAGCCGCGCATCGTCGGATCCCGATTCGGCCGCGTTGCGCAGGATGGCCAGCGGCGTCTTCATGCTGTGGGCGAGATCGCCCAGGCGGTTGCGGTAGCGCTCGCGGCTGGCCCGACTGCTCGCGATCAGCGCATTGAGATTGCGGGTCAGCCCCTGGAGCTCGCGCGGGTAGTCGCCGGCCAGGGATTCCGCCGCGCCGGCCTCGATCCGTTCCAGGTCCCGCTCCACCCGCCGCAACGGCCCCAGACCCCAGCGCACGATCAGCCCCTGGACTACGAGCAGCGCCAAGGCCAGGCCGCCCAGCCAACGCCACAGGTTGCCCCGGAAGGCGGCCATCTCCGCGGCCACGGGTGTGAAATCCTGAGCGACCGCCAGGGTATACCGGATCGACTGGCCCGCGGCGTCCTCCCAGGCCACGCCGTAGTTCACCACGTAGAGCGGCTCGCCCGCCTCGCGAACCCGGAAATAGCGGCGCACCCCGGGCGGCTGTGGACGCAGGAAATCACCTCCGCGGCCCGCCAGCGATGGCGATCGCCAGCGGTAGCCGTCCTCGCCATCGACCCGTGCGTAGAGACCGGAGTCGGGCTTGGAGAAACGGGGGTCGGGCAGGGTCTGGGGCAGCACCATGCGCCCCCGGGAATCCTCGTCGGCCGCCGCCAGCAGCGCATAGACGTGCCCCATGAGCCGCTCGCGCAGCCCCGCCTCGGCGCTGCGCCGGAAGGCCTGGTCCAGGGCCACCCCCGCCACCCCCAGAAAGCCCGCGAGCACGAGCACGGAGGCCAGGAGGAGCCGCCCGTGTAGGGAGTGCAGCCCCCAGCCCCATACGGCCGCCAGCTTTCCGTTCACACCGGTTCGGCTCAACGGCCGCCATCGGCTTTCCGTCGTCTTCCGGCCACCGCCTCCGAACGCCCCCCGATGCCGCCCGAGATCCGGGGCGGCCGCATCGCCCGGCCGACGGCCCATTCAGGAGTCCGCCGGCCCGGCCGCGAGCGCAAACCGGTAGCCGCGGCCCCGCAGCGTTTCGATCGGTTGCAGACGCTGGTCCGGGTCGAGCTTGCGGCGCAGACGCCGGATGAAGACCTCCAGGACGTTGCTGTCGCGGTCGAAGTCCTGCTCGTAGAGATGCTCGGTGAGCTCGGTCTTGGAGACGACCTGGCCGGCATGCAACGCCAGGTATTCCAGCACGCGGTACTCATACCCGGTGAGCGCCACCCGCCGCCCCTCCACCCACACCTCCTGCGCGCGGGTGTCCACCGTCAGCGGACCGAACGTCAGCCGGGGGCGGCTCCAGCCGGCGGCGCGGCGCACCAAGGCGTTGATCCGGGCCAGCACCTCCTCCATGTGGAACGGCTTGACCACGTAGTCGTCGGCACCGGCCTCCAGCCCCTCGACCTTGTCACGCCAATCACCGCGCGCGGTGAGGATGAGGATGGGGAAATCGCGTCCCTCGGAACGGAGCCTTCGGATCAGCTCGATCCCGCTCAAACGGGGCAGGCCCAGATCCACGATGGCCACGTCCAGCGGGAACTCGCGACCGATGTAGAGCCCTTCTTCGCCATCGGCGGCCGTCTCCACCGCGAAGCCCGCATCCTTGAGATGCCGGGCGAGCTGTTCGAGGAGAAGCGTCTCGTCCTCGACCACCAGCACCCGCATCAGCGCCTCCGGCGATACGGGGCCGGACGGCGCGGCGCCGGCTCCCCGATCCCGGCTTCGTACCGGAACCGGCGCACACGCCCGCCCTCGGTGAGCACCCGCACGCGATGCACGCGGCGGCCTCCCTCGTCCACCGTATCCGCCGAGAGCACCTTGCCGCTGCGCCGCGCACGGCGCAGCGCCTCATCGAGCGAGACGGACGGCCCGGCCACCGGTTGCAGCCAGGACGCGAACCCTTCCGCGCGCGCCCATGCCGCCGCGGGCCCCAGAAACCCGGTCGCGGCGATTACCATGATGGCAACTCGACTCGCAACACGCGACATGGGAACCGTCTCAGAAATCCTCCACGGTGTAATCGTCCACCGGATCGACGTCCACCTCCACCCGGATCCACTTGCCCGGACGATGGTCGGTGATGGTCTCGAACAGGCGGCCCTTGTACCGATATTGTACCCGATAGCCTGTCAACCGCCGTTCGCTTCTGACCTCGTCCACCGTCTCGCAACGCCGTTCGTGGAACACCCGCCTGCGGTAGTGATGCCCGTAGTGCCGCTGGCCCACCTGGTGCCCCACGGCCAGGCCGATGGCCGTACCCATGGCCGTGGTGATCGCCTCCGAATCCCCGTCACCCAGCTTGTTCCCGAGATACCCCCCCAA
>Ga0256841_1000556_pt1 | contig 38125 bp, 36 predicted proteins | sample 356308metaG_FD_185971 | JGI IMG/M metagenome (GOLD analysis project Ga0256841, IMG submission 185971) | Hydrothermal vent microbial communities from Mid Atlantic Ridge, Atlantic Ocean - 356-308 | ecosystem: Environmental > Aquatic > Marine > Hydrothermal vents | place: Atlantic Ocean: Mid... | reverse complement strand
ACGCAGAACCACTTCCTGCTTGCGTTTTGCCGACCACCTCTTCGGCGATTTCTTCTCACTCATGGACACCTCCTGTCGCTATCACTCTACGACCAAATGTGTGTCCAAAATATTCGAGGGGCAACCCGGAACGCCCTTCACGCAAGGAAGCGAGGACCTCGCCCAAGTTGTTGCCGATACTGGCAACGATACCCATCCCGGTTACGACGACACGGCGTTTCACGATAACCTCTTGTCCATCCGCAGAATCCATGTCGATACATCCAGAGCATGGCGAATCATTACAGGTGCTCCCCCCTCGTCGAAATCCGCTCTGTAAGGCATCGAGACAAAAAACAGACGAATTGGTCTGTCTCTTGTCGCGGAGTATAGGCAAGACGAACCGGTCTGTCGATACTTGTCCCATACCGTGTGATTATGTTCCCAAAAGGAGCTATCCTCTGTTCCGGGCCAGGGATGTCCTGGAGGCCCTCCTGGCGGGGGAAGTGGATGGAAGGCGCCCGTAGGGCGACTGGAATCCACTTCCCCCGCGGCGCCGGCGGTCCGGCCGGCCGCGCGGGGCGGAACCCTCACTCATCAGCCGGTGACAGGACATGAACATCCGACTCCACGGAAAGGCACGCACCACCCCGGAGATCCGCCGGGAGATCCAGGCCTCCGACCTTCCGGCCACGGTCCTGGCCCGGAAGTACGGGGTCCATCGGCACACCCTCCGCAAGTGGCGCAAGCGCGATTCGGTGGAGGACGCCTCGCACCGCCCGCACCGCATCCATGCCACCCTGTCCCCGCCCCAGGAGGCCGTCGTGGTGGCCCTGCGCGAGACCCTCCTGTTGCCCCTGGACGACCTCCTGGCCGTCACCCATGAGTTCATCAATCCCCAGGTCTCCCGCTCCGGCCTGGCCCGCTGTCTGCGCCGCTACGGGGTCTCCGACCTCAAGGCCCTGGTCGCCGCCCGGGAAGGGCCGGATACCCCGGACGAACCCCGGCCCAAGACCTTCAAGGACTACGCCCCGGGCCTCGTCCACGTGGACCTGAAGTCTCTGCCTCAGATGCCCGACGAAGCGCAGCGCAAGTACCTCTATGCCGGCGTCGACCGGGCGAGCCGCTGGGTCTATGTGGAGATCCTGGAGAACAAGGAGGCGGCCACCGCGGCCGGCCTTCTCGAACGGCTGATCCACAAGGCCCCCTTCAAGATCGCCAAGGTCCTGACCGACAACGGCAAAGACAAATTCGCCGGGAGCGAATTTGGACAACCGCAGGTTGGCCCCGTCAGGGGCGGACCCCAGGGACGGGGGACGCAATTTACTGATCGTTTCTGCGCCACCGGGCAACGCGAGCCCACCGGCCGTCACGCCTTCGACCGTGTCTGCCATCGGCACGACATCGCGCACCGCCTCATCAAGCCCCGGACACCCCAGACGAATGGGATGATCGAGCGTTTCAACGGCCGCGTGGCCGAGGTCGTCAAAACGACGGTCTTCCGCAGCAGTCAGGAACTGCGCGACACCCTGCTGCGCGCTACGTCAATATCTATAATCAACAGATCCCACAGAAGGCCCTCGGCCACGTGCCACCCATCCAGGCACTCAAGCAATGGCAGGCCAAACGCCCCGATCTCTTCAAAAAGCGCGTATATAATCTCGCGGGTTTTGGCACATAAAAGCACACGCCGCTGTTGCAACGGAACAACTACTCAAGAACCGCCCTAGCGTTTTCTGTGGAACACTAAAGCGCATGGAATGCTACTGAATGCGCCAAAATATTAGCTGAAGCCTTTTCATGATCTTATTCATGCCCTGCCACCGGGTGACGTGTGCGGGTTTCGCCCTGTGGTACCGGTAGGCCCCCTCACCGCGCAATCAGGGTCTGCTTGAGGATCTTCGGCGTCACGAAGATCAGCAGTTCCTTGTTCTCGTCGCGGTCGATGTGCTTCTGGAAGAAGAAGCCCAGGACCGGGATGTCTCCGAGTAAGGGGACCTGTTCCTTGTTCTTGGTCTTGGTGCGTTCGTAGACCCCGCCGAGGACCACGGTCTCGCCGTTGTCCACCAGGACCGAGGTCTCCACCGAACGGGTGTCCACCGGGGGCACGCCCAGCACGGAACGGGAGAAGTCAGGGCTGTCCTTGTTGATCTTGAGGTCCATCATGATGCGGTCGTCGGGAGTGATGTGGGGGGTCACGTCCAGTTGCAGCACGGCCTCCTTGAAGGCCACCGAGGTGGCGCCGCTGGAGCTGCGCTCCTGATAGGGGATCTCCACGCCCTGCTTGATAGTGGCCTTGTTCTGGTCGGAGGTGATGACCCGGGGACTGGAGACCACCTCGCCGCGGCCTTCCTTCTGCATGGCCGAGAGTTCCAGTTGCAACAGATAGGAACCGATCTTGCCGATGAGGAAGTTGGCCGCGCCCGAGGGGGCATCCACCGGCAGATTGACCATCAGGGCCTCGCGGTCGGTGCCGTTGGGCAGGGTGATACCGGCGTCGAAGGGGTTGCCGGCCACGTCGGCCAGGAAGGGGCCCTTGTTCACGATGCCCGTGCCATCGAGGTGGCCTGGGAGGCCGCCGCCGATGTTCACCTGGGTGTCGTTCCCCAGTTGACGCGCCCCGGACCAGCCGAAACGCACCCCCAGGTCGCGGGCGAAGTCGTTGTTGGCGATCACCACCCGCGATTCGATCAGGACTTGGCGTACCGGCACGTCCAGCTTGAGGATCATGCGCCGGATGTCTTCCAACTTGGCCGCGGTGTCCTGGATCAACAGGGTGTTGGTACGATTGTCCACGGTCACCTGGCCACGCTCGGAGAGCAGGCGGTTTTCGCTGGACTTGAGCAGGGCCGCGAGGTCGGAGGCCTTGGCGTAGTTGATCTGGATGAATTCCGAGTGCAGTGGGGCCAGTTCCTGGACCTTCTTCCTGGAGGCCAGTTCCAGCTCTTCGCGGCTGGTGATCTCCTTGGTGGGGGCGATCAACATCACGTTGTCCTGGGTGCGTTGGGACAGCCCCTTGGTCTTGAGGATGATGTCCAGGGCCTGATCCCAGGGGACGTTCTTGAGGCGCAGAGTGATATTGCCCTGAACCGTGTCCGAGACCACCATGTTGATGCCAGTGAAATCGGCCAGCAGCTGCAATACGGCGCGTACTTCGATGTCCTGGAAATTGAGCGACAGCCGTTGCCCGGTATAGACCTTGCGTTCCTCCTTGATGCGTTCCTGCTGCGCCTGGGTGAGGGGCCGGAATTCCACCGTGTAGCGGTCGTCGGCCTGATAGGCCAGATACTCGTAACGGCCGGCCGCCTGGATGTCCACCTGGACCCCTTGGGCCGTGGGTCTCAGGGTGATGCTCCGCACCGGGGTGGCGAAGTCGGCCACGTCCAGGCGTTGGTGCAGGCGCTCGGGCAGGCGGGTGTCGTCGATGGCGAGTCTGACATGGTCGCCCCGTTCGTTCACCTGCACCACGGTGTCGGTATGGGGAAGGGTCAGGATGACGCGCCCCTCACCGTTGGGGCCGCGGCGGAAATCGATCCCTTCGAGCCAGTCGCCGCTGGGCGGGGCCTGAGCGCCGGAGGCGGTTTCCCGGCTCACCGTGGGGGTGCTCCCTCCTTCCAGGGTGACCACCAGGGTCCGGCCTTCGGAGGTGATCTCGTAGGGCACGGCCTCGTTCAGGTTGAACACCACGCGGGTACGCTTACCGGCCTCCACCGCCGTCACTTTGCCCGCCACCCCGACGCCCACTTTGAGCGTCTTGGGTCGCATCCGTACCCGTACGTCCTTGAAATCCAGCACCAGGCGGGCGGGGGATTCAGTGGCGAAGCTTGCAGGCGTGGGTGGGGCCTGATCGAAACGAAGACGAAACTGGAGCCGGTTGCCGGGCAGGGAGGCGTAGTCGATGGACTGGAGTTCGGCTGCCTCGGCGCCCACGGCCGGGAGCCATCCGAGCCAGATCAGGAGGAACCAAATGGCGAGCCGGAAGGACGATCCCGGGCGGGACGGGGAATGGGTGGTGTCCTGGTCCATCGCTGGGGCCCCTGGCCGGATAGTGACTGTGATGTGGTGCATCGACAATTCCTCTTACTCCTTCGCCATGGAGATCTTCGCCGGGCGTTCCTGGTAGCCGCCCATGCCATCCGGAACGATCTCGGTCAATTCGATGTGGTCTTCGTCGATCAGGGTGATCTGGCCGTAGTTGAGGCCCAGGTGGTCGCCCGGTTTGACCCGGTGGAGGACGCCATCCGGCGACTTGATCAGGGCCCACAGGGTACCTCCCTTTTCCAGGGTGCCCATCATCTCCAGGCTGTCCAGGGAGAATTGTTCGAGTTCCTCCTTGCGGCGGGTGAGATCCGGAGCGATTCCACTGGTACTGGCATGCTTGGTCTCGGCAAGGGTCTCCTGGCCCGGGGAGAAGGGGTCGCGGCGGTCGCCCGCCTTGTAGATGAAGGTCTCGACCGGTTTGATCTCGGGCAAGGCCCTGATGGGGGCTGGCTCCCTCGCCTTGACCCGAGCTACATATTGCTTCAGGTCAGTGAGGTCGTCACCGGTACAGCCAGTGATCAAGGCGGCCATACCGAGGCTGATCAGGAGGCGGACGACTGGGGTCATTTGGCCCCCTCCTCCAGGTAGCGGTAGGTCTTGGCGGTGGCCTCCATGACCAGGTCACCCTCTCCGCTCTGATTGGATTTCAGTGGGTGGATGCTGATGTCGTGAATGGTGACGATACGCGGCAGCGAGGCCAGCCCGCTGACAAAGTCGCCGAATTCGTGGAACCGGCCCACCACCCGCAGACGGATGGGCAGTTCGGCGTAGAACTCCTTGGGTGTCTCATCCAGGGGCTTGAACAGCTTGAATTCCAGACCGGCGCCAAGCCCCGTCTGCGATACGTCCACCAACAGCGCCGGGACCTCGGTCTTGTCCGGGAGCTGGCGCAGCATGGCGCCGAAGGATTCCTTCATTTCCATGAGTTGCCGGCGGTAGGCATCCAGATTGGCGGCCTTGCGCCACTTGGCTTCGAAGGTCCGCTTGAGTTGGACCTCGCGTTGTTCGGCGGACTCTATGCGCTGTAGTTGGTCCTGGGTGTCGAAGTAATACCAGGCGCCGAGCACCAGGGCGAATACCAGGGCGGCAACGATCGCTTTGGCCGCCACGGGCCAGTCGCCGACGTTGCTGAAATCGAGTTCGTTCAGTTGTTGGAGGTCCATGGCGTCCTGTCTCCGTCCCCTCAACCCGGGTCTGCAGGGTGCGGGCGGATCTGTTTGGCCTCCAATTTGAAATGGCTCAGGCCGGTGCCGGTGACCTGTTTGTTTTCGATCACCAACAGGCGGGGTTTACCCAGCCACCGGGAGGCCTCGATATTGCGCATATAGGCCGACACCCGGGCATTGGATTGGGCGCGGCCTTCCAGTAGCAGGGTGCGCTCCTTCTGCTTGATGCTGGTGAGGTAGACCCCGTCCGGCAGGGTGTTCACCAACTCGTCGAACAGGTGCACGATTTCGGGGCGGCTCTCCTGGAGCTGCTGGATGATGCGCATACGGGCGAGGATCCCGGCCTTGGTCTTTTCCAGATCACGGATGTCGCGGATCTTGCGGTCGAGCTGGGCGATCTCACCTTCGAGAAAGTGGTTTCGGCGCTCCTGGTAGGAGATGAGATTCTCGATCTGCCAATGTACGAGGATTCCTATCAGGACGCCGAAGACCAACATCCCGACGAGGGTCATGCCGAAATCCCTTTGCCGGCGTTTGCGCTCGGTTTCGCGCCATGGAAGGAGGTTGATGCGGGTCATGTCAGTCGAAGGCCCTCAATGCCAGGCCGGCGGCGATCATCAACGCCGGGGCATCGTTCGCCAGGCGCTGGGCCTTGATCCGCGGATTGACGGACATGTGGGCCAGGGGGTTGGCTATATTGGTGGGGATGTTCAGACGGTCTTCCACCAATTCGTCCACGCTGGGGATGGAGGAGGTGCCTCCGGCCAGCACCAGCTGGTCTACGGCGCTGTGGGGGCTGGAGGAGTAGAAGAACTGCAGCGCCCGGTTGATCTGTTGGGCCATGGCCTCTTTGAATGGGTCGAGGACCTCGGGTCCGTAATTGTCGGGTAGTCCGCCCTGACGTTTGGCCATGCCGGCCTCTTCGGATGACAGGCCGTAGCGGCGCTGGATCTCCTCCGTGAGTTGGCGTGAGCCGAAGTTCTGTTCGCGTGTATAGATAAGGCGGTTGTCGTGGAGCACGTTCAGGGTGGTGATGGTGGCGCCCACGTCGGCGATGGCGATGGTCTGGGCACTACTTCCGTGGAAGGCGTCCAAGAGTTCGACCGCGGCGCGTTCCATGGCATAGGCCTCCACGTCCACCACGGCGGCCGTGAGGCCCGCGGTCTCCAGTGCGGCCACGCGGTCGTCCACGTTTTCGCTGCGTGACGCCGCCAGAAGGACATCCACCATTTCAGGATTCTTGTCCGAGGATCCCATCACCTGAAAATCGATGTTGACCTCTTCCAGGGGATAGGGGATGTACTGGTCGGCTTCAAGCTCGATCTGGGCCTCCATCTCCTGATCGGAAAGACTGGCCGGCATGGCGATGACCTTGGTGATCACCGCCGATCCGGAGACCGCCACCGCCGCCCGCTTGGCACGGCTGCCCGAGCGGGCCACCACCTTGCGGATCGTGTCTCCCACGGCCTCTACATCGGCGATGTTCTTCTCCACCACGGCATTGGGTGGCAGGGGTTCCACGGCATAGCTCTCCACCCGGTAGTGGGTCCCGCCCTTGCCCGACCCGGTGGAGAGTTCCAGCAGCTTCACGGCCGTGGTACTGATGTCCAGGCCTATCAGCGGTGCCTTCTTGGAGTGGAGGAAGGAAAACATGGATAGATGCGGCCGGCGCTCCGTGAACGGTCTTGGGAAAAAGTTAAAGTAAATTCTCGGAAGAGTCTAGTTAGTCTTTGGCAGAAAATCACCTCTCCAGGATCTTGCGCCGTGGTGTCTTGTGCGGACAGAGCAAGGTCTCGGCGCGTTTCCTTACGGCGGGGCGAGCGAATCGTGGCTTCGCCGAAGCCTGCCGGGGCCCCTGGATGGCACGGGTCTCGACCGACGCGTAGGCGTATACTATACGCATCGTCGAATGAAAAGGTGGTGGATCGGGCCGCCTTTCCCCTCATTAGTGTGACCCAATCCATGAAGTTCGTGAAAAGACTGCTCAAGTCTCTGATGTCCCTGCTGGTGCTCGGGGCCCTGGTGGCGGCCGGTGGCGCTGGCTGGCTGTACTACAGACTGGCCCCGACCCTGCCCGATACCGAATCCCTGAAGCATGTGCGCATGCAGGTCCCGCTGCGGGTCTATAGTCGCGATGGCCTGCTGTTGGCGGAATATGGTGAGAAGAGGCGCATCCCGCTGCGCTACGAGGAGATTCCCGAGCTTCTCCGCCAGGCCTTCATCGCCGCCGAGGACGACCGTTTCTTCCAGCACCCGGGGGTCGACTACCAGGGCCTGTTGCGCGCGGCCTTCCAATTTGCCCTCACCGGCAAGCGCCGCCAGGGCGGCAGCACCATCACCATGCAGGTGGCGCGCAACTTCTTCCTCACCCGAGAGAAGACCTTCACCCGTAAGATCAAGGAGATCTTCCTTGCCCTGCGCATCGAACACGAGCTGAGCAAGCCCGAGATCCTGGCCCTCTACCTCAACAAGATCTATCTCGGCCAGCGTGCCTATGGCGTGGGTGCGGCGGCGCAGATCTACTACGGCGTCCCCGTGAGCGATCTGACCCTGGCGCAGATGGCGGTGCTCGCCGGCCTGCCCAAGGCCCCCTCGCGCAGCAATCCGGTGACCAACCCGGAACGGGCGCGCACCCGCCGCGACTATGTCCTGGGACGCATGCGTGCCCTGGGGTTCATCACCGAGGCGGAATATCACCGCGCGCTCGCTGCACCCATCGGCGCCCGCTTGCACACCACTACGGCGGACCTGGATGCTCCCTACGTGGGGGAGATGGTGCGTGCCGAGATGCGGCGGCGATTCGGGGATGATGCCTACAGTCGTGGGCTGGTGGTGCATACCACCTTGGACAGTCATCTCCAGGAGGCCGCCGACCGTGCCCTGCGCAAGGCCCTGCTGGCCTACGACCGTCGCCATGGTTGGCGTGGCCCCGCGGGGCACCGGCCCTTGCAGGCCTCTACCCCGGTTACCGAGCAAATGGGCTGGATCCTGGAGATGCCGCGGATCCCGGCATTGCAACGGGCCTTGGTGCTCAAGGTGGCGGAACGGGCGGTGGAGGTCCTGAACGAAGACGGTGAGCATCGCCGTATCGAATGGAAGGGCATCCGCTGGGCGCGTCCGCCGTTGCCCGGGCGCCGTGTCGGCGCGCAACCGAAGACCGCGGCGGAGGTGGTGGGGCCGGGAGATCTGGTCTACCTGTATCTGGATCCGGGCGACTCCGGCCGCAAGCGGGGTAAGAAGGCCGAACCGCCCGCCCCCTATTGGCGCCTGGCCCAGCCGCCCCAGGTGGAGGGGGCCCTGATCTCCCTGAACCCGGACGACGGCGCCATCCTCGCACTGAGCGGCGGTTACGCCTTCTCGCGCAGCAAGTTCAACCGCGTTCTCCAGGCCCATCGCCAGCCCGGGTCGGGATTCAAGCCCTTCATCTATGCCGCCGCCCTGGCCAAGGGCTACACCCCGGCCAGCCTCATCAACGACAATCCCATCGTGGTCGCGGACGCGGGTCTGGAAGACGACTGGCGGCCCGAGAACTACAGCGGCAAGGTGTTCGGCCCCACCCGTCTGCGCGTCGCCCTGTACAACTCGCGTAATCTGGTCTCCATCCGCCTCTTGCGCGCCATCGGGGTGGACTACGCCCTGGAGTATGTGGGCCGTTTCGGTTTCGATTCCGCGCGCCTGCCGCACAACCTGACCCTGGCCCTGGGCAGCGGCGAGGTCACCCCCCTGGAACTGTCCCGGGGTTATGCGGCCCTGGCCAACGGCGGCTACCGGGTCACGCCCTATTTCATCGAGCGGGTCGAGGACGTGCGTGACGGGGTATTGGACGAGGCCCATCCCCAGCGCGTCTGTCCCGAGTGTGCGGATGCGTCGGCCGCGGTCGGCGAGACCGGGTCGGGGGACGATGGAGGAGGGGGCGCGCAAGGGGTGGCCCCGAGGATCATGGACCCGCGTGTCCACTACCTCATCACCTCCATGATGCAGGACGTGATCCGGCGCGGCACCGGCCGGCGGGCCCGGGTCCTCGGACGTCACGACCTCGCCGGTAAGACCGGTACCACCAACGAACAGCGCGATGCCTGGTTCAACGGCTTCAACCGGCGCATCCTGGCCAACGTCTGGGTCGGTTTCGACTCCTTCAAACCCCTGGGACGGGGCGAGGTGGGCGGCCGGGCCGCCCTGCCGGCCTGGGTGGATTACATGCGGGTGGCCCTGGAAGGGATGCCGGAGAGCGCCTGGCCGATGCCCGAGGGCATGGTCACGGTGCGCATCGACCCCAGGACGGGGCGGCGGGCGCCCGCCGCCGCCAAGAAGACCGTATTCGAGGTGTTCCGCAAGGAATACGCGCCTCCCGAAGGGCCGAGTGTGACCGGGGGCGACGGGGCGATCCCCGGGGATACGATGTTGGACCCGTCGCAGGATCTCTTCTGAGCCATGGCCGGACGACGCCGGAAGGATGCGCTACGCCAGCGCCTCGCCTATGAGGCGGCACGGCTCATGGCCGAAGAGGGGATCGCCAGCTATTCCGTGGCCCGTCACAAGGCGGCCGCGCGGCTGCATGTGAAGGATGCCCGCATCTGGCCCAAGGGGGTGGAGATCCAGGCGGCCCTGGCGGCGCAGCAACGCCTGTTCCACCAGGGCCAGGCGGCCGCCCTGGAAGGCCTGCGCCGCCGGGCGGCCGAGGTCATGCGGCGTTTTCAGCGATTCCGGCCGCGGCTGGTGGGGGCGGTCGAGGTGGGTACCGCCGATACCGGTACCCCGGTGCGTCTGCACCTGTTTGCGGACACCCCGGAAGAGGTGATCCTGGCCTTGATCGATCGAGGTATCCCTTGGGACGAGCGTCCCCTGGATCTTCCCTATGCGGATGGCAGGCGCCGCCAAAGACCGTTGTTGCGCTTTCTCGCAGGCGAGGTGACCTTCGAGCTGCTGGTGCTTCCAACCGCGGAGTTGCACGACCCACCCTTGAGCCCCCTGGACGACCGGCCCGAGCGGGGAATCGCTCTGGGCGAGCTGACTCAGCGCTTGGAAATGGGCACGTAGTCCCGCTTCGGGGGACCGATGTAGAGCTGCCGGGGACGGCCGATGCGCTGTTCCGGGTCCTCCACCATCTCCAGCCAGTGCGACAACCAGCCCGAGGTGCGGGCGATGGCGAACATCACCGTGAACATGTTCTCGGGGATGCCCAGGGCCTGATAGATGATGCCTGAATAGAAGTCCACGTTGGGGTAGAGGCGGCGTTCCAGGAAGTAGTCGTCCTTGAGGGCGATCTCTTCCAGGCGCAGGGCCAGCTCGAACATGGGATTGCTGCTGTCGGCGAGTTCCTCCAACACCTGATGGCACACAGCGCGGATGATCTTGGCGCGGGGATCATAGTTCTTGTAGACGCGATGGCCGAAACCCATGAGGCGGTAGGGATCGGACTTGTCCTTGGCCCGGGCCACGTACTGGTCGATGCGGGAGACGTCACCGATCTCGCGCAGCATCTTGAGCACCGCCTCGTTGGCCCCGCCGTGGGCAGGTCCCCACAGGGAGGCGATACCGGCGGCCAGGCAGGCAAAGGGGTTGGCGCCGGAGCTGGCGGCCAGGCGCATGGTGGAGGTGCTGGCGTTCTGTTCGTGGTCGGCGTGGAGGATGAACAACAGGTTGAGGGCCTTTTCGGCCAGCAGGCTGGGCTTGTAGTCCTCGCAGGGGGTGGCGAACATCATGTGCAGCAGGTTGGCGCAATAGCGCAGGTCGTTGCGCGGATACATCACGGGCTCGCCCACGGTGTGTTTGTAGCTTGCCGCCGCGATGGTGGGGATCTTGGCGATCATGCGGTGGGCGGAGATCTCCCGGTGGTGCGGGTTCGAGAAATCCATGGAGTCGTGGTAGAAGGCCGACATGCTGCCCACCACCCCCACCATCATGGCCATGGGGTGGGCATCGTAGTGGAACCCGTTGAGGAAATTCCTCAGGGTCTCGTTGATCATGGTGTGGTGACTGATGATCTCTTCGAATTCGCGCAGTTCCTGGCGCGTGGGCAGCTCGCCGTAGAGCAACAGGTGGGCGACCTCCAGGTAGCTTGCCTTCTCGGCCAGTTGCTCGATGGGATAACCGCGGTAGAGGAGCACCCCCTCGGCGCCGTCGATGTAGGTGATGCGGCTGCGGCAGCTGGCGGTGGAGACGAAGCCGGGGTCGTAGGTGAACAGCCCCGCATCCTCATGTAGGCGGGAGACATCCAGGGTCGCTGGGCCGAGGGTGCCCTTGCGCACCGGGAGCGGCCATTTGTGACCGCTGCGCTCGTCGGTCAGGGTGAACTCGGGTGTATCCATCAGGGGGGGTCCTCTGTGTCTCGGGGCGGACAATTGATACTCGCCTGCGCCCGTGGGCGCAAGTTCTAACAGGCCGCTGGAAAAACGGAGTTCTGCGCCGGCCTGCGTGCGGTACATGGATGTACCGCCATTTTCGACGGCCATAATCCGTTGAAAATGAAGGAACCGGAACATCGCATTTTCCGGTTCCATGGTCGAAAAAGTCCAGAGAAGGACTTTTTCAACATCCCGGTAGGGATCTCAAGGTCGAAGACCGGCCGAAGGGGCCTGTTTCAGACAGGGGCAGGGTAGTGATCCGGCCAGGCCGCGCGGGCGACCCCACTGGCAATGGCGGCGCGGGCCACGGCCGGCGGCACCCAGTCGCGCAGGCGGGGGTCGAGGGGTTTGGGGATGATGTAGCCGGGACCGAAGGCGAGATCCTCCCGGTCATAGGCCGTGAGGACTTCGGCGGGCACCGGCTCCCGGGCCAGATCGGCGAGGGCGTGGACCGCGGCGATCTGCATCTCCTCGTTGATGCAGCAGGCGCCCACGTCCAGGGCGCCGCGGAAGATGAAGGGAAAACCGAGGACGTTGTTCACCTGGTTGGGGTAGTCGCTGCGGCCGGTGGCCATGATCAGGTCGTCGCGCACCCGCCTGGCCACCTGGGGTCGGATCTCAGGCACCGGATTGGAGAGGGCGAAGACCACGGGTCCCGGGGCCATGGAGGCGAGCATCTCCGGGCTGACCAGATCGGGGCCCGAGACGCCGATGAAGACATCGGCGTCCACCATGGCCTCGGCCAGGGTGCGGCGCCCGGTATCGGCCGCCACCGCCCACTTGTAGGGGTTGATGTCGGTGCGCTGGGTGTGGATCACCCCACCGCGGTCGATGACCAGGATGTGGTCGCGGTGGGCGCCCAGGGCCATGAGCAGGCGCACCGACGCAAGCCCCGCCGCCCCTGCGCCGAGGACCACGATGCGCGCCTGATCCAGGGTCTTGCCCTGGAGTTCGAGGGCGTTGAGCAGGCCCGCGGCGATGATGATGGCAGTACCGTGCTGATCGTCGTGGAACACCGGGATGTCCAGTTGTTCCATCAGCGCCTGTTCGATCTGGAAGCAGTGGGGCGCGGCGATGTCCTCCAGATTGATGCCACCGAAGGTGGGGGCGATGCGCAGCACCGTCTCGATGAAGGCCTGGGGGTTGTCCGCCTGGACCTCGATATCGAACACGTCGATACCGGCGAAGCGCTTGAACAACACCGCCTTACCCTCCATCACCGGCTTGCCCGCCAGGGGGCCGACGTTGCCCAGGCCGAGGACTGCGGTTCCGTCGGTGACCACCGCCACCAGGTTTCCCTTGGCGGTGTAGCGGTAGGCCTGTTGCGGGTCCTTGTGGATCTCGCGGACCGGCTGGGCGACCCCGGGGGTATAGGCCAGGGACAGGTCCCTGGGGGTGGCGGCGGGCTTGGTGAGTTCCACCCGGATCTTGCCCGGGACGGGTTCGGCGTGGTAGACGAGGGCGGCGCGGTTGATCTCGGCGTCGAGGGGGTCGGAGTGGTCGGTCACGGGGGGTCCCCTGCGGGCAAAGCCCGGATTGTAGCAGATGCTCCGGCCGTGCTCAGTGAACGACCTTCAACGCCGCGGGGTGACGCAGGCGCATCATCCAGCCCCGGCGCCGCTTGTGCAACCAGCCCTGGGCCTCGATCTCCCGGCCCGGGAGCCGGTCGAAGTGGATGTCGGAGAAACGTCTTAGATCGCTTCGGGCGATGCGTAGAGACAAGGGGCCGTCCAGATCGATCCAGAGCGATTTGCGGCTGCGGCCCACACGACGCACCCGGCCGCGCACGAACAGATGGCGAGGGGCCCCCTTCAGGTGATGAGGGTCCTTGGGCAGGAGGCGCCAGAGCCCGCGGCGGGCGCGGCGGGCGCGGGATTCGGCCGCCTTCAGACAGTCCAGGCGTGAGAGGTTGGGCGGGAGCAGGGTGGTCAGGGCCAGGCCGCGTTCCAGCAGGGCCGTCTGAAGGTCGGTGCCGTCCGTGCCCGCCACGTAGCCCAGGGTCCTTCCGTATCGGTCCTTCCGTTCGCGCGCCGCGGTCAGGCGCACACGCCAGTGATTCTTCTCCAGCAGCTCTTGCATGAACCTGTGCGCGGCCTGGGCATAGGGCTCGTCGGGGGCGCCGTCGTGGCCGAGTTCCGGGGTGTCCACCCCGGCGAGGCGCACCTTACGCCCATCGGCCAGGCGCAGGGTGTCACCGTCGAAGGCCTGGCGTACCCTGAAGGCCGGCCCGTCGATGGGTGGACAGGCGGCGGCGCCGGTCGTAGCGAAACACGCCAGGCAAAGAAAAAGGGCGGCGCAACGCACCACCCTTTTGCGGGTCCGGGGCATGAGGTGCGGTTCAGCGCCCGTACTTGCGGCGGAACTTGTCCACCCGGCCCGCGGTGTCCACGATCTTCTGCTTGCCCGTGTAGAAGGGATGGCAGGCGGAACAGACCTCGATGTGCAGGTTCTCCTTTCCCAGGGTCGAGCGGGTGTCGAACTCGTTGCCACAGGAGCAGACCACGTGGACATCTTTGTATTCGGGATGGATGTTGGCTTTCATCGTGCTTGTCCGTGTTCAGGAGGAGTGCCTGGCGAAGGCAAGCCCGGCATTATATGGCCTGATGGCAGGCGGGTGCAACATGTCGCGCCTCTTCTCGGGAGGCATGGCCCATGGGCAGCGGCTCCGGCGTCAGCGGGGGCGGATGAGTTCGCGCCAGGCGGCGCCCGGTCGCTGTACATGGGGGAATTCGCGGAAGCGGGTCCAGCGACCCGCCCACTCCAGCCCCACCTCCTCGGCGAGGGCGCCGTAGCGCTCCCACAGGGCCTTGTCCTCGGGCAGGCGGGCGGACCACACCGCCTTGCCCCCGCGCAAGGGCACCGCGTCGAGGGCCAGGCCATAGTTGTGCATGGACTGGCCCGGCCCCGCGTAGGTGACCCGGGCGCCATACTGGGGGCCCACATCCATGAGCAGATCCGCCAGGTCGGGCCGCCTCCAGCGGCGGCGCAGTTCCTCCGCCTTGCGCTCGATCTGGCGCAGGGGGCGTCCCTGCCGGTACAGCCGGGCCTGTTCCGCCACGGGGCGCAGGGTGCAGTAGACGAGCAGATCCAGGCCTTCGTCTGCGCAGCGCTGCAGGAGTCGGCGGGCCTTGTCGGCCACGTCGGGTTGGAGATCGTTCAGATCGCGGCTGGCCATGGTGAATTTGTCCCGGGGTTGAGTGGATGATGCTGTGAGGTATAGCAGACCTGGAACGTCTTTCCTGTCTTTTCGCCCTGAAAACCTCTATACCCCGACAGGGCGTCGGTGGGGCCGGACCGGGTTTGTCCGGACAGCGCTTGTCGGGCCATCTGCGGCACGTAAGAGTGTGCTGCGGCGGGGGTCTTGACAGGTAGGGAGCAAGCAGCCTGGGTGGCAGCGCATCAGAATCCGGGGCGCAACTCACGATCGAGCGGTTCATCGCCACGCCCGAGGGGAACGTAACTATTATAGTGGGCCGTGAATCCACCGACGACGGGTATATAATGGGCGCTCCCAACGCTGCCCTACCGCGATCGTCGGCCCCCAGGAGTCCGCCCATGGCGATTCCCGAACTTGCCCCCATCGAGGATGCGGATCTCCCGGAGTTCTGCGCCTTTCTGCACCGCCATCTCGATCCCCGGACCCCGGCCGGGCGTTTTCAGGACGCCTTCGAACGGCGCTGGGGGATGGACAAGCCCAACCACGGCTTCCTCATCCGGGACGGAGGCGAACTCGTGGGTGGGATCGGCGCCATCTACTGCGAACGGTCGCTGCATGGCCGGCGCGAACGCTTCTGCAACATCACCAGTTGGTGTGTGCTGGAGGATTACCGTGCCCAAAGCATGCGCCTGGCCATGGCCCTAGTCTCCCAGGAGGGCTTCCACTTCACCGATCTGACGCCCACCGAGGTGGTGGAAAAGTCGTTGCGTTTCCTCAAGTTCCGGCCGCTGGACGGGAGCCGCACCCTGATCGCCAATCTGCCCCGGCCCGGCGGCGGTGGGCGGGTGCTGACCGGGCCCGCGGAGATGGAGGCGGCGCTGCCCGAAGAGGCGGCGTGCATCTGGCGGGATCATCGTGATATCCCGTGGTTGCGCCACCTGGCCCTGGGTGGCCCCGGGGGGTATACCTACGTGGCCTTCAAGGCCCGGGTCTTCAAGGGCCTGCCGAGCGCCGAGGTCCTCGGCGTCACCGACGCGGAGGCCTTCCTGCGCCATCTGGGCGCCTTTGGGCGCCACGTCCTGTGGCGTCACGGCATGGTCACCACCCGGATCGAGTCGCGTTTCCTGCCGCGCCGCCCGGCCCTGTCCCATCACCTGGTGGGATATCGCCCCAAGATGTACCGCAGCGAGACCCTGAGCGACGCGGATATCGACAACTTCTATTCCGAGATCATGGCCCTGGATCTCTGAACATGGATCTGAACGCGCTCGGCCCGGCGATCCAGCTGCCCCGGGAGACCCCCCCGATCCTCTCGGTGGTGATCCATACCGAAGAGGAGTTCGACTGGAGCCGGCCGCATTCCCGCACCGCGGTGGGGGTGGAGCACATGGCCCACATCGGCCGCGCCCAGGCCCTCTTCGAGCGTTATGGGATCGTGCCCAATTACGTCATCGGCTATCCCGTCGCCACCCAGGAGAGGGGTTACCGGTGGCTGCGCGAATACGCCGGGGAGGGACGCGCCCTGATCGGCGCCCATCTCCATCCCTGGGTCTGTCCCCCCTACGAGGAAGAGGTGAATGCGCGCAACTCCTACCCGGGCAATCTCCCTCCCGATCTGGAGCGGCGCAAGCTGGAGGTGCTCACCGAGGCCATCCGCACCCATCTTGGGGTGACACCCCGCACCTATCTGGCCGGGCGTTACGGCAACGGTCCCCATTCCCTGGAGACCTTGAGGGCGCTCGGTTACCGGGTGGACATCTCGGTCGCCCCGCCCATCGACTACAGCGCCGACGGGGGACCGGACTATTCCGGCTGGAGCTGCGATCCGCGCTGGTTCGGAGAGGGGGACGGGCGCCTGCTGGTGTTGCCGGGTGCCGGTGGTTACGCGGGCCGTTGGCGACGCGGCGGCACCCCCCTGTACCGCCTGCTCATGCGCCCCGGGTTTCGCCGCCTGCGGATCCCCGGGATCCTCTCCCGGACCGGGCTGTTCGAGCGTTCCCGTCTCTCGCCCGAGGACTACAGCCTCGCCGAACTCAAGCGCCTGACTCGTCATCTGGTGGCCGATGGCGTGCGCTGCCTGGTGTTCAGTTTCCACTCGCCGTCCATCTGGCCGGGGGGCACCCCCTATGTCCGGGACGAGGCCGGTCTGCGCCGCTTCCTCGCCAAGTGCGAGGGTTATTTCGAGTTCTTCTTCGGAGGACTGGCCGGGCGCAGCCTGACCCCCCTGGAGATCGAGGAGGGCCTGAGAACGGGCGGCCTCCGAGGAATGGTTCAGAGACAGGCATCCCCGTCGGGCTAGCCCGAACAATGCACCAGGGACTGTAGATCTATCCCGCGGCCCAGGACCAGGGCGAACGGTGCAGACCCACCCCCACCAGATAGGCCAGACATAGCAGGGCCGAGATCCCGGCCAGGAGACGCTGGCGGCGGTTGCGGCCATGCCGCAGGGCCAGCGCCCCGAGGACCACATAGGCCACCAGGGCCGAGAGCTTGGCGGTGAGCCAGGCGTTCACCAGGGGATACTGATGCAGTATCAGGGCCATCCCCAGGCCCGAGAAGAACAGGGTGGCGTCGTTGATATGGGGCAGGGTGCGGGTCCAGCGCCCCTCCAGGCGGGCCGGATGGGTCAAGGCCCAATGCCAGCGCAGGCTGAAGGAGACAGCGGTGACGGCCACGGTGGTGAGGTGGAGGTACAGGAGCCAGGGAATCCACTCAGCCACGGCGGGGCTCCAGGGCGGTCACCTCGACGCGGCCGTTTTCCCGCCGCCAGCGGATCTCGTGGCCGGCGAGGGCCATACCGTAACGGGCCGAACCCTTGCGGTAGGCGGGGCGGGGGTCCTGGGCGAGGACCTGCTCGATCAGGCGGCGCAGTTCCACGCCCTGGCGGCCCATGTCCCGCAGGCGTTCGGCGACCTTGGTGGCGAACGAGACCTTCAGGCCGGGGTCCGGGGCCTGCGGGGCGAAACCCGCCTGCGCCCCGGGCAGGGCATCGGCGTAGGGGATATAGGGTTTCACGTCCAATACCGGGGTGCCGTCCACCAGGTCGATTCCCCCGAGGTGCAGATGCACCCGCCCGGCCCGGTGTTCGAGGCCCAGCAGGCGTGCCACCGAGAGGCCGATGGGATTGGGACGCATCGGCGAGCGGGTGGCGAACACCCCCATCCGGCGGTTGCCGCCCAGGCGGGGCGGGCGGACCAAGTGGTGGGCGGGGCCTTGGGGGTTGAGATGCATCCAGAATATCAGCCACAGATGGGAGAAGCCCTCCAGTCCGCGCCAGGCGTCGGCCCGGTCCCAGGGAGGGAAGGGGTGGAATTCACCTTCGGCGGCGGGGACCAGGCCGGCCTGGCGGGGTACGCCGAAACGTTCGTGGTAACAGGAGCGGACGACGCCGATGGGGCGGAGTTCGAGGGGCTCGGGAGGACGGGATGGGTTCATAGTGTACAAAACGCGCTGTGCGTGCCCCAGATCTCGGTGCCCAGCAGAGGCATGCATGGGGAGAGACTCGGTGCAATATCGTCTGATATTCCGCCAGGGCTCCCTCATCTAACCGTCCCTCTGCCAGTGGCCTTCCCTGAAAAACGCCGTGAATACCTCCCTGTAGGCTTGACTGCGGCATCCCTGCCGCAGACATTTTCAGGGAAGGCCACTGGCGCGGTTTTCAATGACTTGAGTGGTTGGATGACGTGGTCCTGGATATTCCGCAATGTATTTTGGATTGTGGGGGCGGGTATTGTAAGAGAAGGCGTCTTGCGTGCCCCCGTCTTCCAGAGAAAGAGCGGATTTGTCGGGGGAGGGACGGAACGGTTACGATTGAACGGTGCTCAGGGCAGCCGGCACCCATCGTTGCAGGACCGGAGATCCGCTGCTTGACCGGGTCGGGACTACAGATTCGCACGACGATGCGGACGGGAAGGGTCAAACGTTATGATAAAGGTACTCTTGGTGGACGATCACGAGTTGGTGCGCACCGGTATACGCCGTCTGCTCGAGGAGGCCCCGGATATCGAGGTGACCGGCGAGGCCGGCAGCGGTCAAGAGGCCCTGGGGAGGGTTCGTGTGTGTCCGCCGGACGTGGTCCTCATGGATCTCAACATGCCCGGCATGGGCGGCATAGAGACCACCCGACGGCTGGCCAAGACCCATCCCGAGGTGCGGGTGATCGCCCTCACCGTGGAGGACGAGGACCCCTTCCCCGGCAAGCTCCACGATGCCGGCGCCCAGGGCTATCTCACCAAGGGCTGTCCCGCCGAGGAGATGCTGAAAGCGATCCGCAAGGTGGCCCGGGGTCTGCCTTATGTGGATGCCCATGTGGCCAAGAAGCACATGGAGTCGGACTGGGAGGGCGCTGCCAAGGTGCCGTTCGAGCGCCTGTCCACACGGGAGATGGAGGTGGCCATGATGATCCTCGGCGGGCGTAAGACCCAGGCCATCGCCGAGGCCCTGCACGTGAGCCCCAAGACCGTGAGCACCTATCGGCAGCGGATCTACGAGAAACTGAACATCGCCACGGATGTTGAACTGACCCGTCTGGCCTATCGCTTCGGCATCATTCAGGACCCGGACTGAATCAATCCCCCTGGAGCGGGCCCCTGATGTGCAGCGCCTTCGATCTCCACTGTCGCCGTTGCCTGCGGCTGCCTTGGGGGCCATGACCGGGTTCGACCCCAAGGCCTTCCTGGCGACGCTCACCTCGCGTCCCGGCGTCTATCGCATGTTGGACGCGGACGGCGAGGTGCTTTACGTGGGCAAGGCCAAGGACCTCAAGCGCCGGGTGTCCAGCTACTTCACCCGCTCCCTCACCCGGCGGGTGCAACTCATGGTGGCCCGCATCGCGGCCATCGAGGTGACGGTGACCCACACCGAGGCCGAGGCCCTGATCCTCGAAAACCACCTCATCAAGGCCCTCAAGCCCCGCTACAACGTCCTCCTGCGCGACGACAAGAGCTATCCCTATATCTTTCTGTCCGGGGACGGGCCCTTCCCCCGCCTGGCCTATCACCGGGGGGCACGGCGTGCCCGGGGCCGCTACTTCGGTCCCTATCCCGGCAGCGGCGCGGTACGCGAGACCCTGCATCTGTTACAGAAGCTGTTTCCCGTCCGGCAGTGCGAGGACAGCGTCTACCGCAATCGCTCGCGTCCCTGCCTCCAGTATCAGATCGGCCGCTGTAGCGGTCCCTGTGTGGGGCTGATCTCGGAGTCCGACTACGCCCAGGACGTGGAGGCCACGGTGCTGTTTCTGGAGGGGCGCGCCAACGAGGTGGTGGATACCCTGGTACAGCGTATGGAGGCCAGTTCACGTGCCCTGGAATTCGAGAGGGCGGCACGCCTGCGTGACCAGATCGCCAGCCTGCGCCAGGTCCAGGAGCGTCAATACGTGAGCGGCCGCGGCGGCGACCTGGACGTGATCGCCCTGGCCCAGGCCGCAGGTGTCGCCTGCATTCAGGTCTTTCACATCCGCGGCGGTCGCAACCTCGGTAACCGTGCCTGGTTTCCACGCCTGCCCGACGGCGCCGAACCGGCCGACGTGCTCGCCGCCTTCGTCGCCCAGCACTACCTGGGGCATCAGGTACCCTCCGAACTCATCGTCGATCGTGAGCTGCCCGATGCGCGCCTGCTCGCCGAGGCCTTCGGCCGCCAGGCCGGGCGGCGGGTGCGCATCACCTGGCGGGTACGTGGCGAGCGCGCGCGCTGGCTGGCCATGACCCGCGACAACGCCCGTATCGCCCTGGAGTCGCGTGTGGCCAGCCGCGCCGGCTATCGGGACCGGCTCCAGGCCCTGGGCGAGGCGCTGGCGCTCCCGGAGCTGCCACAGCGGATGGAGTGTTTCGACATCAGCCACACCCGCGGCGAGCGCACCGTGGCCTCCTGCGTGGTGTTCGGCGGGGAGGGGCCGCTCAGATCCGACTACCGGCGTTTCAATATCGCCGGCATCCAGGGGGGCGACGACTATGCCGCCATGGGCCAGGCCCTGCAACGCCGCTACCGGCGGGTGGCCGAGGGCGAGGTCCCGGCCCCCGACGTCCTGTTCGTCGATGGCGGGCGCGGCCAGCTCGCCCGCGCGCGCGAGGTCCTGGGAGAACTGGGACTGTGCGGGATCACCCTGGTGGCGGTGGCCAAGGGGCCCACCCGCAAGCCCGGCCTGGAGACCCTCTGGCTCGACGGCCGCGAACGGTCCCTGACGCTCCCGCCGGCCTCGCCAGCACTCCACCTGATCCAGGAGATCCGCGACGAGGCCCATCGCTTCGCCATCGCCGGACATCGCCAACGCCGCGCCAAGGTGCGCCGCGAGTCGCCCCTGGAGGGCATTCCCGGCATCGGTCCCAAGCGTCGCCGGCGCCTGCTACAGCAGTTCGGTGGCTTGCAGGAGTTGAGCCGCGCCGGGGTCGAGGACCTGTGTCGGGTGCCGGGGATCAGTCGCGGGCTCGCCCGGCAGATCTACGATAATCTGCGCGGGATCGACTCTGGCGCAGTATAATCGTTGCGTACTCAGGTACGACAACCCGGTAACCGATCGCCATCTCGGTGCCGGATTTCGTACCTGATCGGCAAGCCTTTTCATCCGCCGGTTTTCCTGAGGCCAATCCGCCCGCCCCACACAGCATGTGGACCATCCCCAATCTCCTGACCCTGTTGCGGATCGCCCTGATCCCGGTATTCGTCGGGGTATTCTACCTGCCGGTGAGCTGGGCGCGGCCCGGGTGCGCCCTGATCTTCGGTCTCGCCGCCCTTACCGATCTGGTGGACGGCTGGCTGGCCCGCAAGTGGGGCCAGACCTCGGCCCTGGGGGCCTTTCTCGACCCCGTGGCCGACAAGCTCATGGTCGCCCTGGCCCTGGTCCTGCTGGTACAGTCGCGTCCCGAGGTGGTGCTCGCCCTGCCCGCGGCGGTCATCATCGGCCGCGAGATCACCGTATCGGCCCTGCGTGAATGGATGGCCGAGGTGGGCTCGCGCGCCCGCGTGGCCGTGTCCTTCATGGGCAAGGTCAAGACCACGGCGCAGATGGTGGCGATCTTCCTGCTCATCCTGGGCGACCGGCCCTGGGGGTGGATACAGTCCCTGGGGCTCCTGCTCCTGTACATCTCCGCCATTCTCACCCTGTGGTCGATGGTCAACTACCTGCGGGCGGCGCGGCCGTCGCTGATGAAAGGAGGGGGTTGACAGCCAAGGCGGTCACCGTAGAATAGCGGACTTCGGAATGAAGCGGGAATAGCTCAGTTGGTAGAGCACAACCTTGCCAAGGTTGGGGTCGCGAGTTCGAGTCTCGTTTCCCGCTCCAAATGACGGGCCGTTGGCAGCGGCCGGCCGGACCCCGCACGACGCGGGGTCTCGCGTTTCTGGTCTCCACTGTCGATGGAGACGAGAGTTTACCGGCTGAGTGGCAGAGTGGTTATGCAGCGGCCTGCAAAGCCGTGGACGCCGGTTCGATTCCGACCTCAGCCTCCATCCTTACTTCCTCCCTCATCCCATAAGCCCGCGTGACAGCGGGCTTTTCCGGCCTGAAAACACCCCTGACTGTGACCTCCAGAGCGGAAACACGCAGCTCCCCGAGGCCCGATACCACGGCGTCGGAATCGATACGCCGGCGTTGGGATGCGCGTCATGCGGCGGCGCCCGGCGCGGGTGAAGCGGCCCAGGTGCTCGTGGCCAACGAACATCTCTTGCCCGCACGCGGTCGGGCCCTCGATCTCGCCTGCGGACTCGGCGCCAACGCCTTGCGCCTGGCCGCCCTGGGCCTGGACACCGAGGCCTGGGATCTCTCTCCGGTGGCCATAGAACGACTGCGGGCCGAGGCCGGACGCCGTGGTCTGCGTCTAGAGGCCCGGGTGCGGGACGTGGAGGCGGAGCCACCGCCGGCGGCCGCCTTCGATGTGGTCGTGGTGAGCCACTTTCTCGCCCGGGATCTGGCCCCCGCCCTGGAAGGGGCGCTGCGCCCCGGTGGCCTCCTGTTCTACCAGACCTTCACCCGCGAGGCCGTCGGTGAGCGGGGGCCCTCCAATCCGGAATACCGTCTGGCCCGCAACGAGCTGCTGCGCCTCTTTCCCCACCTGGTGGTGCGCTGTTACCGGGAGGAGGGCAGGCTGGGGGACTGCGCCAGGGGACACCGGGATCTGGCCTTTCTGGTGGGCCAGCGGCCCTCGTGAGGGCCCGTTCCGGCGGGATCTCAATCCACGCCGAGCAGCCCCTTCAGGCCCGCCAGATGCCGCCCTGCCCGTTCCCGGCTGCGCGCCCTGGCCTCGGGATCACGCGCTTCACCGAGCCATTCGAGGTCCTCGGCGGGGAGTTCCTCCAGGAAGCGGCTGGGCTCGCAGGGGACCCGTTCGCCATAACGGCGGCGGTGGCGGGCGAGGCTGAGGGTGAGGCTCCGGCGGGCGCGGGTGATGCCCACGTAGGCCAGACGGCGCTCCTCCTCGATGCCGTCCTCTTCGATGGCGGTGCGGTGGGGCAGCAGTTCTTCCTCCATCCCCACCAGGAAGACGTGAGGGAATTCCAGGCCCTTGGCGGCGTGCAGGGTCATCAGACAGACCTGGCCCTCGGCCTCTTCTTCGTCCTGGCGCTCGAGCACGTCCATCAGACACAGGCGGGCCACCAGTTCGTCCAGGGGACGGCCGGCCAGGTCGCCCTTCTCCAGGCGTCCGATCCAGTCGCGCAGGTCTTCCAGGTTCTCCAGACGGCGTTGGGCGCTGCGGTCACTGGAACTGGTCTCGCGTAACCAGGCCGGGTAGTCGATGGCCTCCATCAGGGCCGCCAGGGTCTGGGCGGCCCCGCCCTGGCGGGCCTGGCGGGCGTGGGCGTCGAGCAGTTCCGCGAAGCCCTGGAGACGCCGGCGGGGGCGTTCCTCCAGGACCTCGGCAAGGCCCAGTTCGGTGCTCGCTTGGAGCAGGGGGATGGCGCGGCGGTGGGCGTAGGCCCCCAGGCGCTCCAGGGTGGCGGGGCCGATCTCGCGCCGCGGGCAGTTCACCACCCGCAGGAAGGCGGCGTCGTCCGCGGGGTTGGCGAGCAGGCGCAGGTAGGCCATGAGGTCCTTGACCTCGGTGCGCGAGAAGAAGGCCGTGCCGCCGCTCAGGTAATAGGGCACCCCATGCGCGCGCAGGGCCTTCTCGAAGGGGCGCGCCTGGTGGTTGCCGCGGTAGAGGATGGCGAAGTCGCTCCAGTCGGCGCGCCGGGTGAAGCGTTGATGGAGGATCTCGGAGACCACCCGTTCCGCCTCCTGGGTCTCGTCCCGACAGGGCATCACGCGGATGGGGTCGCCCTGGCCCAGGTCGCTCCACAGGCGTTTCTCGAACAGGTGGGGGTTGTTGGCGATGAGGCGGTTGGCGCTGCGCAGGATGCGCACCGTGGAGCGATAGTTCTGCTCCAGCTTGACCACCTTCAGTCTGGGGTAGTCGCGTTGCAGGCGGGCGAGGTTCTCGGGGCGGGCGCCGCGCCAGGCGTAGATGGACTGATCGTCGTCCCCCACCACGGTGAGGCGCGCCGGTGCGCCCACCAGGGCCTTCACCAGGGCGTATTGGGCGCCGTTGGTGTCCTGGTACTCGTCCACCAACAGGTATCGGATGCGGCCCTGCCAGCGTTCGAGCGCCTCGGCATCCGTCTGCAACAGGCGCACCGGGCGCAGGATGAGGTCGTCGAAGTCCACCGCGTTGTAGGCCAGGAGGGCGTCCTCGTAGGCCCGGTAGAGGAGGGCGGCCTGCCGGTCGAGGGCGTCCGTGGCGGCGGCGAGGGCGGCCTCGGGGGAGATCAGGTCGTTCTTCCATTGGGAGATCTGCCCGTGGATGCCGCCGGCGGCGGTGGTCTCCTCCAGGCCCTCGCGGTGCAGCAGTTCCTTGAGCAGCCCGGCGGCGTCGTCGGCATCGAACAGGGAGAAGCCGGGGCGCAGGCCGGCGGCGCGTTGCTCCCGGCGCAGGATGTCGAGGCCCAGGCGGTGGAAGGTGGAGATGCGTAGGCCGCGATGGGGACGGCCTTGGAGCAGGCGGCCCACGCGCGCCTTCATCTCCCGTGCCGCCTTGTTGGTGAAGGTGACGGCGGCGATATGGCGGGGGGCGTGGATGCCCTGTCCGATCAGGTGGGCGATCTTGCGGGCGATCACCCGGGTCTTGCCGGAGCCGGCGCCGGCGAGCACCAGGAGGGGGCCGTCCACGTGGCGGACGGCTTCGCGTTGACGGGGATTGAGATCGGACATGGGCGCGTGGGTCCAGCGGCCGGGACGGGCGGGTATGGTAGGCTCTGACGACCCTGAAACGCCAACCCGATCCCTTTGGAGGGGCCTCCCATGCGCCGCGACACGGCCAGCCATCGCCTATCCCATCCCACCCCCGAGGACCTACTCAACCCCGAATCCTGGCGGATCTTCAAGATCATGGCCGAGTTCGTGGAGGGCTTCGAACGCATGGCCCAGATCCGCCCTTCGGTGAGCCTCTTCGGATCCGCCCGCTGCGCGCCGCAACATCCCTTCTACCGCCTGGCCGAGGAGACCGCGCGCCTGCTCTCCGAGGCGGGTTTCGCCGTGGTCAGCGGGGGCGGGCCCGGGATCATGGAGGCGGCCAACAAGGGGGCCTTCGAGGGGCCCTCGCCGAGCGTGGGGCTCAATATCGAATTGCCCCACGAACAGAGCGCCAACGCCTATCAGGATCTCTCCCTGCGTTTCGAGCACTTCTTCGCCCGCAAGGTGATGTTCGTCAAGTACGCCGCGGCCTATGTGGTCTTCCCCGGCGGCTTCGGTACCCTGGACGAACTGGCCGAGATCCTCACCCTGGTGCAGACCGGCAAGAGCAAGCGCATCCCCATCATCCTTATGCATGGTCCCTTTTGGAAGGGCCTGGCGGACTGGTTTCGTGGCACCCTGGCGGCCGAGGGCACCATTGGGGAAGAGGACCTGGGCCTATTTCAGGTGTTGGACCGCCCCCAGGACGCGGTGGACGCCATCTTCGATTTCTATGAGGGCCGCTCCATGTCACCTTCGGCGGAGGAGCGGGAGATTCTGTTGGAACTGTAAGATTCCACTTTGTCACATGAGCGGTTGGGTTACGCTGCGCTCTCCCAACCTGCGGGCCGCCGGGGAAGTCCATGTGACCAAAGTGGATCCAGGTCGGTGCAGGCGTCTTTCACGGCAACGGCGGGATGTGCTGTCGCTTTCCCGCCCTACGGGCTTTCCCAACCTGCGGGCCGCCGGGGAAGTCCATGTGACCAAAGTGGATCCAGGTTGGTTCAGGCGTCTTTCACGGCAACGGCGGGATGCGCTGTCGCTTTCCCGCCCTACGGGCTCTGTAATATCATCGCTCGATTCGGCCATGGGATACATGATCCGCCCGCGGGGTCATGCGCCCTGGAACGCCTCGATTCTCACCCTGGGGAACGCCATGCGCCCATCCTGGATTATCGCTGCCCTCCTGCTGTCGGCCGCCGGCCCGCTCGCGGCCGCGGACGATGCCGTCCCGGAACCGCCAGACCTGCCGCCCACGCTGGAGAGCGGTCACAGCATCGAGCCCGAGGTCACCATCCTCGAGACCGACAAGGGCCGGGTCACCGAGTACCGGGTCAGGGGCCGCCTGTACATGGTGCGCATCCAACCGGTGGTGGGGCCGGCCTATTTCCTCCTCGACACCGACGGCGACGGCGAACTGGACGTGCGCGAGGACGATCCGCGCAACATCTCCATCCCTCAGTGGATCCTGCTGCGTTGGTGACGACCCCATGAGTCCTCTCGATCTGCGTCTGATCGCCGCCATCCGTATCCTGGAGGCGGTGAACGAACACATCGGCCGGGGTCTCGCCTGGCTCAGCCTGGGCATGGTCCTCACCACCTTCGCCGTGGTGGTGTTGCGTTATGCCTTCGACCTGGGCTGGATCGCCATGCAGGAGAGCGTCACCTACATGCACGCCCTGTTGTTCATGGGGGCCGCCGCCTACACCCTGCGCCATCAGGGCCACGTCCGGGTGGACATCTTCTACCGCCGCTTCTCCCCGCGCGGGCGTGCCCGGGTGGACCTGTTGGGGGTGTTGCTCCTGTTGTGGCCGGTGTGCGGCTTCATCCTCTGGACCTCGTGGGGCTATGTGGCCGACTCCTGGGCGGTGCAGGAGGGCTCGCGCGAGGCCGGCGGCCTGCCCGGGGTGTGGCTGTTGAAGACCCTGATCCTGATCATGCCCCTCCTGCTCATGGTTCAGGGGCTGGCCCAGGCCCTGCGCAGTGTCCTGGTCCTGCGCGGCACCTGGCGCGATGCCGATGTGGAAGCGGAGGGCGCCTGATGGATCTGGAAACCTGGCTGCCCCTGCTCATGTTCCTGGCCGTGTGCGGGGTGCTGTTGCTCGGCTACCCGGTGGCCTTCTCCCTCGGCGGCACCGCCCTCCTGTTCGCCTGGTTCGGGGATGTCTTCGGGTGGTTCGACGACGCCTTCATCAGCGCCCTGCCCAACCGCCTCTACGGCATCATGACCAATCAGACCCTGATCGCGGTGCCCCTGTTCATCTTCATGGGGGTGATGTTGGAACGCTCGCGGGTGGCCGAGAACCTGCTCGACACCATGGCCGCCCTGTTTGGCCCTTTGCGCGGCGGCCTGGGCATCTCGGTGACCGTGGTGGGCATGCTCCTGGCCGCCAGCACCGGCATCGTCGGCGCCACCGTGGTCACCATGGGCCTGCTATCGCTGCCCACCATGCTCAAACGTCACTACGACCCGGGCCTGGCCGCCGGCACCATCTGTGCCTCCGGCACCCTGGGACAGATCATTCCGCCTTCCATCATCCTGGTGATCCTGGGCGACGTGCTCTCCGCGGCCTATCAGCAGGCCCAGTTGGAGATGGGGGTGTTTCAGCCCGACACCGTCTCGGTGGGCGACCTGTTCGTGGGGGCCATCGTCCCCGGGTTGCTGCTGGTGGTCCTGTACATCGCGTACCTGGTGCTGGTGGCCGTTTTCCGGCCGCAACGCGCCCCGGCCCTGCCGCCCGCGGCGCGTACCCTGCACGGACGCGCCCTGTGGCTGCGGGTGGTGCGGGTGCTGCTGCCGCCGCTGGGGCTGATCGTGGCGGTGTTGGGTTCCATCCTCGCCGGCATCGCCACCCCCACCGAGGCGGCCTCGGTGGGCGCCGTGGGCGCCCTGATCCTGGCCGCCGCCCAGGGGGAACTGAACCTCGCGACCCTGCGCGAGGTGATGCGCGGCACCACCCGGGTCACGAGCATGGTATTCATCATCTTCGTGGGAGCGGCCCTGTTCTCCTTGGTGTTCCGTGGCTTCGGTGGTGACGAGGTGGTGGACGACCTGCTCACCGGCCTGCCCGGGGGGGTGGTGGGGGGCATGATCGCGGTGATGCTGGTGATGTTCTTGCTCGGTTTCATCCTCGACTTCATCGAGATCACCTTCGTGGTGGTGCCCATCGTCGGTCCCATCCTCCTGGCCCAGGGCCTCGATCCCGTCTGGTTGGGGATCATGATCGCCATCAACCTCCAGACCTCATTCCTCACCCCGCCCTTCGGCTTCTCTCTGTTCTATCTGCGCGGGGTCGCCCCACCGGAGGTGCGCACCCTCGATATCTACCGGGGGGTGGCGCCCTTCATCGTGATCCAGTTGTTGGTGCTGGGGGCGCTGGCGCTGTGGCCGGGGATGGCCACCTGGCTGCCTCACCAGGTCTATTCGGGCTGAGGATCGGGTGGACGATTTCCCTGATGCGGCTCCATACAGGACCACGTCATCCAACCACTCAAGTCATTGAAAACCGCGCCAGAGGCCTTCTCTGAAAATGTCTGCGGCAGGGATGCCGCAGTCAAGCCTACAGGGAGGTATTCACGGCGTTTTTCAGGGAAGGCCACTGGCAGAGGGGCGGTTAGATGACGGAGCCCTGCGGCTCCATATATAAGGACTTGCTAAAATCATAAAACTCTAATATAATAATCGGTGCGAACATCCTTGGGAGGAAGCATCATGAACAAGATCCTGTCCGCGATCCTTATCGATCTGGTCCTCTCCGCCAGTACCCTGATCATGACCCCGGCCTTCGCGGGTGAGACATACGATCCCGTCGGCGACTACTACAGCCGTTACTATGGTGTCGAGGCCCCCGCACCTGCGCCGGCCATCGAGACCGGCCAGGCTCGCGTCGCCCAGGCCCGGAGCGGGGAATCCTATGACCCCGTGCTCGATTACTACGACCGCTATTACGGGCTTTCGCAGATCGCCACCACGCCGACCCACTACCGTCCAATCAGAGAAGATGCATCGGCTCCGGCTCCGGCTCCGACTGCGGCTCCGGCTCAGCGTTCGGTACAGATATCCCTGATGGATGCCATGTGCGATCCCGGTGTCTACTACAACGGCGACTATTGAGGCGCTCAAGCATCCCTGACCACCCGGGGAGGTTCTGGAGAGGAGCGGGAGGGTCTTCATTGCCGGGCCCGCCTGTGCTGGAATAGGCCTTCCATCGGATCTCACGGGTGAAGCACATGAGAGGGCACTGGTTGATCGGGCTCGTCTTGGCCGGGGCCTCCGCAGTCGTCGCGGCCGCGGGCTGGCACGGCACCCTGCAACAGGGTGGCAGTGTCTATGTGGATCCGCAGACGCACAAGCCGGTGTACCGCGCCAACGGCGTCACTAAGCCCCTGTGGGACGGCGTGCACCGCCTGCAGGACGGTTCCGTGCTCATCGTGCGTGACGGCGTGGCGGTGCCCGATGCCGGGATGCTGAAGACCTGGGAGCGGCAGCAGCCCTTGCCCGAGGCCGGCGGGAACCGCTCCTGCGAACAGTTGGTGCTCAAGGCCTGTGGTTTTCATCAGGAATGCCGTGCCGAGTCGGCCTGCGATCTGGCCCGCCAGCTGCGCGGATTGGAGCAGGAGGCCCTGGCCAAGGCCCCTTATGGACAGACCCCTTCCGAGACCCTCGATTGCAAGGACGGCCTGGCCGATCCGGGGCGCTTCCCCTGGTGTTCCAGGCCTGCGGCGAAGCCCAGTCCCTGTGAAGGCCTGGTGCGACGGGTCTGCGGCGAGACCGGTGTCTGTGGCGAGACGCCGGCCTGTGATGCCGCCCGGCAGTTGCTGGACATGGAACGGGAGGAGCGCCTGCAAAGCGCCGTGCCGGATGCCGTCACAGGGAGCGGCAGACAGTGCCGGGAGGCCCGGGGGAATGCCTATTTCGTACAGTGTGATGAAGCGCCCAAGATGGAGGGTGGTGGCTGAATGCCCCTGCGGCCAGCGTGAGGTCCATTCATTCCTTGACCGCGATCCGGGCACTCTCCCGCCGTACCCCCGACCCCGGCGGAAAGCGGCAACAGAAGGTACTTCCTTCACCCACACGGCTGCGGATCAGTAACTGGCCGCCGTGGCGCTGGAGCATGTGTTTGACGATGGCCAAGCCCAGTCCAGTGCCGCCCGAGGCCCGCGAGCGGCCCTTGTCCACGCGGTAGAACCGCTCGCTCAGGCGCGGCAGGTGTTCCTCGGGGATGCCGGGTCCCGCGTCGCGGACGCAGAACCTGGGGCCATCGGCGGTCTCGTCCCAGGTGACCTCGATCGGGGTGCCGGGCGGCGTATGGCGCACCGCATTGTTCAGCAGGTTGGCGAAGATGGAATGGAGGTCGGTCTCGCTGGCCTGCAACCACAGGCCCGGCTCGATATGGGTCTCGATCGGGTGTCGCTCTTTGCTCAGGTGGCGGGCCTGAGCCACCAGGTCGGTGATGAGGGCGGGGACGTCTACGCGTTCGCGGCCCGGGGGGTCCATCTCCAGTTCGAGGCGCGACAGGGTCAGCAGATCGGCGATGATGGACTCCATGCGTTGGGCCTGATGGGCCATGAGTTCCACCGGATGGGCCAGGCGCGGCGGGAGGTCGGGGGCGTCGCCCAAGGTCTCGAGAAAGCCGGAGATGACGGTGAGCGGGGTGCGCAGTTCGTGGGAGACGTTGGCCACGAAATCGCGCCGGGCGTGTTGGATGCGCGCCACTTCGGTGATGTCCTCCGCTACCACCAGGCGTTGGTGTTTCTTGCCGCCGAAGGGGGCCGCGCTGAGGGCGAGGATGCGACTGCGGTCGTGGGGCGGAGAGAATTCCAGAGGACGGCTGTAGTCCGCCTTGGTCAGAAAGGCATCGAGGCCGTCCAGGGGGATGATTTCGGAGATGGGCCGGCCGTCGGCCTCGGGCCAACCGATGCCGAACAGGTTCCGGGTGGCGGGATTGCACCAGGTGATGCGGCGTTCCCGATCGAGCAGTATCAGGGCATCGGGAACCGCGGCGGCGGCATCACGGAAGCGCCCATAGAAACGGATGAGGTTACGTTTGCGTTTACGGCTGCGCCCTTGCAGACGGGCAATGGTGGTGTAGACCTCGCGCCAGAGCCCCCGTGGAAAGGGTGGCTGCAGCCGTCGCCAATGGGCAAGGGCGTAGGCCAGGGTCCAGAGGGACAGCAGTTGGTGGGCAAGGTAGGCCAGAAGTCCGCCGAACAACCCCAGGACCCAGTGGCCGGCGGCCAGGCCCAGGAGGCCACCGCTGAGCACCAGGCCGCCACCGATCAGGATTTCCTCGCGTTGTGCAGGGCTCATGTGGGACGTTCGGAGAAGCGGTAACCCAGGCCACGCACGGTCTGGATGAGCCCCTGGCGCCCATGGGGTTCGAGGGCCTTGCGCAGGCGACGGATGTGGACGTCCACGGTGCGCTCCTCTACGAAGGCATGGTCGCCCCATATGCGGCTGAGAAGCTGGCTGCGGGAGAAGGCCCGTTCGCGGTGGCTCATCAGGAAGTGGAGCAGACGATATTCGGTGGGGGCCAGGATGACCTCCTGGTCCCCGAGGGTGACCCGACGGCCCGCGTGATCGATACGCAGGCCGCCTGCCTCCAGCAATTCCTTGTCGTCCCGCCGGGTACGGCGGAGCAGGGTGCGCACTCGCGCCACCACTTCCCTGGGGGAGAAGGGCTTGGTGATGTAGTCGTCGGTCTGCGCCTGCTCCAGGGCGAGCAACAGATCGGCCTCGGCGGTGCGGGCGGTGACCATGATGATGGGCAGGTCGCGGGTGCGGGGATTCTGACGGAGTTCCCGGGCCAGTTCCATCCCCGAACGGCCGGGCAGCATCCAGTCCATCAGCACCAGATCGGGCCGCTGTTCGTCGAGCTGGCGGCGTGCCGTCTCGGCCTGATCGGCCTCGCACGTCAGAAACCCGGCCCCTTCGAGGGAGAAGCGGATCATCTCTCTGATGTCCGGTTCATCGTCGACGATGAGGATGCGGGCGGGCTGGGTCATGGCGTACCTCTGTCCGATGTCCATGGGTTGGCGATAAAGCAGATAGACCCGCCGCACGTGGATCTTCGCCCACAGTGGCCGCCCCTCGCAGCCCTGGGTGGTGTGGCGATTGCTCACCATAGCCGCAGCCATGACTCGCTTCCGGGCCCTGCCCAGGGGCGCGAGGAAAGCCCCCGAAAACCGATGAGCCAGGTGCGACGGGTATAGTGAGGATATGACGCCAATGTGACCTTTTCGTTACCCAATGACCCGGCCAGCCGTCATTTCCGCAGCAGCCACAGCAGCAGGCTCAAGAGCAGACTCAGGAGGATCGAGGTGGTGATGGGGAAATAGATGTTTACCCCCCCACGGTGGATATTGATGTCTCCCGGCAGGTGTCCGAAAGGCAGGCGGGAGAGCCACGGCCAAAGCAGACCGATCAGGACCAGGAGCAGGCCGAGGCCGACGACGATTTTTTGCATGTATCGGGTTCTCCACTGTCATGCCGGGGTTGGAATATGCCCATCCGCCCGACAGGCCCCTTTTGCGAGGGCGGCGTCAGCCGAGACACATCCCACGCCCGGCCGTCTCAGTGCGAACGGCATCGCGGCCGAGCGCGCCCCTTGGCCGTTTTCCGCTCATGCGGACCTTCTCTCCCTGGGGAAGGGACTCGTGCAGGGATGACGGAACGGCGATTGAGGATCTGCTTCACCCTTTTTCCCCGAAGTATCGAATAAGCCCTTGAATCTCGCTCATGTTCGGATATTCTTCTGTGCCCAGGCCCGCATGAGTCCGCTTGTGCGCACTCATGGCGGGTCCAGCCCGCGCGGCCTCCAGCGGTCGTCGCCGGATTTCGGGTAATGTTCTTGGCGTCTGCTCCACCCGCAAACACGAAGGCATGTGGGCGCCTGGAAGGTTCCCTCGCCCTGGTCTTTCTCCCAGGGGAGAGGGCGATTTCGAGCGCGTCCAGCGCGTTTTTCACGGTATAAGGATCTTCGCATGAAAAGCCTGCCGCTCCTGCTCCTCGGCGCCTCCGTGGCCACCCTTACGGCTTGTTCCACCGGTCGCGTCCAGGCGCCCTACGCCACCACCTATCCAGCCACCGAACAGCGCAAGATGCAGGCCGCGCACCACTGGGACGTGCTCGCCCAATATGAGGCCGGGCGTATCCTGTCGGCGGTCAAGGATCATACCAGACCCATCTATGTGGAGCGGCCGGGAGCGGGGGCGAGCCCCTTCGCCCTGGCCTACCACGAGATGCTCACCGAGCATCTCGTGGATGGCGGCGGCCTGGTGGTGACCCGCCCCATGGCCGGTGGTGTCCAGGTCTCCTATGACACCCAGGTGCTCACCCACAGGGATCGGGGCTATACCCAGCCGACGCCGGGGACCTACACCCTCATCGGCGGCACGGCCCTGCTCGCGGGTTACGCGGCCCAGAACTGGGCTAACCCCGAGCTGGCGCTCTTTCCGGTCCTCCTGGGGGCGGACATCTTTTCGGGCAGCCATGCCGTGCGTGGCCCCACCGAGGTCATCATCACCACCCGGGTGACCAAAGGCAATCTGGTGGTTGCCTCGGATACCGACCAGTTCTACTTCAACGCGGGTGATATGGATCACTACATGAACCGCGTCGCCCTGCACCAGGGGCAGGTGTTCAAGGTGGTGGGCCAATGAAGCGGATACGGCACATGAAATGTCTGGCGAGAATCCTGTTTGCGGGCCTTTTGGTCCTGGGTCTGAGCGCCTGCGAGACCGTCGGGGTGGCTCAGAACGCCCCTCCCGTCGCCGATGTGGTGGGCTCCAGCCATCAGGCCGCGGATGTCCTGATCGCTCAGGCGGGCAAGGCCCTGAGTCCGGGGCAGGCCATCATCGCCGCCTCCTTCGTGAATATCGACGACCTGGAGCGGACCTCCTCGTTCGGACGCATCGTGTCGCAACAGGTGGCCTCGCGATTCGCTGCCAAGGGCTATCCGGTGGTGGAGATGTTGTTGCGCCACAGTGTCTACATCAAGCAGCGGGGGGGCGAGTTCCTGCTCTCGCGCGAGGTGCGCGAGATCAGCGCCGAGCACGATGCCCAGGCCGTGATCGTGGGGACCTATGCCATGGGGCGGCGCAACGTCTATGTGACCGCGCGGCTGATCCGTTCGGCGGACAACCGTATCCTCGCCTCCTATGACTACGCCCTGCCCCGGGATCCGGATGTGAGCTATCTCTTGCGAGGGCACTGACCGTCCCTCTCGCTGTACCACGACAGGCGCCCGCGGGCGCCTGATTCCTCCCCCTCCCCTGCATGACGGCCCTCCTGGTCCTCCCTTTCCCCTACCGAGAGGACAGCGCGTCCCTGTTCGCCCGCATTCGCCGGCGGCCCTGGGCGGTGTTCCTGGACAGCGGCCGGCCAGGCTGTACGCAGGGCCGTTACGATGTCCTCGCCTGGGGGCCGGAGCGGACCCTGACGACCCTGGGTACGGTGACCCGTATCCAGGGCCCCCGAGGGTCCCGTGAATCCCGCGCCGATCCGTTGGATCTCCTGGCCGAGGCCCTGGGACCCCGCTGCGATGGAGACCCGCGCCTGCCCTTCAGCGGTGGTGCCATCGGCGCCTTCGGCTACGATCTCGCATGGCGTCTGGAGACCCTGCCGAGCCGTCACCGCCATGATCAGGAGCCGCTGATGGCGGTGGGTGTCTACCCTTCCGCCCTGGTGGTGGATCATATCCGCCGGCGGAGTTTCCTGGTCAACGCCCGGGGGGACGCGCGGGCCCTGGAGCGGTTCGCCCGGGCCTTCGGGGCCTCCTCCCCGGACCCCGTGCCCTTCGCTTGCCTGGGGACCGTTCGCAGCACCCTGGAATGGCCTGCGTACCTGGACGCCTTCGCACGTGTCCAGGCCTACATTCGTGCGGGGGACTGTTATCAGGTCAATCTCGCCCGGCGTTTCGAGGGGTGCGCCGCGGGCGATCCCTGGAGTCTCTATGCGGCCCTGCGCGGGGTCAACCCAGTACCCTTCGGCGCCTATCTCGAATTGCCTGGATGGCGGGTGCTGAGCGCTTCCCCCGAGCGTTTCCTGCACATCAGGGGGGATCGGGTGGAGACCCGTCCCATCAAAGGCACCCGTCCCCGCGATCCCGACCCGGAACGTGACCGGGCCCTGGCCGAGGCCCTGCTCACGAGCCCCAAGGACCGCGCCGAGAACCTCATGATCGTGGATCTGTTGCGCAACGACCTGGGGCGCGCCTGCCGTATCGGCAGTGTGCGGGTGCCCGAGTTGTTCCGCCTGGAGGGCTTTCCCCGGGTGCATCACCTGGTGTCCCGGATCACCGGCCGGCTGGAGCCCGGCAAGGGCGCCCCGGACCTGCTGCGCGGGGCCTTTCCCGGCGGCTCGGTCACCGGGGCGCCCAAGATCCGGGCCATGGAGGTCATCGAGGAGCTGGAGACCCACGCCCGGGGGTTCTATTGCGGGGCCATCGGCTATCTCGGGTTCGATGGCTCCATGGATACCAATATCGCCATCCGGACCCTGGTCATGACGGGCAGGCGCTTCCATTTCTGGTCCGGTGGCGGTATCGTCGCCGACTCCCGGGCGCGCCAGGAGTTCGAGGAGACCCTGCACAAGGCCGCACCCTTTCTGGATTTGTTGCAGCGCGGTCGCCGTGTATAGGCCCGTCGCACGTGAATATGTCGTGTTTCGAGGGGGTTCCTCAGCGAGATATTCGCGTGCGGCGGGTGTAGTTACTCAGCGCCCTGTCCGGGTACCCTCGTCCGCCGTCTTCAGCCCGCCGAACCGGGCTGCGCCGAGCAGGGCGGCGCGGTCGTCCAGGATCATCTTCACCGGAATGCCTTCCAGTAGGGGCCTCATGCGTCCCTTGTCCAGGAAGGCGTGAATGAAGGCCCCGGATTCCAGGCGTTGACGCTGACGCGGGGCGATCCCTCCACCGATGAAGACCCCGCCCCGGGCAAGCGTCTTCAAGGCCAGATTGCCCGCCTCGCGGCCATAGAATTCCACGAACCAGTCCAGGGCGCGGGTGGCGAGGGGGCAGCCCACTTCGGCCGCCTGTGCGATCTCCGCGGCACTGTCCCGTTCGGGGAATTCTCCGCTCCTGAAGGAGCGCAGGAAGGCATAGAGATTGACGATGCCCATGCCCGAGACCAGGCGCTCCCAGCTCACATGGCCGTGACGGGCGGCCAGGAAGCGAAACAGGGCCTGTTCTTCTTCGTTCGTCGGGGCGAAGTCGGTGTGTCCGCCTTCGGTCGCGAAGGGCAGCCAGGTCCGGCCGTCCCAATACATGCCGGCCTCGCCCAGTCCCGTCCCCGCGGCGATCACGCAGGCATTGCCCTGGGCATCGCGCCGCCCCACCTGCAATTCCAGGAGGTCGGTCCCGGCCAGGGCCGGGATGCCCCAGGCGGTCGCCTCCAGGTCGTTGAGCAGCCAACAGTCCGCCACCCCCAGGCTGGAGGCGAGGCTGTCCGCATGCAACCGCCAGGGGAGGTTGGTGACCGTCGCGTGCCTCCCGTCCACCGGGCCCGCCACGGCGAAACAGGCCGCGTCCAAATCGGGTGGGTGCGGACCGAATGCCCGAAGCAGGGCCTCGAAGTCGGTAAATCCGGCGCTTGGGAGGTCCTCTTCATGCAATACCCGAGTACCGCCCGGATCCCAGTGGGCGATGGCCAGGCGGGTCTTGGTTCCACCGATGTCTCCACAAAGCAATTTCATTCGCAAGGTGTCCTGTGATGGGTGGGATATGGAATCACCTTTCTGTCTCTTGTGTCTTCTCTCCTTGGGCCGCTCCTGCAGGGCAAGGGGATCTGTGGAAGAAAGGCCGAATGGTCATGGCTGACCTTAACGGCGCGCATTGGTAGTATCTCATGGAATCGGTATTGAAACGTATTGACTCCAACGAGAAATAGATTAAATTATACCCAGGGTTGAAGAGATGCCTACGGTGAAAGCGATTCGGGGCATTGTATTTGCTGTTCTGAATATTTGCTGAGACCATCTCTTCTCGTCCATGCCCGATTTTCCGTAGCATTTTCTTGGAGGAACTCGTGAACGACGGCAACGTAGAAGAACTCTCGGTGGAAGAATTGAGTGAGCGCCTGATGCGCATCGAGAACGATCGAGCGGTCTTGGAGCAGGCCTTGGAGGCACGCAGGGAACAGGCGAAGCATGAATTGGCGCAGGAGATTCGTGACCTCATCGAGGCCCGCGGCTATACCCTCGACGAGATATTGGAATTGCTTCACGGGCGGCGCCGGCGCGGCACTCAGAGGAACACCACGACGAGCCGCGTCTATCCCAAGTACGTTGACCCGGACAATCCGAAAAATGTATATAAACGCGGTGTATTGCCTGGCTGGATGAAAGAGAAGATGGCGGCCAACAACCTGGATCCGAGCAATCTCGAGCATCGTAAGATATTCAAGGAACAGTATTTGCGGCGCGAGATGGAGTGACCCGCCCGGCGGAATGGTGAAAAGGCCCGAGGGGGCCTTTTCACTCTGCCATTGCGCGAATACCCGGGGTGGTCGTGGTCGGCGCTTCGTGGCGTTCACTCGCTCTTCAGCTGCCCGATCCCCCTTGGTGAACCCCCTCCTGGGACAGGCGACCCGGTGATCAGACTGCAGGGTTACGCCCAGGTATGATCGTTGATCCCCCGTGGACGGAGACCTTCATTACCGGAATCCGACCGGGGAGTCATGTTGCTGCGCAGCCGTTGCATACTCACATGGATCCCCACAGGAGACCGTGGGCACGAGTGGGGATGTCCGCTTACGTCCGGGCAGTGACGTCCAATCGACGGTATATACTGGATCCCTCCGTGGCCACGTACCCGTGCAGGTGACCATGCCCATGTCCCCTGATGTGCCTGATCTCACGGTTGATGCCGAGTTGACTCTGGCAGGGGTGGACCCGACCCATTTTCGTGTCTGGTGGTCTCTGCCGGGCTACCCTGAAAGACGGGCTGGAGACGGTCCACTGGTGTTGCGTGTCGTGCGCATGGATCCGGGGGCGCTTGCAGAGACCCATGACCTGCCCGTGGAGTCCGTCGAAGGCAGCCGGGAATTGGTGTTGAACGCGCCCGGCGGGCGTTTCGGGGTGGAACTGGGGCGTATGGCGCCCGATGGGGGGTGGGATCTGCTCCTCCGGGGGCCCGTGGTCGTCCTGCCCGGATCCGGAGGGCCCGGTCGCAGGCGGATGCGCGTGCCGGTGCCGGGCGTGATCCCCGTCCGTGTGCCTCCCGAAGATCCCTCCCTGGCCTCG
>Ga0256841_1000555_pt1 | contig 38179 bp, 30 predicted proteins | sample 356308metaG_FD_185971 | JGI IMG/M metagenome (GOLD analysis project Ga0256841, IMG submission 185971) | Hydrothermal vent microbial communities from Mid Atlantic Ridge, Atlantic Ocean - 356-308 | ecosystem: Environmental > Aquatic > Marine > Hydrothermal vents | place: Atlantic Ocean: Mid... | reverse complement strand
TTGTGCATCAGGTTACGGGTATACACCGGTGAAGGATTGCGGCCTGGGTTTTATCGGTGATTGCTGGGGAACAGGGACACCGTTGGTGACCACGCATAATCTGGGTGGATTTCTAAACCCCGGTGTAGATGCGCTGGTTGCGAATGATTGTGAAAGCCTGCCGGGTGTAATAAACGGTCTGCTGGATTCGGACAGCTTGTATGAAGGTTTGCAGCGTGATGGGCGAGCCAGATACAATGCAGACTATACAGCAAAAGCTGTTGGCGAACGTTACCTTGGTATTGTAGACCGGATAATTGAAGGTGGCTGACAAGTTGGCTGGCTGAACAGAAAAGGTCTCGGCCCGGTATTATCATTGCTTTCCCGGGCAGGCAGATTGCCAAGAGCTGGTGAAACATGATTAAGAAAGTAGTGAAGAAAATTATTGGGGTGTTCAGAGGGGGGGCGCACCGAAAAACCACATCTTTCAATGTCGCCAGGTCAGCAAAACTCCATCCCGAACTGGAGATAAATGCAGGCCACCTGACAATAGGCGAGCATACGTATATTGGAGGGCCTGGTAGAATATCAAGCTTGCCCGATACCAAGGTTACAATTGGGAAGTATACCTCGATTGCCTCTGGACTTCAGGCTATAGGTGCGCTCCACAACAGCTACATTGCAAACTACCCGCTTTCAAACTTTTTTCCGAAAGAAGATCATCCCGGGTTGAATCACGGGACCAGTCGGGGTGATATCACGATCGGCAGTGATGTATGGATAGGTGTGAATGTAATAGTCCTGTCAGGAGTCAATATAGGTGATGGTGCTGTAGTTGGGGCAGGCTCTGTGGTTACCAGGGATGTCCCACCCTACTCGGTTGTAGCCGGTGCGCCTGCTACCGTGAGGAAGATGCGTTTCTCGGATGAAGATATAACCAAGTTGCTTGCGGCGCGTTGGTGGGATTGGGAAACGGAAAGGGTGCTGAAAAATGTGCCTTTGTTCTACGACAGGAATCTGTCAGTGGATGAATTCCTGGATCGTTCCATGCCCCGTGCTGGTTCGTGAACGACACGCCCCGAAAATTCGGTATGTTTTTCTGTTATAAAGGCAGCGCAGTTATATGCCATTTCTGATGGGTCCTTTGAGCCTTGGCTAGTTTACTGGATAAAACAAGAACGAGCACCTTGTTCGTTCTGCCGGCACAAATGTTGACGAAAGTGCTGGGCCTCCTTTATGTAGTACTTCTGGCGCGTGGCCTGACGGTTGATGATTACGGGGTCTATAATTTTATTGTAGGTGGCGTGCTGGTGTTCAGCTACCTTAGTAATTTTGGTCTGGGTTCATCGCTGCAGCGGTTTCTTCCGGAGTATGCGGAGCTGAAACAGTTTGCACGCATCGTTAAAACGATCGTTATTTCCCATGCAATCAGGATTGCTCTTTCCCTGCTAAGCCTTCTTGTTGCGCTTGTGCTGTTTCAGCAGTGGGCGGGGTTCTTCAATATCGCTGACAGGCGCGAGGAGTTTATGGTTTTTGCGCTGGGGGCGTTTATCTTATTCCAGGTAGAATATTTCCAGATTGAGTTCAATGCGTTGTTCATGCACAAGGCAGTTTCGATTGTGCAGGTTTTCTATACAGTGCTGAAGTATGTGCTGGTGTTCTTAGTGCTCGAGGCTGGTCTTGGCCTGACCGGGGTTCTGGCCGCAGAGGCATTGAGCTATGCTGCCGGCCTCGGGTTGCTGGGGTACGTGTTTGTCACGCGTATACTGCCGAGGCGGATAGCTTGCCGGAAAAATGAGGCAGCCACCTTTGAAACCCGGCGACTGGCCCGCTATTCCGGGTTTAATGCGCTGGTTCAGCCGGGTGGAATTCTGTACAGCAATTCGATGGATTACTTTGTCATCGCAGCAATGGCCAATCCCTATGACCTGGGTATTTATGCGCTAGCCTCCAGGGCGTCGAAAATGCTGGTATCCGTTATGCCACAGAATCTGTTGCAAAGCATAATCAGACCGGCATTTTACCAGCGTTATTATGCGGTCGCGGACAGAAAAGAAGAATTAAACAGGCTGTTTCGTACATTGGTCAATCTGATTGCCATGATCCTGGTGCCCGCGCTCGTTATTGTAAGCCTGTCTGCAGCGCCGCTGATCGGCGCAGTATTCGGTGAGAAATATGCGGCTGCCGACAGAATTTTCATCATGTTACTGCTGTTTAACGTATTTACAGTCCTGGAACTGACCAGCGACCTGGTGCTTCAGGCTATCGAGAAGGTAGAGGTCCGCCTGTATGCCCAGGTTTTTGCTGTATATAATGTGGTGGCCGCGATTATACTGATGAACCACATCGGCATCATGGGCGTAGCCTTCGCAACAGGCAGCGCACTCATGTTTAAATGCCTGTTTTTTTATTACATGGCGAAGCACTATACAGGTATATCCATCCCATGGGGCGCACTGATGCGTATTGCGATCAACGCTGTGCTGGCCGGCGCGGTGACCTATACCATTCTGGGTGCAGGTGATTCACCGGCTTACCTGGTGACAGCCCTGCTGGCAGGGGGTGGAACGTATGTTGGTGCCACCCTGGTAAATAATTTCATGGAAGTGCGCGAAAAAAGCCTGGTGAATACATTTTTCAGGCGGAAGATATTTAATGTGTGAAGCCGACGAGAATGAGCAGCCAATACTAATGAGTGACAATACTGACCTGCTGGAGAGGACAGGCAAGTGGCTTGAGAGCCTGGCGGTGCCTGACGAGAAATTCGGCAGGTTCAGGATGAGCCGGTCGAGTGACGATACTGTGTTTACATCGTGCTTTGCGGCATTCGTGTATGAATTGACGGGGGGAATGAGCCGGCTGGATGCATCCAGGAAACAGGAGTGGCTCAACTACATACTTTCATTTCAGGACGAAGCCACAGGGTTGTTTGTAGACCCGGAAGTTGAGAACCGCAACCTGCACAGCGGTCATGACACGCGTTACGTGACGTGGCAGCTTTCCACCTTCTGCATCAGTGCGGTGCGCGCACTGGGTGGCGAGCTCAAATATCCGTTGAGCTTCCTCGGGGATGAGGGACTGAACACCCCTGCTGGCGTATGCGCGATGCTCGAAAGTTTCAACTGGCACAGCACCTGGGGCTCGGGAAACCTGGCCATGTTCCTGGGCATATTCCTGATCTGCGATGCCGAGAACCGCGGGATTGCACTTGACTCCGACCCTGCGGTTACGGCCTTTTTTGACTGGCACGACAATTACCAGAATAAAAAAACCGGGTTCTGGGGTGAAGGCCGGTTGGCCGAGTACCATAATGGCCTGTTTGGTGCCTACCATCAGTACCTGCTCTATTTTTATGCCGGCCGTGATCTTGGTTGTAAGGAAGCTATTATTGATAAGACGCTTTCATTTCAGAACATCGACGGTATGTTTGCTCCGCAGATGGGTGGCGGTGGCTGCGAGGATATCGACGCAGTAGACACGCTGGTCAACCTGTATCTGCGCACGGGTTACAGGGAGGGCGATGTGCGGAAATGCCTGCGCCGTGTTTACGATGCGGTTTGCGCGCTGGAAGCCCCGGGTGGCGGATTTATCTGGGGCGTGAGGAAGCGCTATGGTCCCATGATGTATCTACGGAATCTGTTTTCGTTCTGGCGCCAGCCTGACTGGTATCAGTGGGTGTTCGTGAACCGTCGCTTCCTGCGGGAACAGCAGTTGAACCCGGTAAAACCGCGCCACCCGCAGGGCTGGGTGAGCAAACCGATACCAATAGAGGAAAGCGATTTGTTCTCGACCTGGTTCCGGCTTCTGGTGATTGCCTACGCATCCATGATAATCGATACTCCTGAAAGTCGGAATGAGTGGCGATTTCTTTCTGCCCCGGGGCTGGGCTGGTTCATTCCTCCGACTGCGATGACGTGATATGAAAATTGTATGGTTGATTCCGCTGACTGTGGATGGAGCATTTCAGTTTACCAGCAAGAACGAGATGGCCAGGGGGCTGGCCGAACAGGGTCACGAGATGGAAACCGTGGTCGCCTACCGAAAGGAGAAGATCCCGCTGGACGGTTTCAGCCATGTGGAGTATGTACACACACCGCCTTCATCCGTGGCGGCAAGGGTTCGCTTTCACTGGAGGATGTTCAGTGCGGCACTTGCCACGGACGCAGAAGCCGTGATGTTCGGATCGCAGGTTTGTCACTTGCTGCCGTTTCTGCGTCTGTTTGCCCTGTTCAGGGGGAGAAGGCCCAGATATGTTCTGGATATACGAACTATTCCCGTTGATCTTGATCATGGCTGGCGTAGCAAACGCGAGGTCTGGCGTTACAATGCAGCCATTCGTCTTGCAGACCGGTTTTGTGACGGGATGACTGTTATAACTCCCATGCTGGGTGATACGGTAAGACCGCACTTGAAGCATATCAGGGGGGAGCTTGGTGTATGGACATCCGGAGTGTGCCTGGAGCATTTTGAACCTGAGGGTGGATCCATGCGCCTGGAGCTGGGCCTGGACAATAAAAGGGTGTTGCTCTACCACGGCACACTTTCGCCCAACCGCGGTTTACAGGATGCGATCCGGGCGGTCGCATCGTTAAAGGATCGCTACCCGGATCTCGTGTTTCTGATCGTGGGAGACGGCAAGGGCAAAGCGGAGCTGGAAGCGCTTGCTTCTGATATGGCGATATCAGAGCGTGTGATATTTACCGGGAAAGTCCCGTATGCGGATGTGCCGAAGTATGTGCGAACGGCCGATGTCGCGATTCTTCCGTTTCCGGATATTGTCTGGTGGCGGGTGAGCAGCCCCATCAAATTGATGGAGTACCTGGCGATGGGTATACCCATTGTGGCTACTGACATTCCCGCGCATCGATGGGTTTCAGACCAGACCGGCGGAGTGGAGCTGGCCATCGACTCCTTGCCGGAGAATCTGGCGGTTGCAATCGCAAACCTGATCGAGAAGGGTAGCGCGCCGGTGGCAAGACCCATGCTGGAAGAGATAATAAGCTGGAAACGGCAGGCGAGAAGTCTGGTCCGGTATATTGAAAAACTTGCTATATAACGGTTGTTACGTCTGATGAAGTGGTCACTCTACGCTTTGTTCGCTGTCATGCCGCTCACACAGGTGACGGTGGGCGGTCACGTTTTACTGCTGGAGATTGTCCTGCTCGGTGTTGTCTTTGCCATGCTGATGTCCGGTGAAAACAGCGGTGCTGTCAAGCGTATACTTTTCCTGGATGTGGTTATTATCGTTTACGCTGTCTTTAACCTGGTGTCAGTAGGCGCAGGTGGTGACGACTGGTATGTGTCTATGCGTTACTACCGCTGGAACGTGCTGGCTCCGGTGATTATCTATTTCGTATTGCGAAAAGCACATATCACTCCCCAGGTGATGAAATACGGACTGCTGTTTCTTACCCCGGGGATGCTGGTGCAGGCGGCGATGTTTATCCACTACTACATTACCTATGGTGTGCGTCCCGAAGGGGTTGAAGGCGTGATGTACAGCACCATAACGCTGAGCGCAATCTTTGCCGTTGGTACGTGGGTACTGCTGTTTTTGCGCACCCACGTAAGCGGTAAAACGAAATACGTTATTGTCATGTCATCCTGCGCGGTTCTATTTGCCGCGTTGATTATCAGTTTTACGCGCATGGCAATTATTTCGTTTGTAATTTTTACTCCGGTTGCTCACAGGTTGTGGATGAATATGGGGCTACGACGCTATGCATCGTATGCATTTATGATATTTATAGGTGCGTTTGTTGCGGTGATTATGGCAAGTTCGGTCGCATTTGAGGATGTTTACATAGAGGATGAAAAGGAGGTTCAGACATCTATTGAGCGGGTATATAACATTGATCTCTATATCAAGGATCTGACGGGAAGGCTGGCGTTCTGGGGGCGCATGGCTAAAATTGCGATGGACAACCCGGTGCTGGGTACGGGAGGAGCCGGATATAGCGTGGGGACAAGGGGGGGGACGGCTTTCCACCTTGGTTCAGTTCACAACGTGCTGATCAGTTCCTTGATAGTTGGTGGTGTACCCGGTCTGGTGATCTTTATGCTGCTTATATGGGGAACCTACAAGTGTCTGAATTCGATCCCGAACGATACTGAGCTCGTCACGTCATTGGGCAAAATATTGTGGTGTTCCTATACCATGCTGATTTTGATCGCTATTACTAATGACGTGACAGGTGCTCGTATCCTGCATATGTTTTTCCTGATGGGCCTGATTGCCAATTTGTCGCTGCTTGAGCCAGGTGAGAACGATGATGTGGACGAAAACAAGCGGGAGCACAAGGAAGAAAAGCCGGCTAGAGTGTTGTATGCCAGGCGATAATGCAGCCTGACAGGTTTAACAGGCCGTTAGAGATTGCAGCGCTTCCCTAGTTTTCCGGAGGGTGTGCTGCAAGTCTTTCCAGGGCGATAGCCGGGTTGTCCGGGTATTCCCTCTCCAGTCGTGAATCCCGTTTAATCAGAAATACCGGTGTTTCATCGCTGCGCATTTTGCGCAGGAAGCTGATGTCATCTGCAAGAAACAGGTCCAGGGGTTGTCTTTTGAAGAAGGCGCGAGCGCGTTCCCTGATAGATACAAGTGAAGCTGAAATAAGGTTGGTCACCCCGGGCTTCCTGATGATCCGGATGTCGATATCGCTGCAGTTGTGCCATTTGCCGCGCGTGACACTGCCGAAAATAGCCAGGCCGGTAATGGAATCATAGCGGCTGAGCCGGGTTGCCATTTCGTTGAGGTAGCGTACGGTTTCTACTTCCCCCGGGTTTCTGGCTGACGGAACTGCGAACAGATATAAAGCCCAGAAATTACCATTGAGTAGCCAGTTCAGGGTGTGCACCAGCACGATAGCAAACAGCAGTATTGCGTACTGTCCGGAGCTGGAGGATGCGGTCGTGTTTACCAGGATAAGCCACAGGATCAGGACTTCACCGCTTTCCATGAGCAGACGTATGGTCCGCTCACCTTTATCCATGTAAGTAATAGCCTGATGCAGCCAGTTCCTCAGGAAATTGGTAAAATGGAACTTTCCGTCGTGCGACGATTTTATTTTCTTTTTCCGGGCCATTGCCTGACTGTCGTATTCTGCTCGCTGCGGGACGACTGGTGCGCTGCCTGCCTGTACATTGCCGGGCTGCAGTGTGGCTGGAGCCCGGGTAGGGGATTGCATCAAAAACAGTTTTATTTACAGGCGGTTGGTGCCAGAATCAGGAGCCTGTACAGAAAGGGGAATATAAGTATATTCCGACAATAAAACAAGCGGGCTGACCGGTATGATAGTGGGATGAGGCAGCAAAAATCAGTGCCCGTTTTCTGCTTGGCATGGATAAAGCCCTGATCGGCCGGTTGCGCAGGATTCCTGCCTTCGCCGGTATGACGTACATCGAATAAATCAGCTTCCTTGCGTATAACGAGTTATAAAGAAGTGGCAGATCCAGGCGATAAAAAAGTACTCAGTCTTCATTGGGGATATTCGATCGGCGGGGTCGGCAAGTACGGTGTACTGGTCGACAAGGCTGCGCACCGGGCGGGCATCGGTATCGAGCATGTCTGCATACGGGGCCGGAACTGGCAGGTCGACGAGGAAACCCTGGCTGAGCTGAACGCACTGGAAATCGTGCTGAATTCCAGGGGTGATTTCTCATGGCTGCGCAAACTTTGCAGACACTTGCGAGCAGCACAGCCGGATTTGATCCTGACTCACGGCTTCAACGGGCACTTTGTGGCCAGATTGCTGCAGCTGGGTGGCTGTTTCAAGGGTGACATCATCAGTTCCTATCACGGCCTGTACCACGCCACCACCCGGGCCAGGAAATGGCTGGCCCCGCTGTTCAACGGCTTTACGGAATGGCATATACGAAGAACGTTGGGCACGGTAGCGGTAGCCGCTTATTCAAAAAAGTATCTGGTCGGGAAAGGAGTGGCCGAAGACCTGGTGACGGTTATACACAACGGCATAGAAGACCGCCAGTGTGCAGCGCAAGCAGGCCGCAGGCTGCGTGAAGAATGGCAGCTGGATGAGGGCTGGCTGGCAATCGGAATTGCTTCCCGGCTCGACCCGGTTAAAGGCATTGAATATCTGCTGACAGCTTTTTCCCGTCTGGCAGAAAAGCATGCCCGGCTTGTGCTGGTTGTGGTAGGGACGGGATCTGTGGAGCGGGAATTGCAGGCAAAAGCGCAAGAGCTGGGTCTGGCGTCGCGCGTGCGTTTTACCGGTTTTCGCTCGGATATCGAGGCCTGCCTTTCGGCCTTCGATATCTTTGCCTTGCCTTCCCTGGCGGAGTATCACTCTATCGCCCTGCTGGAAGCCATGCGCGCGGGCAAGGCCATCGTGGCCACTGATGTGGGTGGCAACACGGAATCGGTTCGTCATGAGAAAGAAGCATTGGTGGTCAGGCCTGCGGATGTCAGCGGTCTGCAGGACGCACTGGAGAGACTGGTAGCGCAGCCGGCGTTGCGAGCGCAACTGGGCAATGCGGCGCGCACCAGGTTCCTGGCAGAATTCAGCGAGGGTGTCATGCTGGATAAAACAGCGGACTGGCTGGGTGCCTGTCTGGACAGGCAGGCGAAAACGGGATGAGCTGTTCATTATTCAGGAAGCAGGTGCAATGCGGATTCTTGTGGTAACGCATGACTTGACGGAGTGCAATGCGCACCTGATGCCGTGGCGCACTGTGTGTGAAGTGGTGGGCCGTGCGCGGAACCGGGGTTGTGAGTCCAGGCTCCTGTCCCTGGGAAGTCAAAGGGCCGAACTGGGGGGGCAGGGAATTCCTGCCGGTACCTTGTCCATACCAAAAGGCAGGGAGGTTCTGCAACAGGAAATGGAGGCGGTGCTGGAGGATTGGCCCTGCGATGCACTGGTTTGGCCGTTGGTCTGGCGGGAACCCGGCTGGCGTGTCCGGGCGATCTCCCGTTTGGGCGTACCGCTGGTCGGCTATTTCCCCGGGGGTGTCTATCGACTGGTCGATACGCTTTATGCGGCCAAACGTATTGGTCTTCGGGGTGCGCTGCCCTATATCGTGGAGGCCTTGAGCGCAAAAAGCCGGCAATTGTCCCGCTGGAGGCAACGGGATTTTGTCCGGCTGATCGCAATGACTGAGCTTACGGCAGCCGCGGCCCGTGCAGGGGGCTGGAGTGGTGATGAGGTGCGGGCGATCCCTCCAGGGCGGGAGAGTGGCGAAATCGATATGGAAATGAAACCATTGCCCGATGACTTTATTGCCTGGCGCGGTGAGCGTCCATACTACCTGTTTGCCGGGCCGCCCAGTGGCATTCGTGGGATTTACGAATTACTCGGTGCCTTTGAGCGGCTTGCGGAGGAAAACAGGGATGTTTGTCTGCTGTGCCTGTTCCGTTCGGACGCACCACTGGAATCGGCGCGACTTCGGCGTCTGATCGAAGGCATGAAATACCGCGCAAGGGTATATACCGTGTGGGAGTCCGTGGAACGGGTGCTGCTGGATGCCTATATTGCGGCCTGCCACAGCGTTGTGCTTCCGTTTGTAACCGTCCCCTCCGAGATTCCGCTGGCCATAATAGAATCCATGCGTTATGGGAAACCGGTCATCACAACGCTGACCGGTGGCACTGGCGACTACGTAAGCCAGTCCGGTATGGCCGTGGCGCTGGGGGACGTGGACGGGCTGGCTGCTTCCATGCAGCGCCTGTTGTCGGACAGCACATTTTATGCAGACCGGTGTGCGGCGACGCTGTCCTGTTACCGGCATCATCCGGACTGGGACGAAATGGTGGACCAATGGCTGGATTGTATATCTGCCGGGATTGCAGCCGTTCGCGGAGAAGTGCAGTGAGCAGGCAGCGCCGGCATCCGGTGATTTGTGTCAGCGGAATAGACGGCTGTGGAAAAACATCTATCATCGAGGGGGTCAGGTGCGGACTCGAGGCCGCTGGCCTGCCGACCCGGTACGTGTGGCTCCGCTACAATCACTATCTGACAAAGTTACTGCTGGCATTCTGCCGGCTGGCCGGACTGACCCGCTATGAATACCCCGACGGTGTGCGGGTGGGGTACCACGATTTCTACAAATCCCGTGTTGTGTCCTGGCTGTTCATCATTTTTACCTACCTGGATACCCTGCTGGTGAGTATCCTGCTGGTTTACCTGCCTTCCGCCCTGGGTTCACAAGCGCTGGTGTGCGACCGTTATGTGCTGGATATCATGATCGATCTGGAAGTCGATACCCGGATCCGGTTTATGGCCGGCGGACGACTGGAAAGGCTGTTTCGTGGTTTGATGCCGGCGCATGCCCAGTGCTTCCTCATCATGCGGGATCAGCAGGCGGTTCTTCAGTGTCGGCCGGAAAATGTGCATGATGGTAACTTTCAGCGGCGCTGGGATTTATACCGGGAGTATGCCGCTCGTTCCTGGGTAGAAACGGTTGAAAACAACTCAACCATCGAAGAGGCCGTTAAACAGGTGGTGGAGAAGACCAGACCCGGAGGGGAGCGATGAGTATATCCGTTCTGATTCTCACGCTGGACGAGGAAGCCAATCTGCCTCGTTGCCTGGATTCTCTGGGGTGGACAGATGATGTAGTGGTACTGGATTCCGGCAGCAGTGATCGCACCCGGGAGCTGGCGCAACAGGCGGGTGTCAGGGTGGAGTACCGTGCGTTTGACAATTATGCCGCACAGCGGAACTACGGACTCAAAGACATTGAGTATAAGTATCCCTGGATACTGATGGTTGATGCGGATGAGGTGGTGCCTGTCGAACTGGCCGATGAAATCAGGGCAGTCGTTGACTCATGCCCGGATGAGGTGAGCATGTTCCGGATGCGCCGCAAGGATTTCCTGATGGGCAAGTGGCTGAAACACAGCAGCGGTTACCCGACCTGGTTCGGGCGTCTGATCCGGAAAGGGCAGGTTCGGGTCGAGCGCAGTATTAACGAGGAGTATTGCACGGACGGCAAGGTTGGTTCACTGGAGCATCACCTGTACCACTACCCTTTCAACAAGGGGCTGCACGCGTGGTTCGAGAAACACAATCGTTACTCGACCATGGAGGCCGAGCTGAAATTGCAGGCGCCGCCGGGGGAGCACCGGTGGCACGACCTGTTCAGCAGGGATCCGGTGCAGCGGCGCAAAATGCAGAAGGCACTGGTGTACTCATTGCCGGGAAGACCGCTGCTTGTTTTCATCGTGTTTTATTTTCTGCGCGGTGGACTGCTCGAAGGGCGGGCAGGATTCATGTTGAGCATGCTGAAGACGATTTATGAGTATATGATCGTGTGCAAAACAAAAGAGCTGAAGCGCAGGAAAACCGGCTTGCCCTTCTAGCATCTATTAACCACCTGAAAATAATGAAAATAATTTTTGTAAACCGATATTTTTTCCCGGATCATTCGGCCACCAGCCAGCTGCTGAGTGATCTGGCGTTCGATCTGGCCGGCAGGCAAGCCCGGATCCTGGTTATAAGCAGCCGGCAGATCTACGACGACCCGGCGGCCAGTTTGCCGTCCCGGGAGACGATCAATGGTGTACAGGTACTACGGGTATGGACATCGTCGTTCGGGCGTGCTGCACTGGCTGGTCGCGGGATTGACTATATTACTTTCTATTTCAGTGTGTTAACGAGGCTTCTGCGTGAGGCCGCCAGAGGGGACATCATTGTCGCCGAGACGGATCCACCGCTGATATCGGTAGTCGCCTGTTTCGCTGCAAAGAGAAAAGGTGCTGATCTGGTAAACTGGGTCCAGGATTTGTTCCCGGAGGTGGCGGTTGAGCTCGGGTTTGCTTTCCTTCGGGGGAGGTTGGGACGCCTGCTGCGGCGGGTACGCAATTTTTCACTGAGACAGGCCAGGCAGAACATTGTGCTCGGTGAAAAGATGCGTGACAGACTGATCGATGAGGGCGTCCCCGCAGAAAGGATCACGATTATTCACAACTGGTCGGACGCTGAAACCGTTCATCCTGTTGCAAAAAGCAGGAACCCCCTGAGAAAGCAATGGGGCCTGTCCGACAAGTTTGTGCTGGGTTATTCCGGCAACATGGGCAGGGCACACGAGTTTGGTGTTGTCCTCGATGCTGCAGAGTTGTTGCGCAAACGGGAGGATATCGTTTTTCTGTTCATTGGCGATGGCGCCAGGCGTGCGTGGATCGAGGACCAGGTCAGCGAACGGAAAATGACGAATGTGTTGCTCAAACCTTACCAGCCGCGGACGCAGCTTGCCGAGAGTCTCAGTGTGCCGGACGTTCATTTTATTTCCCTGAAACCGGAACTGGAGGGCCTGATTGTGCCCAGCAAGTACTACGGTATTTCAGCGGCAGGGCGCCCGGTGATCTTTGCGGGGTCGCCGCAGGGGGAAATTGCCCGCATGCTGCAGGATACCGGCAGCGGTGTCACCGTCGATCCCGGCGACGCACGGGCGCTGGCAGATGTGGTCGAACAGCTGGCGGAGGCGCCGCTACAGTGTGAACGTATGGGCGCCAATGCGCGGCTTGCGTTTGAGCATGTGTACGGGATGGGGAAAAGCCTGCAAAGGTGGCGTGAGACCCTGGATGTTGCATGATGGGCAAGAGGGTATTGCAGCAGATCCGGGTATAAATATTCTAGTGAGCAGAACATGAACGAGACAAGAATTTTCCATGCAACACCGGTGGCCTGGGCGCTTTTTGCGCTTGCGGCCCTGTTTATCGGCCTGATCAGCTACGACGGTCTGGCGGATCTGGTCCGGGCCTGGAGCAGCCACGAAGAATACAGTCACGGTTTCCTGATTCCCCCGATTGTCCTGTTTCTCGTCTGGCAGAAAAAGAACGAGCTGGAACAGACTCCCTTCAAGGGTTCGTGGGCCGGGCTGCTGGTCCTGTTGCTTGGTGTTGCGTTGTTTATTCTCGGGGAGTTGAGTGCGCTCTTTATTGTTATTCAGTATGCATTCATCGTGTCGCTGTATGGGCTGGTCCTGGCCTGGCTGGGCTGGAAAGGCCTGCGGGTTATATGGGTGCCTCTTTTGTTGCTGGCATTCGCGATCCCGCTGCCGGGATTTCTCTACAACAATCTGTCTGCGCAGTTACAGCTGATTTCTTCGGAGATCGGGGTATGGGTGATCCGGCTGTTCGGGATTTCAGTATACCTGGAAGGCAATGTCATTGATCTCGGTGTTTACAAGCTACAGGTTGTAGAGGCCTGTAGCGGGTTGCGCTACCTTTTCCCGCTGATGACACTCGGCTTTATCATGGCCTACATTTACGAGGCGTCATTCTGGAAAAAGATGCTGGTTTTCTTCTCCACGATCCCGATCACGGTCTTCATGAACAGTTTCCGCATCGGTGCGATCGGTGTGCTGGTCGAATACTGGGGTCAGGAGATGGCAGAAGGCTTCCTGCACGATTTCGAGGGCTGGGTGGTATTCATGGCCTGCCTGGGCGTGCTGTTGCTGGAGATGTGGGTATTGTCCTTCATCGGACGTGACCGGAAACCACTGAGTGAGGCTTTTGCTATCGAATTTCCTGAGCCGGTGCCGGAAGGCGTGCAAAAGCGGCCCAGGAAAACGCCTGTGACACTGTACGCTTCCGTGGTGGTGGCCATCCTGGCGATGCTTGGGTCTGCAACGCTGGAAGGGCGCAAAGAGATCATCCCGGAAAGAGCAGACTTTCTGGGATTTCCGCTCAAGCTTGGTGAGTGGACCGGGAAGCGGGACAGGCTTGAGTCGATCTATATCGATACACTGAAATTCGATGACTACATTATTGCGGATTATTTCAAACCCGGCGGGAGATCCGTAAACTTCTATGTTGCCTACTATGGTTCGCAAAGCAAGGGTGAGTCTGCGCATTCGCCACGTTCCTGTCTTCCGGGCGGCGGGTGGAAGATGGTCGAGTTCGACCAGAAGCGGCTTGATGCCACCATGTCGAATGGCAAACACCTCAGGGTCAACCGCGTCCTTATCAGAAAGGGCGACTATACCCAGCTGGTGTACTACTGGTTCCAGGGCAGGGGCCGGGTGATTACCAACGAGTATATGGTCAAGTGGTACCTGTTCTGGGATGCCTTGCGAAAACATCGCTCGGATGGCGCGCTGGTCAGGCTGACTACTTTTATAGGCCCGGATGATGATGTAGGTGACGCCGAAAAAAGCCTTTCTGAATTTGCCGGGGAAGTCAGCCGTATACTCGACGAATACGTGCCTGACTGAGTATGCTGTTATTTTCGGCTTTTCTTACTGCGCTGGTGCTGACCATGGTGCTGATACCACCGTTGATGCGCGTGGCGGTACGGCTGTCAGTGGTCGACACACCGAACGAAAGAAAAGTACACACCGGTGTGATCCCGCGCATAGGTGGTATTGCGATGGTGGTCGGCGCCTGTATCCCGGTCCTGCTATGGCTGCCGCACACGGCTGTGTTTACGGCATTTCTGGGCGCGTTGCTCATCCTGTTGATCTTCGGCGCCTGGGATGACAGCAAGGAGATCGATTACCGGTTGAAGTTCCTGGGCCAGTTCCTGGCCGTTGGTGTGATGGTTTTTGCCGGCGGCCTGAATATCGCCGTTTTTCCCTTCACCGGCCTGGAACCGGTCCCGGCGTATGTATCGATCCCCTTTACGATTATTTTCCTGGTTGGAGTAACCAACGCCGTAAATCTCTCTGACGGCCTGGATGGTCTCGCTGCAGGCGTGGCCCTGCTTTCGGTGGGTGCGATTGCGCTGCTGGCAAACCTGGTGAGTGGCCAGGAAGTTGTGCTGGTCTGCTTCATTGTGGCAGGGACGATATTCGGATTTCTTCGTTATAACACCTATCCTGCTCGCATATTCATGGGTGACACCGGCAGCCAGCTGCTGGGTTTCACCGTCGGTGTTTTATCGATCATGCTTACCCAGCAGGTGAACACGGCCCTGAATCCCCTGTTACCCCTGTTTCTGGTGGGATTGCCCATAGTCGATACCCTGTTTGTGATGACCCGCCGGATTAACGAAGGCCGCTCGCCGTTTGCAGCGGACAAGACCCATATGCATCATCGCCTGCTCGACCTGGGGATGGCACATTACGAAGCGGTCAGCGTGATCTATCTCTCGCAGTTGTCCTTCCTGGTGGTAGCATTCCTGCTGCGCTACCAGTCAGACGCTGTGGTGTTCCTGGCATACCTGGGATTGACGGGTGCGATCTTCGGAGGGCTGGTACTGCTGAAGCACAGGTCGGGTCCGGGTTCCGGACGGCTCACACAACAGATCAACCGGCTGGACCGGAGTGCGAAAACCCGGGTCTGGGCGCTGGGCGCTATCAGCTGCGGGGTGCCGGCCTATTTGCTTGCCGGAGCGTTGTTGTTGTCCGAGGTGCCATTTGATATTTCACTTACTTCATTGATATTGTTGCTTATCCTGCTCGTAAGGCTGGTGTGGGCACAATACCTGCGGATTATTCCCCTGCGTCTGCTGGTATTCCCCAGTATTGCCTTTACCGTGTATCTTGCCCACCGTGACCCGACCATAGTCGCCCTGTTGTCACCGGCGGTGAGTGCCGGACTGTTTTTTCTACTGATGGTGCTCATGTTGCTTGTCATACGGTCGACAAAAGACCAGACATTTCAGACGACCCCGACCGACCTGCTGGTGATAGCCCTGGCTGGCGGTGTAGGTGTGCTGTACCAGCAGGGGATGATAGAGGCGACGCTGGTGCCGGTGGTGCTGGGCATGGTGGTGTTATTCTACGCAGCTGAACTGATCATGCGCCACATGCAGGAGACCTGGAACTGCTTTACGTTGGGGATGGCAGCTGTGCTGCTGGTGTTGTCATTCAGGTTGCTATAAATTCAGATTGCAAGAGGTGATCGTTTTGACTGGAAAAAATAAACAGAAAGTAGCGCTGATTACCGGTATTACCGGTCAGGACGGGTCTTACCTGGCTGAATTGCTGCTTGAAAAAGGCTACCAGGTACATGGCATCAAGCGCCGCGCGTCTTCATTCAATACCGACCGTATTGACCACCTGTACCGCGACCCCCACGAGGAAAATCGCAACTTTATACTCCATTATGGAGACCTGACGGATTCAACCAACCTGATCCGTATCATCCAGGAGGTCCAGCCGGACGAACTGTATAACCTGGCCGCGCAGAGCCATGTAGCCGTATCCTTTGAGACACCGGAATATACCGCCAACTGTGATGCGCTGGGTACGCTGCGTCTGCTGGAGGCTATTCGTATCCTGGGCCTGGAGAACAAGACGAAGTTTTACCAGGCGTCCACCAGCGAATTATTCGGCAAGGTGCAGGAAATTCCGCAAAAGGAAACTACGCCCTTCTATCCGCGCAGTCCCTACGCAGTCGCCAAAATGTATTCGTACTGGATCTGTGTGAACTACCGTGAGGCGTACGGCATCTATGCCTGTAACGGTATCCTGTTCAACCACGAATCGCCGGTACGTGGTGAAACCTTTGTAACGCGCAAGATCACCCGTGCGGTGGCGCGCATAAAACTGGCGCTGCAGGACAAGCTGTTCCTGGGTAACCTGGAATCCAAACGCGACTGGGGTCATGCGAAAGATTACGTCCGGATGCAGTGGCTGATGTTGCAGCAGGATGAGCCGGAGGATTTCTGTATTTCTACCGGGGTGCAGTATTCTGTGCGGGATTTTGTCGATGCGGCTTTCAAGGAAGTTGGTATCGAGCTGCGCTGGGAAGGCTCGGGGCTAGATGAAAAAGGCATCGACAGTGCCAGTGGCAAGGTGCTGGTGCAAGTGGACCCGGTCTATTTCCGGCCTACTGAAGTGGAGACCCTGCTGGGCGATTCCAGCAAGGCGCGCGAAAAGCTGGGCTGGGAGCCGGAGATTTCGCTGGAAGACATGGTGGCGGAAATGGTGCGTGAGGATCTGAAAATAGCCGAGCGCGACGAATTGCTGAAACGGGAAGGTTTCAGGGTTTTTGACTATAATGAGTGACGCTCCCGGGAAGCTCCGGCTTATTCGGGAAAGCCTGTCATTTTGTTCCTCGCAATGAACGACGTATCAGGATTTCCCCGGGGTGATCCGCATCCACTGCTGAACTCATGCAAGGCACTGACAAGAAAAAACAATTATGAACAAAGATGCAAAGATCTACGTGGCCGGTCACCGGGGACTGGTGGGCGCTGCTATCGTGCGCCGCCTGCAGGCGGCGGGTTTTCAGAACCTGGTATTTCGTACCAGCAGCGAGCTGGACCTGCGGGAACAGCAGTCGGTCAGGGACTTTTTCGCGGAGGAAAAGCCGGATCATGTGATCCTGGCCGCTGCCAAAGTCGGCGGTATTCTGGCGAACGATTCCTATCCGGCAGAATTCATCTACGACAACCTGATGATGGAGGCCAATATCATCCACGCGTCGTACCAAAACCGGGTCAGTAAGCTGCTGGCGCTGGGGAGTACCTGCATCTACCCCAGGCTGGCCCCGCAACCGATGAAGGAAGAATACCTGCTCAGCGGTCCGCTGGAGCCAACCAACGAGTGGTACGCGGTAGCAAAAATTGCCGGCATCAAGCTGTGCCAGGCTTACCAGCGGCAGTACGGGTGCAAATTCATTGCCGCCATGCCGACCAATCTCTACGGGCCGGGTGACAACTTCGACCTGGAGAAATCGCACGTGTTACCCGCAATGCTGCGCAAGTTCCACGAGGCAAAGCTGAGCGGTGAACCGGCGGTTACCCTGTGGGGTACCGGCAAGGCGTTGAGGGAGTTCCTGCACGTGGACGACATGGCGGATGCCTGTCTGTTCCTGATGGAAAACTACAATGGGGAAGGGATTGTGAATATCGGCGTCGGCGAGGACCTCAGTATTGCCGATCTGGCTGGCATTGTCCGTGATGTCGTGGGTTTCGACGGTGAAATTGTGTACGATACCTCCAAACCGGACGGAACCCCGCGCAAGCTGGTGGACGTTGGTAAAATAACCGGCCTGGGGTGGCGGGCGAAAATCGGCTTGCGAGAGGGTATCGCACAGACCTATCAATGGTTCCTGGACAACCAGGCGGAGTTGCGTGGGATAGGTTGAGCTCGCGTAGAGTGAAGAAAATATTCCTGCAGGAGCGGGCTTGCCCGCGAACAATGGTGGCGATTCATCCCGTTCGCGGGCAAGCCCGTCCCTGCACAATTACGATCTGGAGATGAACATGAAAACATTCAACGGCCTGTTAAAAAAGCTGCTGATTATTACGCTAACCGTTGGCCTGTTGTCTGCCTGCGGTGGTAAAGAAGAACGCAAGGCGAAGTACCTTGAGAAAGGCAAGACCTACCTGGCGGAAGAAAATTATGACAAGGCCAGCGTTGAATTCAGAAATGTCCTGCAGATAGACCCCAAGGATGCTGAAGGTTATTACTACCTGGGACTGGTACAGGAGAAGAAGAAAAGCTGGTCGGGGGCGATGGCAAATTTTGACAAGGCGGTACAGCTGGATCCTGGGTTGGTCGATGCGCGCGTGCATTTGGCCAGGTTGTTCCTGGCGCAGGCCAGTGCGCCGGCTGTACGTGAAAGCGAGAAGTCACTGGCTAACGTCATGGGGCTGTTGCAGGAACAGATCAACGAGATTCGTTCCCGTGCCCCGGATAGCCTGGATGGACTTGTGCTGGAAGCTACGGTATGGGCGAACGATGGTGAAGTCGACAAGGCGATCGCGCAGCTCGAGCAGGTTGCCGCAAAAGACCCGGCAAACCGGTCCGGCGTAGTGCTGCTTTCCGGGTTGTACGAGAGGGCAGGGCGCAAGGGTGACGCCGAGGCGATACTCGAGAAAGCGATTGCATCCTCCGACAAGTCGGTTGTGTTCCAGAAGCGACTTAGCCAGATCTACACCCTGCATGGAAAAAATGACAAGGCGGAAGCGGTATTGCGGGAGATTGTGAAAAATGATCCGGGTAACATGGCTGCCCGTGTGGATCTTGCTTCTTTCCTGGCAAGGACGGAACAGGTCGACAAGGCTGAGCAGGCGTTGCGTGATACGGTCGCGGCAGATCCCGATGATGCGCAGCGCTACCTGCTGCTGGCAGAGTTTCTTGCCGCAAAACGTGACAAGCAGGCGGCCATAGACGAGCTGTCGAAAGCTGCAGCAGACAAGCCGGAGCTGACAGACCTGAGGTTTGCGCTGGTAAAACTGTATCTCGCTAATGAGCAGCGGGATGAGGCTGTGAAAGCCCTTGAAGATGTGATTAAACAGCAGGGTACTGATCCGGCAGGGCTGCGGGCCAGGGTAATACTGGCACGGTTGCTGGCTGCGGCTGACATGGGTGATGAGCGGGTACCGGAATTAATTGCGGAAGTGCTGAAAGAAAATCCGGGTGATAACGACGCACTACTGGTCAAGGGCAAGCTGGCAGCTTACCAGAAGAACTTTGCGGAGGCGATCGGTGATTTTCGCTCTGTACTCAAGGATCAGCCGGATTCAGAAGAAGTCCTGCTGCTGTTGTCTGCAGCACACCTGGCCAACGGTGAAAAGGAACTGGCTGTTGATACCCTGAAGAGCGGTGTCGAGATCAATCCGGGCAGTGTTGCACTGCATCTTCGTCTGGCTAACCTTCTGGCAAGGCAGGGCGATATCGACAGTGCGTTAAGGCAGGTTGACCTCGTATTGAAGGACGACGCAAAAAACCAGAGGGCGTTGCAGGTAAAGTTTGATTTGCTGGCCAGGAAGGGTGATGCAAAGGGTGTGGAAGAAGTGGCCAGGCTGATGCAGGAAATCGCCCCGGACAAGGAAACGGGTTATATCGAGGAGGCGAGATTGCGTTATGCACAGAAGGATTACGATGCAGCAATCACCCTTCTGGACAGGGCGCTGGAGAAAAACCCGGACAGTATTTCGGCCGTGCTGGCAAAAATGGATGTGCTGACGGCACAGAAAAAGTATGACGGGGCCATGGTCCTGACCGACCGTTTGCTGGAAATCAGTCCGGGGATTCCAGAGGCCTATTACCGCAGGGGTAAACTGCTGCAGGCGCAGGGTAAACCGGAAGAAGCCATCAAGCAGTACGAGCTGGTACTGGAGAAAGCGCCCGATTCCGCCGAGGCGTTGAGTGTCCTGATTGGCCTGGAGGTGAAGGAGGGCAGGAAGGAAGAGGCCGAAAAGCGCTTGCTGGACATCCTGAAGGACAATCCGCAACACGCTTCCGCCAATGGCTTGCTGGGTATTTTGTATTCCTCCAACAAAGATTATGCCGCGGCTGAAAAAGCCTTCGAGCGGCAAATCGAAATCAGTCCTGAAACGGCTTCTACGTATATCCAGCTTTCCCAGTCACGCAGGCTTCAGGACGACGTCGAGGGTGCCGTTGCAGCGCTGCAGCAGGGGCTTGAGAAGCTGCCGGACAATGTAAGCCTGCAACTGGCGCTGGCGGGTATGCGTGAAATCCAGAAAGACTATGAGGCCGCCATCTCGATTTACGAGAAAGTACTGGATCAGCATCCAAACAACGCGGTTGCAGTCAATAATCTCGCTGCCCTGTTGTCGGATCACCGCAACGATGCAGCCAGCCTGGAAAAAGCGATGGAACTGGCGGCCATCCTTGAGCAATCCGATCAGGCTGCATTTCTGGATACCGCTGGATGGGTGTATTACCGCAAGGGTGATTACAAGAAAGCCGTTGAGGTGTTGAAAAAGGCAGTAGACAGTCAGCCCGAGGTGCCGGTGTTCCAGTATCACCTGGGTATGGCGTACTTTGGCCTGGGTGACAAGTCGGCCGCTGCCGAGCATTTGCGTAAGGCGACGACTGCAGAAGCCGGCTACGACGGTATTGATGAGGCGCGTGAGACGCTGAAAAAACTGCAGTAAGATCAGGACCGGCCACAGCCACAGCCACAGCCACTGCGGCTGTGGCGGGAGCCTGTAAAAATATTCGACCTTGCCCATTGTTTTTGGGTTAAAGTTCCAGTAAAACCTGCCGAAAATCAACCTGATAACTGGCTGTACCGGGATCGCTGTCCCGGTTCTGTCCGGTTTGAGGGTGTAATAGTTCGGGCGGGATGCACGATTTTGGTTTACAATCCAACGCCTGTTTCACGGGATGATCAGGACTCCATGCATCCGATGTGTGCGCTCCTGAAGGCCTGCCGGGCCACCTTGCAATGCCGGGAACCAATCTGAATGGATAATATCGGCACAATCAGCTATGCCATCGGTTCAGGGGTCTTCCTGATCCTGTCGCTGGTGCTGATGACCGGGCAGCGCGGACGGCCGCACAAGGTGGCGCTTATGGTAGCGTCGCTGGTCAGCTCGGTATGGATGGCCATTACCGCCTACCTGGCAAGTCATGATTCGTCGCTAGCCATATCGTACCTGCTCGAACCGCTCCGCAACCTCGCATTGCTGGCCTTCCTGGTCCATATTCTGAGCGCCGCCTATTCAAAACCGGCGGAAGCTGTCCGTTATCGCCGGCGTACGCTCAGTGTGCTGGCCGCCTATACGCTCTTTCTGGTGATGATGGTGGTGTTCCGTATCGTTTCGGGAGGTGCGATGTCCGCCCCCGCGGGGCTGGATTTCCTGCTGGCGGGATTCCTGGTCATGGCGATTGTGGGTCTCGTGCTGGTCGAGCAGCTGATCCGCAATGCCCGCTCCGAATCCAGGCGTTCGGTGAAGTACCTGTGCATGGGACTGGGTGCCCTGTTTGTCTACGATTTCTACCTGTATTCCCACGCCCTGCTGTTCAAAGGCGTTGACCCGGCGCTCTGGAATGCGCGCGGTTTTATCAACGCCCTGGTAGTGCCCGTGATCGGGATTGCCGCAGTCCGCGACCCGCACTGGTCGCTGGACATCTTTATTTCACGACGCGTCGTGTTTCATACCGCTGCGCTGATGGGCGCCGGCATCTACCTGCTGGCCATGGGCGCCGGTGGCTATGTCATTCGTGAATACGGTGGTACCTGGGGCACGATTGCGCAGGTGATCTTCCTGTTCGGCGCCATACTGATGCTGTCGATCCTGCTGTTCTCGGCCCAGTTGCGCGCCACCCTGCGGGTGATGATCAACAAGCACTTTTTTCACTACAAGTTTGAGTACCGCGAGGAATGGCTGCGGTTTATCCACACGCTGACTTCCGAAGAGCCCGGCGAACAATTGCGTGAAAGGACCATCAAGGCCATCGCCGATATCTACCAGTGCCCGGGCGGATTGCTGTGGCAGTACCGGGACGGGCACCGCTACGAACTGGTGGCCAACTGGCAGATGCCGATGCCGGCATCTGCAACGTTCCTGGGTGGTGACAGTTCACTGACACAGTACCTCGGTAAGGAAGAGTGGGTCATCAACTGTGATGAGTACCGGCATGACCCCGGGGTCTATCATGGCCTGGAATTGCCGGACTGGTTTGCTGAAATCGAAAACGCCTGGTTGATTACACCGCTGGTGTTTCACGACCGCCTGCTGGGTATGGTGGTACTGGCGCGTCCTCCCGCAGCGCACAGCATGAACTGGGAGGACTATGACCTGCTGCGGATTATCGGCCGCCAGTCCGCGGCGCACCTGGCGCAGCTGGATGCGGCCATGGCGCTGTCACAGGCGCGGCAGTTCGAAGCCTGCAACAAACTGTCCTCCTACGTCATGCACGACCTCAAGAACCTGATTGCCCAGCTTTCCCTGGTGGTTTCCAACGCGGCCCGGCACAAGAACAATCCGCAGTTCATGGAGGATGCGATCCAGACGGTGGAAAACTCGGTCAACAAAATGAACCGCCTGCTGACCAACCTGCGCAGCGGTCGTGACCCGGAACAGAACGTGTCGCAGCTGGATCTCTGCGAGGTGCTGGACGACGTAGTTCGCACCATGTCTGCCGGGTTGCCCAGACCGGGGCTGGATTGTCAGGCCACCGGGCTGCATGTGCTGGGAGACCGGGAACGTCTGACTGCCGTGATCGGTCATGTGGTCCGTAATGCCCAGGATGCAACACCGGACGATGGCGTGGTGATTATTCGCTTGTTTAAACAGAACGACCAGGCAGTCATCGAGGTGCAGGATAACGGTGAAGGGATGGACGAAGCCTTTATGCGCGACGGTCTGTTCAAGCCTTTTACCACTACCAAGGGAAAATCAGGAATGGGGATAGGCGCTTACGAGACCCGGGATTTTGTGCGTGGCCTCGGTGGCGAGGTGGAAGTCATCAGCCGCGTGGCCGAAGGCACCACATTCCGCATGCGTATCCCGATTAGCGAAGAAACAAAAAATAGTGTAAAGTCCTCCGACAATAGCAATAATGGGAAGATTGATGACCGCCAATTCAAGGAAACTGCTCGTTGTTGAGGATGATCCGGGATTACAGACCCAGCTGAAATGGTGTTTTGAAGGCTATGACGTCATCATCGCAGGCGATCGTGAAACTGCACTGAGCGAACTTGAGAAACACCGCCCCCCTGTTGTAACCGTCGACCTGGGGCTACCGCCCGACGCGGACGGCACCAGCGAAGGCTTCCAGACACTCGAAACCATTCTTACCCGTGCGCCGGCCACCAAGGTGATCGTGGTGACGGGCAACAATGACCGCCAGCACGCTCTGCAGGCGGTGGGAATGGGCGCCTACGATTTTTTCTACAAACCGATCGATGCCGATCTGCTGGGCTTTATCGTCAACCGGGCCTATCGCCTGCGTGAAATCGAGGACGAAAACCAGCGCCTGCACGTAACCGGGGGGGATTCCTCGCTGGAAGGCGTGATCACCGGCAGCCCGGAGATGCTGAAGGTGTGCAGCACGGTTGAAAAGGTGGCGCCGTCGGATGCGACGGTGCTGATCCTCGGTGAATCGGGTACCGGCAAGGAGCTCATCGCCCGTTCAGTGCACGCCATGAGCGGGCGGGCGGACAGCAAGATCGTGGCTATCAACTGTGCGGCCATCCCGGAGAACCTGCTGGAAAGCGAGTTGTTCGGCTATGAAAAAGGCGCGTTCACCGGCGCGGTAAAACAGACACAGGGCAAAATCGAACTGGCCAACGGGGGCACGCTGTTCCTGGACGAGATCGGCGACATGCCGTTGGCGCTGCAGGCCAAGCTGCTGCGCTTTTTGCAGGAGCGTGTCATCGAGCGTGTCGGCGGGCGCCAGGAGATCCCGGTGGACGTGCGTGTCATCTGTGCAACCCACAAGGACCTGCCGCAGCTGGCGCGGGAAAAGGAGTTTCGCGAGGATCTTTACTACCGCATCAGTGAAATCAGTATCCGCATCCCGGCATTGCGCGAGCGCGAGGGCGACACCCTGTTACTGGCCAGGGTCTTCCTGGAAAAGTTCAGCAAGTCGATCGGTAAGCAGCAGCACCGTTTCAGCAAGGAGTCACTGGCGGCCATCGAGGCCTATCCCTGGCCCGGCAACGTGCGCGAGCTGGAGAACCGGGTAAAACGCGCGGTGATCATGGCCGAGCACAAGCAGATATCGGTATCCGACCTCGAGCTGGGTGGCGCCGGTCTCGATGATACCCGCACCTTCAACCTGCGCGAGATCCGCGAGCAGGCCGAACGCCAGGCCATCGTGCGCGCCATGGGGCACGTCGGGGGCAAGATCTCACAGGCCTCCGAACTGCTGGGCGTCAGCCGCCCGACCATGTACGACCTGATCAAGAAGTACAACCTGAAGTAACGTAACACCCGCTCCTGCGGGTTATCTCAACACCTGTATGTGTTCCACGAATTCATCCGCCGGCTTGTAGCCAACCAGCGCCAGCTCCTTGCGTTCCCTGCCGTCGGCGTCGAAGAACAGGATGCTTGGCGGTCCAATCAGTTTAAAGCGTTTCAGCAGGGCCTTGTCGGCCGCATCGTTGGCGGTGACATCGGCCTGCAGCAGCACCATGCTCGCCAGCGCCTGCCGGACTTCCGGTTTCGCAAAAGTGTACTTCTCCATTTCCTTGCAGCTGGTGCACCAGTCGGCGTAGAAGTCGACCATCACCGGCTTGCCCTGTTGCGCGGCGGCAGCCAGTGCGCGGTCCAGGTCAGCGACCGTCTTGATGCGCCGGAACGGCAGTTCGGCATGCTGGTCCTGTGCCATGCCGGACGACCGGGCCGCAAATACGTTCTGCAGGGGGCGCAGTGGATCCTGAGCACCGCTCGAAGCACCGATCAGCAACAGGATGCCGTATACCAGCGATACCACGCCCACGCCTTTCCACAGGCGTGACCAGCCGGTGGCCTCGACCGCCAGACCATCCAGCGCGCGCAGGTAGACCGCGGACAGGATCAGCAGGGTGGCCCACAGTCCCAGTGTAACCGGTCCCGGCAGGATGCGTTCCAGCATCCAGATGGCTACGGCGAGCAGCATGACGCCGAACACGGCCTTGATCTTGTCCATCCAGGGTCCGACCGTGGGCAGCAGTTTGCCGGCGCCGGTACCGATGGCGATCAGGGGTGTACCCATACCCAGGCTGAGCGCAAACAGCGCCAGTCCGCCGAGGACGGCATCACCGGTCTGACCTATATAAATGAGCGCCCCGGCCAGCGGTGCGGCCACGCAGGGTCCGACGATCAGCGCTGACAGGAAACCCATGACTGCGACGCCGGTCAGGCTGCCGCCCTTCTGCCGGTTGCTGACATCGGTGAGCCGGCTCTGCACGAACGCAGGCATCTGCAGGTCATAGAAGCCGAACATGGACAGGGACAGCAGTACGAATAGTGCGGCGAAGGAGGACAGGATCCAGGGATTCTGGAAGGCGGCCTGCAGGTTTTCGCCGAACACCCCGGCAAACACGCCGGCCACCGTGTAGGTCAGCGCCATGGCCAGCACATACACCGACGACAGCACAAAGCCCCGGCCGGCGGTGATTTTTTCGCCCTGGCCGACGATGATCGAGGACAGGATCGGGATCATCGGGAACACGCAGGGTGTGAACGCCAGCAACAGGCCGAAGCCGAAGAAGGCCAGCAGGGTGGCGAGCAGGTTGCCTTCGGTCAGGCGTTTGGCAATCCGGTCCTGTTCGCTGAGCAGGCCGTGCGTCGGTGGCGGCGGGGTGGATTCCGCGCCGGCTACCGTAGCGGCGGCTGCGGCCGGCAACAGCAGGTTCAGGGTCTTGCTGATGGGCGGGTAGCAGACGCCGCGTTCTGCGCAGCCCTGGTACTTGACGGTCAGTGCAACGGTGGTTGCCGCATCGTCACTGCGCTGCAACGGCAGCGTGGCCTGTGCCTGCCGGTGGTAGACCTGGATGTCGCCGAAAAACTCGTCGGTCTTGTGTTCGCCATCCGGCAACTGTGCCGGCAGCAGGGTCACGCCATCGACCGGCTCGATTTCGAAGTTGAAGCGGTGTCGGTACAGGTAATACCCCTCCGCGATGTTCCAGGTGGCGGTGAGGGTGTTGGCATCGCTGACCGCTACATCGAGCTGAAAAGCCTCGTCCGGTGGCAGTAGTTCGTCGTCATCGTTGCCGAAACCGAGGCCGGTCCCCAGCTCGCCCAGTGCCTGCAACGCAGCACCGGGCTTCTGTTTGGCGACGCCGGCCGGGAGCAGTTCCAGGCTGGCCACCTGGGTGTGTGGCGGGTAGCAGACGCCGAGATCGGCACAGCCCTGCGAGCTGGCTTTGAGATTAAATTTCTGCGCGGCTCCCGGCTCCCGGATAACGGGAATTTCGACCGCAACCTGCTTGCGGTAGGTTTCGATTTCGCCGAAGAATTCGTCTTTCCTGATCTTGCCGGGGGGGAAAACCGGGGTGCCGAAGCGGATGCCCCGGGCGTCGGTCTCAAAGCGGAATTTGTTGCGGTACAGGTAGTAGCCGTCCGCTATGGTCCACACCGCGCGGATGCGATCCCCATCCTCGCTGGTGGCCGCAAAAGCGAACGCTTCGTCAACAGGGAGTAACTCGTCGTCACCAAACAGGCCTGCATGGGCAAGCGGAAGCCAGCCTGCAAGCAATACCAGAAACCAGTGTCTCATTGCGCCTCGTTTTTTACAGAATGTATCCAGTCCAGGTACCCGGCCAGACCGTTACTCAGTGGGACTGCGATGATTTCCGGAAGTTCGTAGGGGTGCAGCTTCCGTATCGCGCTTTCCAGGTCCTTATAGTCGGCAGTGCGGGCCTTGATCATGAGCAGGGTTTCGGCCGCCGTGCAGATTTCACCTTGCCAGCGGTATACAGACTGGATCCCGGGTAACAGGTTGACGCAGGCCGCCAGCCGGTATTCCACCAGGTAGCGGGCAATGCGCTGCCCGCAGTCCGGGTCCGGAACCGTGCAGAATACGATCTGGACCTCTTCGGCGCTGCTCATGGTGGGTTTGGCCCTGTTGTCTGCCGGGTCATTATGTCGATTTGCTAGGGCCTGTTCGCATAGTGTTAACAGGCCCTAATACTATCACTGAAATCCTGCACATAATGCCGAACAGTCCTCCCCCGTAGGAGTGGGCTTGCCCGCCCCTGCAGGGTTGGTATGGAACCGAGGCCTTGCTGGCTTGTCTGCGACCCGACCAGCAGTTATGGTGCGCCTATGAACCCGGTCGGCCTCCTGTTCCTGCTTTTCCTGTTGATTCCGCTGGTCGAAATCTACTTTCTCATCCAGGTGGGCAGCGTGATCGGGGCTATTCCCACCATCGCGCTGGTGATATTTACCGCGCTTCTGGGCGCCATGTTGCTGCGCGTGCAGGGATTGACAACCCTGCAGCGTACCCGGGCAGCGCTGGCGCAGGGCCAGGTGCCGGCCACGGAAATGTTCGAGGGCGTGTTACTGGTGCTTGCCGGTGCGCTGCTGCTGACGCCGGGATTTGTGACCGATACCATCGGTTTCCTGTTCCTGGTCCCGGCGCTCCGGAAGGCTGTAATTCACTGGTTTTTAAATAAATCTTCGATATCTGTCCATCGGCCCGGTGGCCCTTCCGGGCCGGCCGGTTCCGGTCCCTGTACCATCGAAGGCGAATGTCGCCGCGAAGACGACTGAGCGCCCTGCGCACATTCCCCCTTGACTCCCGGCATTTGCCGACTATTATTAGCACTCACTAAGGGTGAGTGCTAATAATGCGCTCGTATCTAACCAACGCATTGAGCGAAAGGAGTAATTTCTGATGAACCTTCGTCCCCTTCATGATCGAGTGATCATCAAGCGCATGGAAGAGGAGCGTACCTCTCCGGGTGGTATTGTAATTCCTGACAGCGCCACCGAAAAACCCATCCGCGGATCCGTGATCGCAGCGGGTAACGGCAAGCTCAACGACAGTGGCAAAGTGGTGCCGCTGGACGTCAAGGTCGGCGACACCGTGTTGTTCGGCAAATATTCCGGCACCGAAGTCAAAGTGGAAGGCGAAGAGCTGCTGGTGATGCGCGAAGAAGACATCATGGCGGTTGTAGAAGCCTGATCTGTCAGTAAAAATTTACAGAATTTCAAGATTTAGAGGATATTCAAGATGACTGCAAAAGAAGTCAAATTCAGTGATGAAGCGCGCCAGCGCATGGTGCACGGCATCAACATCCTGGCCGACGCCGTGAAGGTGACGCTGGGTCCCAAGGGTCGCAACGTGGTGCTGGACAAGGCCTTCGGCGCGCCCACGGTGACCAAGGACGGCGTATCCGTCGCCAAGGAAATCGAGCTGGACAACAAGTTCGAGAACATGGGCGCCCAGATGGTGAAGGAAGTCGCTTCCCAGACCTCGGATGTGGCCGGTGACGGTACCACCACCGCGACCGTGCTGGCCCAGGCCATTGTGCGCGAAGGCATGAAGGCGGTTGCCGCCGGTATGAACCCCATGGACCTCAAGCGTGGCATCGACAAGGCCGTGACCGAGGTGGTGGATAAGCTGAAAGAGCTTTCCCAGCCCTGTGCCGACACCAAGGCGATTGCCCAGGTCGGCACCATTTCCGCCAACTCCGACGAAAGCATCGGTGGCATCATCTCCGAGGCCATGGAGAAGGTCGGCAAGGAAGGCGTCATTACGGTTGAGGAAGGTTCCTCGCTGCAGAATGAACTGGACGTCGTGGAAGGCATGCAGTTCGACCGCGGTTACCTGTCGCCGTACTTCGTGACCAACCAGCAGAACATGCAGGCTGAACTGGAAGACCCTTTCGTACTGCTGTTCGACAAGAAGATCTCCAACATCCGTGATCTGCTGCCGATCCTGGAAGGCGTTGCCAAGTCCAGCCGGCCGCTGCTGATCATTGCCGAAGACGTGGAAGGCGAAGCGCTGGCCACCCTGGTGGTCAACAGCATCCGCGGTATCGTCAAGGTCTGTGCCGTCAAGGCGCCGGGCTTCGGTGACCGTCGCAAGGCCATGCTGCAGGATATCGCTATCCTCACCGGTGGCCAGGTGATCTCCGAGGAAGTTGGCCTGTCGCTGGAAAAAACCACCATCGATGACCTGGGTTCCGCCAAGCGCATCCTGGTGAGCAAGGAAAACACCACCATCATCGACGGTGCCGGCAGCCACGACGAGATCGAGGCGCGCGTCAACCAGGTCCGCACCCAGATCGAGGAGGCCACCTCCGATTACGACAAGGAGAAGTTGCAGGAACGCGTTGCCAAGCTGGCCGGCGGTGTGGCCGTCATCAAGGTGGGTGCCGCGACCGAAGTGGAAATGAAGGAAAAGAAAGCCCGCGTCGAAGACGCCCTGCACGCCACCCGCGCTGCAGTGGAAGAAGGCGTAGTGGCCGGTGGCGGTGTGGCGCTGATCCGCTCCCGTACCGCGATCGCCGATCTCAAGGGTGATAACCACGACCAGGATATGGGCATCGATATTGCACGTCGTGCGATGGCCGAACCGCTGCGCCAGATCTGCGCCAATGCCGGTGATGAAGCCTCGGTGGTGCTGAACAAGGTCGAGGATGGCAAGGGCCACTTCGGTTACAACGCCGCCAGCGGTGAGTACGGCGATATGCTGAAGATGGGCATCCTGGATCCGACCAAGGTGACCCGCGCAGCCCTGCAGAACGCCTCGTCGGTTGCCGGTCTGATCATTACCACGGAAGCCATGGTTGCCGAAATTCCCAAGGAAGAAGCAGCCATGCCGGCGGGTGGTGGTATGCCCGACATGGGCGGTATGGGCGGCATGATGTAAATCAGGCAGTCTTTACGGCAAACAGAAAGCCCGCCGAAAGGCGGGCTTTTTTTGTGTTCGCGGGCCTGACAAATCGCGGCCCGTCATCCCGGCGCAGGCCGGACAAAAGCGCTTGCGCGGTGAACGCCGCGAGTCATCCAGGGGTTCCGGAATTAAACGTTCAGGTACACCCAGCCTTCGCTCAGCCGGTTGAGAATATGTTCAAGCGCAGACGGCGTTACATCCACGTCCGGCAGAAGGGTGACATCGGTTTTCAGATCTTCCAGTTCTCGCACGTGGTCCATGGCGTCCTTGCAGGCCAGGAAGGTCAGGTTCAGGTAGCGTTCCTGCAGGTCGTGTACGCGTTGGGCGTACGGCGAGTACCCGGTGCGCAGCAACTTGATAGCGCTGGCATTGGCGACCACTTCCACTTCCGCGCCCTGTTCGCTGTTGGCATAGGTTTCGAGAATACGCTCTGCGGTATCCAGGGCCTTGTCAAACCGCGCAACACTGGAGGTGTTCAGGTGCAGAATAATCCGTTTGGTGCCCTGCTGGCTGGTAACCTTGCTGAGGTCAGTGTTCTGGAATGAGCGGTCCTTGTCCCAGTACATGGCGTGCATTTCCGCGTCGGCCCGGGGAACTGCGGGTGGCTGATGACCCTCCCAGCCCAGCAGTGCGCCGAGGGCGAGCAGTACGGTGGCTGCGGCAGCCCGACTCCACAGGCTCATGCGGCGGGGTTCCGGCCGGACGTATTTTTCACTTTCCGGGGGATGATCATAGGCGTGTCGAACCAGCTCGCTGAGCTGGCGGAGTTCGCAGATCTGGTGGCTCAGCGTGGCATCGTCTCCCAGCGCCTCGAACACCTCGTTTTTTTCATGCGTATCCAGTTCACCATCAATAAAGGCGTTGAGGCGTTCTTCTGAGATACGTTCGTGCTTGCTCATGGTACCTTCCTCAGGCGGTGAACGTTGCTGCAACTCTCCACTTCGGATTCCAGCAGCCGTTCCTTGAGCGCCTTTCTTGCCCGCGACAGGCGGCTCATCACGGTGCCAATCGGCACGTCGATAATCTGCGCCACCTCGATATAGGTGCAGCCTTCCAGGTCTACCAGGGTGATGACCTGGCGCTGTCCCATGGGCAGGCAGGCAATTGCGTTCCTGACCCGGTTGACGATTTGCTGCCGGTCATGATGGCGGTCCGGCGTATTGGTTTCGATCAGGACCACATCATCGACATCGACCGTGTCCTTGCTGCGCCGGAAGTGGTCGCGCCAGCAGTTGCTCAGGATGCGGTACAGCCAGGCCTTCACCGTTTTCGGGTCGCGCAGCTGGCTGCTGTTTTTCAATGCCTTGGTCAGCGTTTCCTGGACCAGGTCGTCGGCCAGCGCCGGGTTGTGGCACCAGGAATAGGCAATGCGATACAGGTTGCCCCGGTAGTCCGCCAGGGTACGCCTGAACTGCTGGTGTTTGCACAGCGTCGTGATCACATTCATGCCAATATTCGCTCTTCCCGTAAAGACGATACAAAAGCCGGTTTATTCCCCCCCCTGAATCATACCGCAGGAGCGGGCAAGCCCGCTCCTGCCGGTGGATTTTTGTGCTTTTGCACGGGTTTCAAGGTATTACATCCGCATTTGAGGGTGGGCATCGACCGGCCTTGCTGCAAGTGCAATTACAGCTGCGCACCACAGTGTTTCAGGTTAACCTTGCCGGGTGGCAGGGAAAAGAAAAAAATCCACTGGTACAGGGGCTTGTATCCAGCTTCCCGCAGCACTGCGGGAACCGGCGGCAAACCGCTGGGAGGATTACCGGCAGGCCGCGGTCGCTGCATCGCAGCGGGTGCCGCAGGACCCCTGTTTCCAGGCCATCGGCCGTCGTGTCTTCGCCATCAGTGCGTTTGTCGCCGGTCTCTGCCAGCGGGCGCCCGGGCTGCTACGGGACCTGCTGGATAGCGGTGACCTGCTGGCGGATTCCTGGCCGGGGATACTGGCGCAACGGGTGCGGGACCAGCTTGCCCGCTGCCGCACGGAAACGGAATTGCACCGCACACTGCGCACACTGCGCCAGCGGGAGATGCTGCGTATCGCCTGGCGGGATCTGGCAGGCTGGGCCAGCCTGGAAGAGACCCTGCGTGACCTGTCCGACCTGGCGGACGCCTGTATCCAGGGCGCCCTGGAGCAGCTGACGGCCTGGCAGGCCAGAGAGACACCTGCGCCGGTCGGTCCGGACCGGCGCCCGGTCCCGCTGATGGTGATTGCCATGGGCAAGCTGGGTGCCTTTGAGCTGAATTTTTCCTCGGATATCGACCTGATATTTGCCTATCCGGATGCAGTCGCCGCCCGCAGGCGTGGTGCGCTGAGCCCGGAACAGTATTTCACCCGCCTGGGACAGGCGCTGATCCAGGCGTTGTCCAACCGCGACCAGGACGGTTTCGTGTTCCGGGTGGACATGCGACTACGGCCGTACGGAGATGCCGGTGCACTGGTGTGCAGTTTTGAAGCGCTGGAAGACTACTACCAGTCGCAGGGACGTGAATGGGAACGCTACGCCATGATCAAGGCGCGGCCGGTGACGGGCGACGAGTCGTCAAAAACCGCCCTGATGGAGCTGTTGCGTCCTTTCGTGTACCGCCGCTACCTGGATTTTCACACCTTCGATGCCCTGCGTGACCTCAAACGGCAGATCCACAACGAGATCGAGCGCAAGGGCCAGGAGGATCATCTCAAGCTGGGCCCGGGTGGCATCCGCGAAATCGAGTTCATCGCCCAGGCGTTTCAGCTGGTGCGCGGCGGGCGCGAGGCGCGCCTGCGCCAGCGCGGCGTGATCGATGTGCTGAACAGCCTGGCCGACCTGCAGCTGCTGCCGGCACACTGTGTTACCGAGCTGATCGATGCCTACCGCTTTCTGCGGCGTGCGGAAAACCGCCTGCAGGCCATGCACGACCAGCAGGTACATAACCTGCCAGCGTCCGAACCGGAACGCGCCTGCCTGGCCGAAGCCATGCGGTGCACAGACTGGAAAGCTTTCCGCGCCGTACTGAATAAACACCGCCGCCAGGTGGAAACGCACTTTCAGCAGGTATTTGCATCGCCACAGGCGCAGCAGGCCGAGGCGCCCGACGCCCTGACCGAGTTGTGGCTGGGTCGCCTGTCCGATGAAGAGGCGCGCAAGGTACTGGAGGCGACCGGTTTTGAGGATGCGACAGAGGCACTGCGTTGGGTGGAGCAGCTGCGCTCGGGCGCGGCATCACGCCACCTGGGTCCGCAGGGGCGGATCCGCTTTGATGCGCTGTTGCCCATGGTGCTGGCCGCGGTCGGGCGTCAGTCCGAGGCGGCCTGTGTCATGGGCCGGCTGGTCGGGGTGCTGGAGCATATTGCCGGTCGCACCACCTACATCGCCCTGCTGCAGGAAAACCCCCTGGTACTGTCACAACTGGTCAAACTGTGCGCGGCCAGCGCCTGGATCGCCGAGCAGATCGCGCGCTTCCCGATGCTGCTGGACCAGTTACTCGACCCCCGTACCCTGTATGCCCCGCTGGTGCGCAGCGAACTCGAGACCGAACTGGAGCAGCAATACCTGGGTACAGTGGAAGCCGGCGACCTGGAGCAGCAGATGGATCGTCTGCGCCAGTTCCGGCGCAGCATGGTATTACGTGTTGCAGCGGCCGATATTGCCGGTGCGGCACCCGTTACCCTGGTGAGCGATGAACTGACCATGATCGCCGAAGTCGTGTTGCAAAAAGTCCTGTCCATTGCCTGGGCGGAGATGGTGCGGCGTTACGGCGCGCCGCACTGTCGGCACGGCGGCAAGCGGCGGCCGGTTGCATTTACCATCATCGCCTACGGCAAGCTGGGCGGCATGGAGCTGGGCTATGGTTCGGACCTGGACCTGGTGTTTCTGCACGACAGCGCGGGCAGCACGCAGAAGACCGCGGGCCGCAAGGCCGTGGACAACACCGTGTTCCTGACGCGCCTCGGGCAACGCATCATCCACATGCTGGAGACCTTCACTGCGGCCGGTACCCTGTACGAGGTGGACATGCGGCTGCGCCCCTCCGGCAATTCAGGGATGCTGGTCAGCAGTCTCGATGCGTTCGCGGGCTACCAGCGAGAGGACGCCTGGGTGTGGGAGCATCAGGCGCTGGTGCGTGCGCGGCCGGTGGCCGGTGACCGGGCACTGGGCAAGGCGTTCAACAGGATACGGGAGCAGGTACTCAGTGCCGATGCCCGGCTGGAAAACCTGCGCGCGGAAGTGCGCGACATGCGCGAACGCATGCGCGCCGAGCTGGGCAAGGTGCGTGGCGGCGGATTCCACCTCAAACAGGGCCGGGGAGGTATCGTTGATATCGAATTTATGGTCCAATATCTCGTTCTGCGCTGGTGTAACGACCACCCGGAATTGCTGCAACATACGGATACCATCCACCTGCTGAAAGCGCTGGCGACCGCGGGCTTGCTGAAATCCGCCTATGCCCAGACGCTGATCGAGGCCTACCGGCAATACCGCGCTGTCAGCCACCGGCTGACCCTGGCGGATGCGTCGGTCGTGGTGGCGGAGGATGTGCTGCCCATGCAGCGCAAAAAGGTCGCGGATATCTGGAAGCGCTTGATGGAGAGTTAGCGAAGCGCTGATTCATTCGTCATCCCGGTGCCGGTATACTACAGTCGCGCAACCGAACTGGTGAACGTAAGCCGATAACGACGCTGAACAGAAAGTACGAATGAAGGAGAAATTGCATGTCGATGGCCGATCGTGACGGTGTCATCTGGTACGACGGGGCAATGCGTCCCTGGCGGGATGCCACCACCCACGTGCTGACCCACACCCTGCACTACGGCATGGGGGTCTTCGAGGGTGTGCGGGCCTATCACGCCGAGCAGGGTACGGCGATCTTCCGCCTCCGGGAACACACCGACCGCCTGTTCCGTTCCGCGCACATCCTGCAGATGCCGATGCCGTTCGACCGGGATACACTCAACCAGGCACAGCTCGACGTGGTGCGCGAGAACGGACTGGATTCGGCCTACCTGCGGCCCATGTGTTTCTACGGTTCGGAAGGCATGGGCCTGCGCGCGGACAACCTGAAAGTGCACGTGATCGTCGCGGCCTGGGAATGGGGTGCCTACCTGGGCAAGGAAAACCTGGAGAAGGGTATTCGTATCCGCACCTCTTCCTACACCCGGCACCACGTCAATATTACCATGTGCAAGGCCAAGGCCAACGGCAACTACATGAATTCCATGCTGGCGCTGAACGAAGCCATGACCGACGGTTACGACGAGGCGATGCTGCTGGATAACGAGGGTTATGTCGCCGAAGGCAGTGGCGAGAATATCTTTATCGTGCGCAACGGCGTGCTGTACACGCCGGACCTGACCTCTGCACTGGAAGGGATCACCCGCGACACCGTCATGACCCTGGCCCGGGAACAGGGGCTGGAGATCCGCGAAAAACGCATTACCCGCGATGAAGTGTATGTCGCTGATGAAGCGTTCTTTACCGGTACCGCGGCCGAGGTGACGCCGATCCGGGAAGTGGATAACCGCACCATCGGCGCCGGTGCACGCGGCCCGATCACGGAAAAGCTGCAGAGTCTGTATTTTGACCAGGTCCACGGCCGGCGTGCCGAGCACGCCGGGTGGCTGACACCGACAGGATCAACGAGGTAATCACTGTGCCCAGTCCCAATACCGCGGCGGATGCCGGCGGCAAGCAATACATTGAAGCCAACGCAGAAAACCGTTACGAGGTCACCCGCGCGGATTTGCCGCTGCACTGTCCGATGGACAGCATGACCCTGTGGAACTCGCACCCGCGCGTGTACCTGCCCATCGAGGATACGGGCAGGGCAAAATGCCCGTATTGTGGAGCCGAGTACGTGCTCACGGACTGACGGGCGTAACCCGGCTGTTTCACGGCCGCGTAATTCTGGGGAAGCCCTGGTTCATTCAACGTTCCCGTCATTACGAAGTGGCACCACAATCTTCCGGAAGCCTCTGAGCCGCAATGACGACTGGATCAGGGTTTCCTGACACGGGAGGTTCAGGTGCCCCCTGTTTTCCCACGGAGGACATCGCCTTGCCAGTAACCCTGTGGCGCTTTGTCGATGGCAAAGCCGGTCATGACGCACAAAGCCGGGGACTGGCTGCCGCATTGCAGGAACGGCTTGCGCTCGATGTTTTCGATATCCCGGTGGAGAAAGCCGGCAGCGGGTTGCGCTGGTGGCTGACCGCACGCTATGAACCCGGCCGGGAACTGCCCGCGCCCGACCTGCTGCTGGGCGCCGGGCATGCCACGCACTGGCACCTGCTGGCGGCGCGCAGGTGCCGGGGCGGGCGTGCGGTGGTACTGATGAAACCGACGCTGCCGCTCGCCTGTTTTGACCTGTGCCTGGTGCCGCAACACGATGGCCGGTTTGCAGCGCCCAACGTGCTGAGCACGCGCGGGGTGCTCAACTCCATCACGGCCGGTGGTGCGCATGATGCGGACACCGGGCTGGTATTGCTGGGCGGGCCTTCGCGTCACTACCACTGGGATGACGATGCTATCCTGTCCCAGCTCGGGCGACTGGTGCAGCAGCGCCCGCTCAAACGCTGGATGCTGGGTACCTCACCGCGGACACCGGCAAGGCTGCTGCAGGTGCTGGATGAGCGCTACGGAATGGAAATCACACCCTGGGAATCTGCGCCGCGCAACTGGCTGGCGGACAGCCTGGCCGCGGCCGGCGAAGCCTGGGTGAGTGAAGACAGTGTGTCGATGGTGTATGAAGCGTTGACGGCCGGCGCCCGCGTCGGGCTCCTGCAGGTGCCACGCAGGCGCGCGAACCGCGTCACAGCGGGCGTCGATGCACTGGTGCAGGATCAATGGGTGGCTGCACCGGGAAGCCGGCAACTGGTGGCCGGGCCGCCTCAGCCCCTGAACGAAGCGCAGCGTTGCGCCGACTGGATTAGAGTACATTGGCTGACAAACCACTAACCGTCCTGCAACTGCTGCCCGCGCTGGAATCGGGTGGTGTCGAGCGCGGTACCCTGGAGCTGGGCGCCGGCCTGGTGAAAGCGGGTCACCGTTCGCTGGTGATGTCTTCCGGCGGTCAGCTGGTCAGTCGCCTGACAGGACAGGGCAGTGAACACATCGAGTGGCCCATCGGCCGGAAGTCGCTCTGGACACTGCGCCTGGTCAGGCGCCTGCGTGCGCTGGTGCTGGACCGGGGTATCGACATCCTGCATGCGCGTTCCCGGCTGCCGGCCTGGATCGCCTGGCTGGCCTGGCGCGGCATGCCGGAGCCGATCCGGCCGCACTTCGTTACCACGGTGCACGGCCTGTATTCCGTCAGCCGTTACAGCCGCGTCATGACCCGCGGTGAAGCCGTGATCGCGGTCTCGGATGCAGCGCGGCGCTATGTGCAGGAGCACTACCCCAAAACTGAAAGCAGCCGTATCCACGTCATCGAGCGTGGCATCGACCCCAAAGTCTACCCCTTTGCCTACCGCCCGGCGGATTCCTGGATGGCACGCTGGTACCAGGATTTTCCTTTCCTGCTGGAACGCCAGGTGTTGACCTTGCCGGGGCGGATTACGCGGCTCAAGGGCCACCTGGATTTCCTGCAGCTGCTGGCCAGGCTGGTGCAGGCGGATCTCCCGGTGTATGGCCTGATCGTTGGCGGTGATGACCCGGCGCACGCGGCGTACCGGCGCGAAGTGCAGCACAGGGTGCAGGAACTGGGGCTGGAGGGTGCGCTGAGTTTTACCGGCCATCGCATGGACCTGCGCGACATTCTGGCCGTCTCCAATATCGTCTGTTCGCTGTCGACCAGGCCCGAGTCCTTCGGGCGCACCGCGCACGAGGCGCTCAGCCTGGGCGTGCCGGTGGTTGGTTACGATGACGGTGGTGTCGGCGACGTGCTGGCCAGGGTGTTTCCGCAGGGACGAGTGCCGCGCGGTGATCTCGATGCGTTGGAAAAGACCAGCCGGGCACTGCTGGAGCGCCCGGTAGAGACGGCTCCCGCCGCTTTCGCCACCGTGCAGGATATGGTCGACCGGACGCTCGCTGTCTACCGCCGGTTGCAGCACGCATGACCCTGTTGTGGTTGCCGGCAGTCGCCGTGCTGGCCTGGTTTTCCCTGCGCTATGCCTGGTGGCGCCCTGCCGTCAGTTACCGCTGTCCGCGCATCCTGATGTATCACATGATTGCCGCACCGCGCCGTGGCGCGCGCTTCAACGGCCTGCGTGTGGCTCCCGGGGTATTTGCCAGGCAGCTGCGCTGGCTGTCGCAACAGGGCTGGCACAGTTATACCGTCAGCGAGTTGGTTGCGC